>Ga0097691_1000022_pt1 | contig 144505 bp, 134 predicted proteins | sample NGESurdeep072012_8_FD_72858 | JGI IMG/M metagenome (GOLD analysis project Ga0097691, IMG submission 72858) | Arctic peat soil microbial communities from Barrow, Alaska - NGEE Surface sample 210-1 deep-072012 | ecosystem: Environmental > Terrestrial > Soil > Wetlands > Peat ... | reverse complement strand
CTCTTGGTCGGTTGCCGTGACTGCGGGGTACTGGTACTGCACCCAGCAACGTGCCACACAACCACCCCACCGGATGAGGCATCAGAAGAATTCATCGCCGCCTTCTGGAGGTTCGTTGCCGACCATCAATCACACGCGATCACATGGCTGCAACGACACGGCACCGAGGTCGCTTCCGACCGCGCCCTGTGGGATCCGATGGCGACGATTACTTTCGAAGCGACAGACGGGCATCAGGTATATCTCGTGAATGGAGGTCGGGCCGCAGTCGAAGAGCCGCGCATTTACCGCTTCGCCCCCGGCACGCTCGACGTGACCAATTCGGAAATCCTCATCGCCGACCGCGACCTGCGGCGGGGCCTGGACGTGACCTTCTACCCTCACGCGCTCCGCCTGACGAAACTGGACCGCTTCGTTTCGGTGGTCCGCGACGTCGTCAGCCATCTCAACCCGGACGCGCTGACCGTTGCCTTCGATGATGCCGAGGACCCCGCCGTCAGCGTCGCACGCATGCCCGACGAGACCTATCAGGAACTCCTGGCACGTTGCGCCGAAATCTTCGACCCGTCGGAGTTCGACACCCTGACCAAGTTCCTCCAGAGCAACCGCTATGAAGACGGGCTGCTGGCTTTGCGCGTGCGCCGCGAGTACAGAGCATTGCCCGCATAGCGGCCCCGCCCAACTTCTCGCCTCAGCGTAGCTTGACTGACGGGAAGCCCTCTACTACAGAACTAGTGTTTGTGGTAGCTACGCCTCATGTCGAGCATCGTCGATGCCGCTGCGGTTCCGGGCCGCCTATGCCATACCCGTGCCGTGGTACGTGCCCCGCTCGAGCGGGCTTTGGACGGCCTGGCCATCAACGATGCCGATGCGCACGCATTGATCGCGGCCGACGCTCCCGATGAACTCAGCGCCATCCTCGCGGTCGCGGGACACGTGCGTACGCGCACGAAGGGAACCGTCGTTACCTATTCCCCCAAGGTATTTCTACCGGTCACCAACCTCTGCCGCGATCGGTGCTCGTACTGCACGTTCCGCAGCGATCCCGGCGACGCGCATGCGTGGACGATGCGCCCGGAGGAAATCCGCACCGACTGCCGCGCCGGACGTCTTCTCGGCTGCATCGAGGCGCTCATGTGCCTCGGAGACAAGCCGGAACTGGCGTTTCGTTCGTACCGCGCCACATTGCACGGGCTCGGACACACCAGTACTATCGGCTACGTGCATCAGGCCTGCGAGATCGCCTTGGAGGAGGGCTTGCTGCCTCACACCAACGCCGGGGTGATGAGTCGCGAGGAGATGGCTGCGCTCAAGCCCGTCAATGTCAGTATGGGGCTGATGTTGGAGAATGTCAGCCCGCGGCTGCGATGCAAGGGTGAAGCACACTACTATGCGCCGGACAAGGATCCGGAACGGCGCCTGAAGATGTTGCAGGAAGCCGGCGATCTCGGCATTCCCTTCACCACGGGCATCCTGCTGGGCATCGGTGAAACCCGCGCCGAGCGCGTCGCCAGTCTCGCCGCCATCCGTGACTTGGATCGGACCTACGGGCACATCCAAAAAGTGATCATCCAGAACTTCCGCGCCAAGCCCGAGATTCCGATGGCCAACTCGCCCGAACCCGCCGCCGACGATCACTTGCGTACCATAGCTGTAGCGCGCCTCCTGCTGCGCGACATGAATATTCAAGCTCCGCCCAATCTCACTGAAGTCCACTACGAGCGCCTCTTGCAGGGTGGCATCGACGACTGGGGCGGGGTTTCGCCGCTGACTCCCGACTACATCAATCCCGAAGCACCGTGGCCGCACCTGTTGGACCTGCAGCGTCGCACCCAAGCCGCCGGTCAGCAACTCCGGCAACGCCTGCCGGTTTATCCCGAGTTCGTCACGGGCGTCGTCGATCGCGGCGGACTGCTCGCCGGCCGGCTGCTGGCTGCCTCCGACGATCATGGCTATGCGAGGGCTGCCTAGATGATCGTCGTTCTCACCGGCGGGACCGGCGGCGCAAAACTCATTCAAGGATTGCAGTGCGCGGTCGCTCCCGAAGACCTGACTGTCATCGTCAATACCGCCGACGATGTCGAGTGGTGGGGGCTGCACGTTTCTCCCGACGTCGACTCGATTCTCTACGCACTGGCTGGCCAGCTTAGCGTGGAGCGTGGATGGGGTGTCGAGGGCGACAGTTTCCGCTGCCTCGAACGCATGGCGCACCTGGGCCAGCCCAAGTGGTTCAGCCTCGGCGATCTCGATCTTGCAACCCATCTCACCCGCACTTACTTGTTGCGCTCGGGCAAATCTTTGAGTGAGGTCACGGCGGAAATTGCCCACAAAATGGGAATCCGCGCCCGCGTGCTGCCCATGTCCGACGACCGCGTTGCGACCATGCTCGATACCTCCAAAGGCACGCTGAACTTTCAGGAGTACTTTGTGCGCGAGCGCCATCAGGTTGAAGTGCGCGCCGTGCGCTTTGAAGGCGCGGAAAGTTCGCATCCAGCTCCGGGCGTGGTCGAAAGCATCGAGTCGGCGGAAGCCGTCATTCTAGCTCCCAGCAATCCTGTCACCAGCATCGGACCGATCCTCGCCGTCCCGGGAGTTCGCGATGCGCTGCGTCGCACTTCTGCCTCCGTGACGGCAGTAAGTCCAATCGTGGGTGGTGCTGCTGTCTCCGGGCCCGCGGGCGCGCTGATGAAACGCAAGGGTTGGCCCAGCACCATCGCAGGCGTGGCACAGGCCTACGAGGATTTTCTTGATGTGCTGGTGGTGGACCTGGAAGACCATGCCGACGCCGATCATCTGCGTGAAGGCGGACTGCACGTCCTCTGCGCCAACACCGTGATGAAGACGCTCGAAGATAAACAGGAACTGGCGCGCTTCACCCTCCACGCAGCGCTGCAAGCCCGTGGGGTCAAGAGCTAGCTATGCGCGCCGCCCTGCTGATTCCCGTCAAGAACCTCGCGAACGCCAAACAGCGACTGGGCAACGCTCTCGACCAGGGGCAACGTTCGCAGTTGGCGGAAGCCATGTTACGCGACGTGATGACCGCAGCCGCGGGCGTCATCGATCGTCTCGATGTTTACCTCGTCACCGGTGACGTGCGCGCGCAAGCCATGGCGGCTGAGTTTAGACTCGGCGTCATTGAAGACACACGCAATGAAAGCGAGACCGCTGCGATCGAGATGGCGACCGCATGGTGTGAGCGGCAGGCCTACGACACTACAGTAGTCGTGCCTGGCGACATTCCGTTGATCACAGCCGCCGAACTTCATCGCGTGCTGGATGCTGCTCCCACCGAAGGAGCTGTATTTGTACCGGCCTACGACCGCCGTGGCAGTAACTGCATTCTGCGCCGTCCGGCGTCGATCATTCCGCTGCGCTTTGGCAACGACAGTTTCCTGCCTCACTGCGAAGCCATGAAGCAAGCCGGCAAGCCGCTAATCATCCTCGAGATGCCGGGAATAGGCCTCGACATCGACAACCCTCACGAACTGCAATTGCTGGTGCAGCGCGAGGGCGAAACCCATGCCCAGCGCCTGCTGCGCTCCTGGGCCATCGCGTCTCCCGACAGCGAAGCATGGGAAGCGGCCGGCTAATGCCTTCGCCTTTTGTTCCTGAAACCACCGGCATGACTGAGCTTCATGCCATCCCGGTTTGGGGAATAGGCGACGTGGTTGCCGGCGATTCCATCGCCGACCTGATCGTCGAGGTGCTGGCCACTGGCGGGCTCCGCTTTCACGCCGGAGACATTCTCGTGGTCAAACACAAAATCGTCTCCAAGGCGGAGGGCCGCACCGTCGAGCTCGTGACCGTCAAACCATCGCCTGCCGCCAAACGCTTCGCCGCGAAGAACGGTACCGATGCCCGTGTCATCGAACTCGCGTTGCGCGAAGCCAAGCGCGTGGTGCGCCGGCAGCACGTGTTGATCACCGAGACCGCGCACGGGCTGGTTTGCGCTAATAGCGGCATCGACGTCTCCAATGTGGACGGCGGCAGGACTGCCGTGCTATTGCCTGTCAATCCCGACAGCTCTGCCGCCCTCATTCATCGCCGACTCAAGAAGCGCACTACGCTGCACATTCCGGTGATCATCGCGGACAGTTTTGGTCGCGCTTGGCGTGAAGGATTGCACGAGGTCGCCATCGGCCTTGCCGGCATGAAGCCGACCCACGACTACCGCGGACGCCTCGATGCCTACGGCTACAAAATGCATGCCACCGAGGAGTGTGTTGCCGACGAACTGGCCTGCGTCGCAGGCCTGGTTTGCGGCAAGAATGCGCTCGTCCCGGCTTGTATAATTCGGGGTTACCCCTATCGTCGCGGGAACGGCAGCGCGCAACAGATCGTCCGACCCGCCACGAGAGATTTGTTCCGGTAAACGCGGGGCGGCGGATTCAAATGTGCCTCCTCGATGGGTCCTGGGTAGCATCGGAAAAAGGATTCGAGGCCCGCGGGGACGGCAGATGTTTTTACTTGCAAACTAAAAGCCATGTTCAACCTTCAAGCCGGCGCGGCACTCTAGACCGCGCACCTCGGAGAGCAGGGATCGTGATGCAGGATCTGATCTGGTGCAATCGCTGGACGCTTCAAGACAGTTCATGGAACGACGTCTGCGGGCGAGTTTCGCCGGCGGTGCGCTCGTCGCTGGAGAAAGTTCTTGGCTCTCTAGATGGCGGAGTGCTCAGTCGGGCCGAGTGCGTTCGGCTGGCCCGCTGCAAAGGCACTGACCTGTTTGGATTGGTCGTGGCGGCCAACGATATCCGGCGACGGCTGGTCGGCGACGATATCAGTTACGTTGTCACCCGCAACATCAATTTCACCAACGTATGCTTTGTCGGGTGCAAGTTTTGCGCCTTCAGCGTGGGTCCGCGTGATCAGACGGCCTATTTCCTCACGCCCGAGGAAGTCGGCGAGAAATCGCGCGAAGCCGCGTCTTGGGGTGCCACCGAAGTCTGCATTCAAGGCGGACTGCCCCGCCATCTTCCTCCGCTTTACTATCGCGACGTTCTGCGCGCGGTGAAGTCGGCCACTCCGAAGATGCACGCACACGCTTTCTCGCCCATGGAAATCGTGTACGGTACCGAACTCACCGGCATGCCCATCCGTGAGTACTTGCTGATGTTGCAGGAGAACGGGCTCGACACGCTGCCCGGCACCGCTGCTGAAGTCCTCGACGACGCCGTCCGCATGGTCCTTTCGCGCAACAAGCTGACCACCGCGCAATGGTGCGAGGTGATCGAAACTGCCCACCAGTGCGGCATCCGCAGTACCTCGACGATGATGTATGGCCACCGTGAGACCACCGAGCACTGGGTCAACCAACTGCTCCTGTTGCGCCGCATCCAGGCACGCACCGGAGGCTTCACCGAATTCGTTCCGCTGGGCTTCATCCATGACAACACCCTGCTTTACGAACAGGGGCTCTCCCGCAGCGGTGGAACGCTGGAGGAGCACATGAAGATTCACGCGTTGGCTCGTGTGATGCTCGCCGGATCGATTAACCACATCCAGGTTTCATGGGTGAAACTCGGTCGTGAAGTGTCGCAACTTGCGCTGCTGGCTGGAGCGGACGATTACGGCGGTACGCTGTTCGAAGAGAGCATCTCCCGTTTGGCGGGTGCTACTGCGGGACAATACGTCTCCGTCGATGAATTCCGCGAGCGCATTCGCGAGTTGGGACGCATTCCCGCCCAGCGCAACACCACCTACTCGCACTACTTCAACCGCGATGCCGCGGTCGCACCCGAACGCGTTACCGCTGGGAGCGTTGCGTGATCGCCATCGTTGGGGGCACCGGCCCCGAAGGTTCAGGGTTGGCGCTGCGCTGGGCCCGTGCCGGCGAACAGATTGTCATCGGCTCGCGCGATGCCACCCGCGCCCAAGCGTCAGCCACCCAAATCGCCGAGAAGGCCGGAGCGCTGGTTAGCGTCGAAGGCATGGAGAACAGCCAGGCCGTGAAGATGTGCGACTGCGTCGTCCTAACCGTACCGTTTGCTGGACAGGCAGAATTGCTAAAGCAACTCAAGCCGTCGTTTCGCCCCGGCACAGTGCTGATCGATGCTACCGTTCCACTGGCCACCGCCGTAGGCGGACGCCCCACGCGCCTCCTCGGTATATGGCAGGGCTCTGCCGCGGAACAGGCGGCAGAAATCGTCGGAAAGAACGTCGCGGTCGCGGGGGCCTTCCATAGCCTCTCGGCTACCGTCCTCAATGGCGATCAGGATGTCGATTGCGACGTGATCGTCTGCAGTGACGACGACAACGCCCGCCAGGTGGCTTCGGAGTTGGCAGTGAAAATTCCCGGCGTGCGTGCCATTGACGGCGGCAAACTGGAGAACGTCCGCATCGTCGAATCCATGACCGCGTTGCTCATCACCCTCAACATCCGCCACAAGGTGCACGGCGCCGGCTGGCGCGTGACCGGGTTGGGAATCTAGTCGGGTGCCCCAGGTTCGCGCCGCGCTTTTCGGCGCTAACCTGGGTCCAGGCCTGCGGAGACCTCACTCGACCCACGTCCACAAGACAAAACGGGGTGGTGAAACCGCGCCGCCGCCAATTACTAATTACCAGTTACAAATTACGCTTCTCTCAACGCCGTCGTAATCGGCATCCGCGACGCTCGCACCGCCGGCAGCAATCCGCCCACAAATCCCATCAGCACCGCGAATGCCAATCCGATGGCGACCACCGGTGGGGTGATCTGGAAGGCAAATACCAGTTCGCTGAAGCTGTTGGTCTGTCCGGTTGCAGTGGTTAGGCCATTCACCGTGAGGAATGCGAGCAGGCAGCCCAGCAGCCCTCCCAGCAAGGCCAGCAGCACCGATTCGAATACAAATGAGAACAGGATGCTGAAGCGCGAGAATCCCAGCGCGCGCAGCGTCCCGATCTCGCGAGTGCGTTGCGAAACAATGGCGTACATGGTGTTCATCGCCCCGAATACCGCGCCTATACTCATCACGATCGAGACAAATGCGGCGAGTCCCAGCAGTGCCTGGGCGGTAGGTCCAGCCAGGTTTTCGTAATACTTCGGCTCGGAATCCAGTTGCAGTTGAACCCGCGGATTGGCCCGTAATTCCTTATCAAAAGCCGACAGTGTCTTCGGGTCCTGCAGTCGCAGTGTCAGAGATTCGCAGCCTCCGTTACGGCCGACTGCGGGCGCCATCGCGTTGTAATCACCCCAGATTTCGCTCTCAAATGAACTGCCGCCTGCATCGAAAAGACCCACAACTTTCCAGTCCTTCTTCTGCACACTGATGGTCGATCCGATGTCCAGCCCCGTCACCCGCTCGGCCATCTTCTTGCCGACAATCACCTCGTACAGCCCTGGTGTGAAGCTTCGTCCCTGGACCACCTTGACTCCGTTTCGCACCTTGAAGGCCATCGGTGAAACGCCGCGGAACGTGACGTTCGCCGGTTGCCCATCGGTTCGTTTGGGGCGAGTGGTGAGGATGACGACTTCGCACGATGCCATCGGCGCGCCCGTGCTGTCGCGGGCCACGCGGGGATCGACCATGACCACGTTGGCGTTAGCGATCTGCATCCACGACGTCAACTCCGACATCGATCCGCGTTGCGTGACGATGCCGTTCAGCGGCGATCCGGTGGACCGAAGGGAAATGCGGAACCCAGCTTCCATCGCCAACAGGGCAACGAAAACCGCAACCACCAGTGCGATACCAAACACCGCCAGCAGCGTGACCTTCCAGCGCTGCCCCAAATTGCGTATGTTGTACACCACAGGAAGTGCCATCAGATTTGCCTCAACGATTCCGCGATGCGGGCGCGGTATCCGGTCACAGCCGGGAAGAAGCCGGCGGACAGACCCAGCAGCAACGCGATACCCAGGCCCAACGCCGCGGTCTGAAGCGACAGGCCGAAGTTGGGATAGGTTGCCACAATGTCGCCAACTACCGGCACATTTGGCAGGATGCCCAACAGGATCTTGCTGAGGACCAGCCCGATGAGTCCGCCCAGGACCCCAATGAACAACGCTTCTCCCAGAATGAGACTCATCACCAAGGGACTGGGGAACCCCAGCGTCTTGAGCACGGCGATTTCCTGGCGGCGTTCCCGCACTGCGATGCTCATGGTATTGGCCGTCACCAGCAGGATGGTGAAGGCCACGGCCAGGCCAATTCCGTTCAGTAACAGCGCCAGGTTGCCGGCCATCGCCACGAAACCCGCCAGAAACGCCTGTTCCGTCTCCGTCTTCGTCGGAGTGTCGCTGTTTTCAAATTCGGCGTCGATCGTCTTGCTCAACGTACCGGCATTCTTGGGGTCATCGATTTTCACCGTGAGCCAGCCGATACCGACCCGCTGCCCAGTGGCTTCGTAAAGGTACTTGTAGTTGAAGTACATCGAATTGAGGTCCGTGCCGGGGTACTTCCTCTCATCCGTGTCGTAGATGCCATCGACCACAAATTCAAACGGGTGTCCGATGCGGTATGGAGGTATGCTGCTTTCCAACGGGATGACGTCCCCCAACTTCCACCCGAACCGTTGGGCTAGCTTGCGGCCTATGATGCATCCGCGCGCGTCTCCCAGCCACTTTTCCTTCTGGTCGACGGGCAGCATAATCTCCGGGAATATCTCGAGGAACGGGACCGGCTCGACCGCGAAGTTAGCGAAGAAATTTTTGGGATCGCGATAAATCCCGCCGAACCATGCCTGGATCACGGTCCCCTGCACCCCGGGGATGGCTGCGACGCGCTGCTTGTAGGTCAGCGGCAGGTTATACACCAGGCTCACGTAATGCCGGGTTACCAGCCGCGAAGCATTGCCGCTATGCAGTCCGAACTCCACCGCTTCCACCACGGTGTGCAGAGTGCAAAACAAAAAGATGCACACCGACATCGCCAGCACCGTGCTGAGGGTGCGAATCCAGTTCTTGCGCAAATGTTTGAGAACGAGAGGAGCGTACTTCATATCAGGTTGTCAGCACTCCTTTCTCGAGATGCCGCTGGGTGTGGGCGCGCGCCGCGGCCCGCGGATCGTGCGTGACCATGACGATGGTCTTCCCGAACTCGCGGTTAAAGGTCTGCATCAGGTCAAGAATTTCCTCAGCGCTCTTGCTGTCGAGGTCGCCCGTGGGCTCGTCGGCCACCAGCACTGCCGGATCGGTTACGATTGCTCGCGCAATGGCTACACGCTGCTCCTGTCCACCGGAAAGCTGTCGCGGATAATGTTTGGATCGGTCAGCCAAGCCGACAATGCGCAGCGCGGTCAGCGCACGTTCGCGACGCTCTTTCTTCGAGAGATGGCTGAGCAGCAGCGGCAGCTCCACGTTCTCCACCGCATTAAGCACCGGGATCAGGTTGTAAAACTGGAAGATGAAACCCACAGTGCGGCTGCGCCATTTTGCCAGCTCACCTTCCGAAAGAGGCGCGAGGTCGGTGCCGGCCACCACCAATTTCCCCGACGTCGCACGGTCGATGCCGGCGATCAGGTTCAACAGCGTCGTCTTGCCCGATCCCGACGGCCCCATCAGCGCCAGGAACTCGCCCTGTGGCACTTCCAGGCTGAGTCCGTCGAGCACCGTGATCTGCTGGCTGTCGCGTTGATAGACCTTGCGTACGTCCTGCACACTGACGGCGCCCGTTTTGGCCGCCACTTCCGTCGTCGCCATAATTGCTCCTGTATCCTCGCAAACCCTATGTTTTGTCATCCCTCGCGGGCATCAGCCCGCGTGGGAACTGCTTTTCGAGTCGGGCGCTAACTCTTGATCTTCACGCTCGCCCCGTCCACCACTTTCTGTGGAGGACTATTTACCAGGCTCTCCGTTCCCACTAGACCGGATTTCACGATCACCTGCCCCTTCAAATCGTTGCCGGTCACCACCGCGACCTCGCGCACTTTGTTGCCTTCGATTACGTACACCACTTGCTTCCCATTGCGCGTGGTTAGGGCGTCTTTGGGGACCGTCACGATGCGCACTGCTACTACTTCCTTTTTGTCGCCTTTCTTTGGCTCCAGGAACGTCACGTTACAACTCATCTCCGGCTTGATCAGGCGGTCCTTGTCGAGGATCGACACCTTTACCGTTACGGTCGCCTTGGTGCGATCGGCGGTGGGAATCACTTGTCGGAGCACGCCCTTGTAGGTGTGATTGGGAATCGCCTGCACCGTGATGTCCGCCGGATAGCCTTGCGCCAGCTGCCCAACATTCGACTCGTTCACGTCCACTTCGGCTTCCAGCGAATTCATGTCGGCGATGGCGACAATCGCGCCCGACGAAGTCGAAATGTTCACGCCGGGCGGGATGGGCGCCACGCTCTCACCCACTTCCGTCATCTTCTTCAAAACGATGCCGTCAAACGGAGCGCGGATTTCGGTGAATTCCAATTGTGCTTCCTGCATTTTCAGGACGGCCTCGTTCTGAGCGAGCGTCGCCTGTGCCAGTTGTACCCTCGAGTTGGCCGCGTCCAGTGCGTCCTGCGAAACCACCTTCTCCTTGAATAGTCCCGCCTGCAGTCGCGCCTGGCGTTGCATTTCGGAGAGGTTAGCCTTGGCATACTCGATGTCGGCTTTTGCCTTGTTGATCGCGGTCACGAATTCGCTGTTCTCCAGACGCGCGATCACCTGACCGGTTTTGACGTAGCTGCCTTCTTCTACGTAGAGACCGGAGAGGCGGCCTTGGATCTTCGACGAAATCACCGACTGGTGACGCGCCACCAAATAGCCTGAAGCCGTAAGGATCGGTGTTCCCGCGTCAGCGCCGCCGGTGGTTTGCACCGCGGCCTGGACCGATTCCACTTCCACCGCGGTGAAGTTGGCAAACTCTGGTCTTGTTTTGATCAAATACATGGCAGCCGCCAAGGCTGCCGCCACAAACAATAGAAGAAAAATCCACAGGCCCCACTTGCCACGTTTGGGCTGTTCGCGGTCGATCCGCAAAGATGCCAGTTCGTCTTTCAGGTCGCCCATGCTTGCAGTCCGATTCTCTTCAAGATGAATGCCACTAGCATCGCACTCTTCCTTTGCCTTTGGAAGTGGCGAGACTTCGATCGCTGCTGGCTGGGTCATTTCGATTGCCTCAAGGTTCGCAATAACTTTGTAAGACGCATACCATCTTCAATTACTTAGCCTGCCGCAAGTAGTGTGGATTGTCAGTGACGCTGGATGACAAATGTCATTTCGGTAGTCGCTGAAACCGACTTTTCGCAATGCGTGGTTTTCGATTTGGGAATATTTGCTCGACGTGAACCGTCCGATTTCAATGACGGAACCGCTCGACTTCGTTATGATCGTAGGATGAGCCAGCGTTGGCTGTACGTCGTCGTAGCGTCATTGCTCCTGGTGATGGGCTGTCACCGGGAGGCGAAACCGTCTGCGGTCACGGTTCATGTTTTTCGTGACCTGCACTCTCAATATGCCTACCAACTCGACCACCGCATACTCGAGTTTCAGGCCAGCAATCCTCGTCTCGCCTCCGGAGCTCCGATCGTTATCAAGACGTTCGACGAGATGGACTACGACGCCGCCCTCAGGGCCCGTTTCGATAAAGAGCTGCGAGTTGACGTCGTCATCTTGAACGAAGTAGCAGACGCTGCCAAAAACCCCGCAATCGCTGCCAATCTTGATCACGCCGTCAACATCTGCGCTGCGGTCAAGGCCTGTCCTGCCAACGTCCCGGCGTTCATACCTTCCAGCTCAACTGGAGCTCCGGCAGAAGGTGGAGCGATTTTCCTCAAGGCCCTGGCGCAGCACAAATAGAAGAGGTCGTGGCGCTTAGGCCCTGCCTCCGCCAACGCCAGACTTCTTCTTTGCCGCCTTTGATCCAGCCTTCTTCGCAGACTCTTTAGGCGCTGACTTCTTGGCCGCCTGCTCACCCACCATTGGAGGGTCTTTCATTTCCGCAGCGCGCCACATGTACCAACTGGCTACGCTGCGATGCGGACGCCAGCGCTCCCCATACGCCATCAACTCTTTGGGCTTGGGCAATTCTGCCATGCGGTGAATTTTGGCAAAGCCCTTACGGATGCCGTAATCGTCCACTGCCAGCACGTCAGGTCGTCCAAGTCGAAAGATCAGCAGCATCTCGACTGTCCAACGCCCGATGCCGCGCACCTGCACCAGGCGCTCCACCAGTTCGTCATCGCTCATGCGGTGTGCTTCGCGCGCGCTGGGCACGGTACCGTCGAGCGTTTTTGCGGCGAGATCACGGATCGCCAGCATTTTCGCCTGCGACAGGCCGGCGGACCGCAGCAACTCAGGCGTTGCTGCCAGTACCTGCTCCGGCGTAGGGAAGCCGGCCACCAGTCCACGCCGCGTCCGCAGGCTATGCGTGTTCTCCGGAAACAGCGCCTTCACTCGCCCCGTGATCGTCGCTGCCACCTTGCCGTTCAACTGCTGGTAGATGATCGACTCCAGCAGCGCTTCAAATATGCTCTGCGTTCTCTCCGGCTGCAGTCCGCAAGGCCCAGCCTTGGCGATGATGCGCGCCAGCTTTCTATCCACGCGCGACAGGTGCTCGACAGCAGAAGTGTGATCAAGTTTTCTTGCCATCATGAATTCTCGGAAAAAATTGAACCTGGGTTTTGAAGGGGCGCGGATTTAGCTGCATCGATCAGGTCCCTTCAATTTGTCATCACGAGGCGGGCTTCAGCCCACCGAGGGATCTGCTTTCTCTCCCCGCTAGCTCGACTCTCGCTCCGGTCTCGGCTCGACCGCTTCACTCTCCAATGCCGAAATCGTCTCGTCGTCCACGTCCCACATCTTCAGGATGCGAAAGATAACACGACTGGCGAATCCAGCGCGCGTCAGGCTGCGAAATACCTTGGCCGCGTCGCGCTGGGTTGCTGGCTTCCGGATACGTTTGCGTTGCAAATACTCCCGCGCCAACTGCTCTTCGTCGACATCCTGGTACGCCGCGCCAACCGTCTTGTCGATGATGTCTCCATGGACCCCCTTGGCTTTCAGGTCCTGTACCACTCGCATCCGCCCGAACTTCTCGTTTTCCTTGCGGAAGCGGGAATAGCTCTCAGCATAATTCGTGTCATTCAGGTACTTCTGTTCCTTGAGCTTAGCGACCACTACCTCAACTAACAGTTGACCATCGTATTGGGTCTTGACCCGCTCCCGCATCAGCCGCTTCAACTCAGCCACAGTACGCATCTTGCGCCCCAGCGCCCCTACCGCATACTCGTAGAGCATCGCTTCGTCGTAGATCTTTTCGGTGCGCTTGAACGCCATGCGCTGATTATATGCAGGTGGCGCCAACTGGCACTGTCATCCTGAGCGAAGGCGGCTCAGCCGCCGCAGTCGAAGGACCCCTTTACCTACGAGAGCCGTCGCTCCGCAGAACCCGACTCACCGCTTTACACCTCTCCCGTCCTCTGGCAAAGTAAACAGTGGAAACTCAATCAATCGTCGTCCTCGACTTCGGCTCGCAATACACCCAACTCATCGCACGCCGCATCCGCGAACAAAACGTCTTCTCCGTCGTCCTCCCCTGCACCGCACCGCTGAAAGAAATCAAGAGCTACGCGCCCGCAGGCATCATTTTGTCCGGAGGCCCTTCGTCTGTCTATGACGCCGACGCCCCTCCCGCCGACGAGCAGGTGCTGCATCTCGGACTCCCCGTGCTCGGCATCTGTTACGGTCTGCACTTCATGACCCAGAAGCTCGGAGGCAAAGTTCGTCCCGGCGACAAGCGCGAGTACGGACACGCTGACGTCGAACTGCTGCGCGACGACTGCACCCTCTTCAAGGGACTGACCGGCCCGCTGCACGTCTGGATGTCGCACGGCGACGAGGCCGAAGAACTTCCGCCGGGATTCGAACTTGTCGCGCAATCATCAAATGCAAAAGCGGCCTTCGAAGATCCCGCGCGTAAGTACTATGCCGTGCAGTTTCATCCGGAAGTCCACCATACCCAGCAGGGAACTGCCATCCTCCGCAACTTCATTTTCGACATCTGTGGACTCACCCCCAACTGGACGCCGCAACGCTTCATCGACGAGACCGTCGAATCCGTCCGCAAGCAGGTCGGCACCGGTCGCGTGATCTGCGGACTCTCCGGCGGCGTGGACTCCTCAGTCGCTGCGGTCTTAGTGCATCGCGCCATCGGCGACCAGTTGACCTGCATCTTCGTCAACAATGGAGTGTTGCGCAAGAACGAGTTCGAAACTGTGCAGAAGAACCTGCGCGACAAGCTCGGCCTTAACATCGACGCTGTCGACGCCACTGATCTTTTCCTCGGCAAGCTCGCCGGCGTCAAGGACCCGGAAAAGAAGCGCAAGATCATTGGCCGCGAATTCATCACAGTATTCGAACAGGAAGCACGCCGCATCGCCGAGCTGCAAGGCGACGTCAAGTGGCTGGTGCAAGGCACGCTCTATCCCGACGTCATCGAGTCGCAATCGGTGCGCGGTCCCTCGCAAACCATCAAGAGCCATCACAACGTCGGAGGCCTGCCCAAGCGCATGAAGCTCAAGCTGATCGAGCCGCTCAAAGACCTCTTCAAAGACGAAGTCCGAAAGATCGGCCGCGATCTCGGCATGCCGGAAGAAATCCTGCAGCGCCAGCCTTTCCCAGGGCCCGGCCTGGCGGTGCGCATCCTCGGCGAAGTCACCAACGATCGCGTCGCCCTGTTGCAGGAGGCCGACGACATCGTGGTCGGCGAGATCAAGCGCGCCGGACTCTACACCAAGATTTGGCAGTCGTTCGCGGTGCTGCTGCCGGTGAAGTCGGTCGGCGTGATGGGCGACATGCGGACTTACGCCTACGCTTGCGCTATCCGCGCCGTAAACTCCGAAGACGGCATGACGGCCGACTGGGTTGACCTCCCGCACGAGGTGCTGAAGACCATTTCCAATCGCATCGTCAACGAGGTCAAAGGCATCAACCGCGTGGTGTACGACATCACCTCAAAGCCTCCAGGAACGATTGAGTGGGAGTGATGCGCCAGACCAGGCGCACACCGACGGCGGTGGCTCATCTACGAAGGCGAGCAGCATCTCTCTGGTATCGTAGGGGGCTGCCACAACTCGGCACGACGTATCCCCCAGCGCCCCGGGCGCGCCATAAGAAAGCCCAGCGTTTCAACGCTGGGAAAGCGTCGAAAGAATCCCCGAGTCCCCTGGGGACGACACAACCGCAGCCGGCACGTCACCGCTGGGAGAGCTATCTTCAATTGAACCAACGCCTGATCCCCTCGAACCAAGTGTCTGTGCGGCTTCGATGTCCGCTCTCCAGCCGGGCCTTAAGTCGGTCAAGGTCCTGACTAAATTCGGAGCATGACTGGTATCGCGATTCTCTCTGCTTGGCCAATGCCTTGTCGAAGACCCGTTGCAACTGCGGCAGATGAAGGTCGCGCGCCTGTTGTGACGGTTGTGGCGGGTCGTGCAGGATGTGCCGGACCACATCAACTCCGCTGGCAGCTTCAAACGGCCTTCTGCCCTCTACCAATTCGTAGAACGTACAACCCAGGCTGAAGACGTCCGCCCTTCCATCGACTACCTCTCCTTGAAGCACCTCCGGCGACGCGTATGCGACCGTTAGACAATATTGGACCAATGGACCCTCTAATTCATCGAGAGTGGGCGTCAATTCGACCAGCTTCGCCGTGCCGTCTTTGGACAAAAAGATGTTCGCGGGTTTCACGTCCCGGTGAACGATGTCGTGGTCATGAACAAATTGCAACCCGCCAGATATTTGTTGGATGATCGCAATCCGCTGCAGCAGGCTCAACCATGTGCCGGCCGGAATGACTTTAACCAGCGGCTCGCCGTCGAGTAACTCCGTCGCCAGGTAGGTCATGCCATCGCATTCGCCCACGTCGTATGCAACCACTAGGTTCGGGTGCGTCAGCAAACCATAGCGTTTCATTTCCCGGAACCATCGTTCGTGTGCTGCGGGCTTTCCCTCCCAAAAACGCCACACGTTGAGCATGACCAGGCGATCGAATTCAGGATCGCGCGCTTTGTAGACCATGCGCATCCCCTGTCCGATCACCTTGATGATCTCGTAGCGTCCGATTTTCTTCGGTAGCTCCATCGCTGTCCCGTGGTACGCGTGAGAGTCTACACCGCCGGGTGGCCCGGGCGCCGCCGGGTGCCCCATCCGGCCCGATTTTGGCCGGGTGGGTCTTTTGACTTTCACTATCCACCACCCACTATCCACTGACCGGACCACCCCGCCCTAAAATTCCTGCGCATTGTGCTAGATTCGAAACACGGTGAGTCTGTGAATGGATGCCCCCTTCGACATACGGGCCGCTGGCTTCGCATCGCCGGCGCCATAGTCGCATTTGCGTCGGCTTTGGCCACGACACCGGCCAAGGCCCAATCGCAAGCACCGAGTACGCCCCCTTGCTCCGACGTTCCCACTTTGAAAAAAAGCGGACAGCCGGATCTGCCTCCCTGTCCTGACCCGCCGGCCGAGTCGGATCCTGCCGACTCCGTAACCAGGCCTCCGCTGCCTCCTTCCGCACCCTTGATCGAAAGGGCCCGCGAGGCGGCGTTCCAGTTTTCAAAGAAGCTTCCCAACTTCATTTGCCAGGAGTTCATGTCGCGGTTTACCCAGCAAGGCCGCGGGCAGAAAGTGCCCCAGGACTTGGTTTCGGCTGAAATCATTTACGAGGACGGGACGGAAACTTATCGCAACGTGAAGATCAACAACCGCCCCACGGACAAGCACCTGCAGGATATCGATGGGTCCTGGTCCACGGGAGAATTTGCGTCCGCTCTGTTAGACCTTTTTGACCCCGCTTCGAAGGCGCAGTTCAGTTCCGGCCGTTCGTCTACGGCTTCAGGTTTCCGTGCCCAGGTTTACGACTTTCAAGTGCGCAGTGAAAATTCGCACTGGAGGATGCAGGTCGGCTCCCAGACTGCGATTGCGGCTTACGTTGGCTCTGTATGGGTGGATCCCAATACCGCGCGCGTCCTGCGCATCGAGAGGCAGGCCCGCAACCTACCGTCAGATTTCCCGATCGATGCGGTCGAGTCCGCGATTGATTATTCGTACGTGTTGATCGAGGGGAAATCGTTTCTGCTTCCCGTCCATGCCGAGAGCTTGGGTTGCCAGCGGGGTAGCAGCTTCTGCACCCACAACGTCATTGACTTCCGCAATTATCACCAATTCAAATCCGACATCAAGATTCTTCCTTGATTTCGCTCGGACCTCTCAGGCGGCCGGCCCAGGTAACCCGACTTCTTCAGCACAATAGCCACGAGGGTGCCCCATTCAAGGACGCGCAGCGGCCTTGAGTGGGGTTTTTCGTAAACCATCGCTCATGCCGCGCATCGAGCGAAATTCCCAGCCCTCCGGGCGTCACAATCGTAGCCCGGCACGTGAGTGCCGGGGAAGCGTGTAAGAATATCCCCGAGTCCCGCGCAGCAGGACGGCACAACGGCCCACTCATCCATTGCACCAAAATGGTGTAAAATGGTGCCACCATGACGACCGCAAAACAAGTCAGGCGCAGCATCACGCTCCCGCGCGAGGTCGCAAAGCAGGTGGAAGCCATCTCGAAGCAGCGCCGCCTCAGCGACAACCGCGTTCTGGTGGAATTGATCGAGCAGGGCATCCAGGCCCAGAAGGAAAAAGAAAAGGCCTTCTTCGAGCTTGCGCAAAGATTCCGAGAGGCCGACGATCCCAAACAAGTCGAACGTCTGGGCGATCAATTGGGGCGTTTCGTGTTCGGTGAATAATGCCCCAGATCGCAAGCTGGTCGAACATGCCCGCCGCCATCCGGCAACATCTCATCGAGCGCATGCGCGACCGCAACATCGGGCTTGATGACCTGAATCGATTGCGACTATGGATCGAATCGCAGCCCGAGGTGCCCGACGGAGACTGGTTCAAGGACTTCGGCTCGTTCAAACTCTGCGGCAAGGGAGAGCATCCCAAGACATTTCTGCTGCCAGGGCAAGCGGCCACTGGAAAGGAACTGTAGCCCCTTACGAACTAGCTGCCATCGCAACCCACCGCGAAGCGCAACGCGGCGCAGATTTCATTCATTCGCAGCGAGCTCAGTCGGCCTACACGCTTCCCCAACCGGTCCTGCGACACGGTGATCGCGTTGTGCAGGTTCACCGCGCAACAGACTCTCATGCCGTCGTCTTCGTTCAGCACGACCTCGGACGGCACGCCTCGGATCGTGGACGTGACAGGAGCGACGGTGACGGTGGACAGATAAGCAACGGCGCTGTCGCGCGTGAGTACGACCACTGGCCTCTTCTTGTCAGGCGGAGCAAAGTTGTACAGGCGGACATCTCCTCGGGCTATTATTCCGGCCACGCCGCCTCCGCTTCCCAGAGGCGCGATTCACCCTGTACCTGCGGTCGCTTCGAATAGCCTTCGCGGTCGCGTTCTTCCTGCGCGCGCACCTCTAGTCTCCGAAGATGTTCCCGCAGCGCCTCCCGCACCAATGCGGAACGGTTCCGTTTCATCCGGCGCGCAGCTCGATTGGTGGCCTGCAAAAGCTCTTTCTCAAGGACAACTTGGATGGTTTCCATAATGTGGAGCTCAATCAACAGTATACTCCACAGTCTTCAACTGACACGGTCCGAGTTTCCCGGGTTCTCGCCTGACCTGATTACTTTCATTTTTCAGCGCCGCGACTTCTATTGGTTTGTCACCGGCGCTCTTATTCGGCTCGCGTCGAAATGGTATGGATCCCACACTCCAGCTTGACTCCGTCCCAACGGCCGGAACGCGGATCGGCGTCGGCGGCGGGCCTGGCTGTGCATGGTTCGCAGCCAATGCTGGGAAAGCCCAAGTCGTACAGCGGCAGGGCCTCAATGTCGCGCTCGAGCGCGTACTGCCAAACCTGCTCCGAACTCCAGGCAGCCAATGGGTTCACCTTCAGCAACTCTTTGCCCGTGGGCAGTTGGTGTCGCTCCACCGAATTCAGGCTGCGGCGAGTCGAGGATTGTTCCCGCCGCAGTCCGGTGAACCAGACATCGAACGGCTGCAGTGCTCTCATCAACGGCGCAACCTTGCGTCGATGGCAGCACGCACTGGGATCAGTGCGATAGAGTTCTCCGAATTCCGCTTCCTGCTCTGCGACCGTCTGCTCCGGCAAGACGTTCATCAGGTTCAGCTTCCAGCGCGCGGCCAGCCGGTCACGATATTGGTAGGTCTCGGCGAAGTGGTAGCCGGTGTCGAGGAACAGCACTGGGATGTTCGGAATCCGCGACCGCAGCAGGTCGAGCACGATCACGCCCTCGATCTGAAAGCTGCATGTAATACAGGCTGCGCCGTGATTTTCATCCAGGACCTGGTCAATCAGCTCGATCGCATCAAGACTGTCATACGGCAGCACAACAGGTTCAGCGCTCACGATTCCTCTCCATGTGGTTGGGCGCCGGTCTCGCGTCTTTCGGACCGGCGATCGGTTGGTCGGCTCGATTCCATTTCTGCTCCTGAAACACGAAGGCCCCGCCACTTGCTATGGCGAGGCCTTGATTCAACGATCCGTCGACTTTCAACATCGCGGATAAGGCCATCGCACCAGTCGCGCGCTTGCGCAACACTGACAGCGACAACAACATGCCGGGCCGCTGCATGGAGATACCCGCTCAGCCATGAATTCCTCTCGCGATTTGGAGCTGCTATTTCTCAACCTGGAGTCTCCGTTCAAATTCACGCTAAAATGAAAAGCGCCGCCAGAGTGGTCTCTGGCGGCGCTTGAACTTGGGCTTAGATGTACTTTGAACTCAGCTCATGCCCCAACCGCCCCGGAGACGCACACACGCATCGCTTTGACACATACAACAACAGGCGGTCGAGATTTCGTGAATCAATGACATCAGAGTGCATAGTCTATCGGCAATCTGCCAGTCCGTCAATGAACGAGCGGGTCCCGTGCCAATATTTTTGATATGCCCAATGACCGCGGGTCTGTCTCGATGGTGTGGTGCACTCGCATTCCGGACCAAGCGGAGAATGGTTTGTCCCGGAAGCCAGCGAGCGCTATGATCAAAGGTTTGGGTAGCAGTCCCCAACATTCTTATGCGCCATACTCTTATCCTTTTCAGGGCCACGCCTCTGCCGTCTGGGCCCGCGGAGGCGTCATGCTGAGAACCCTGTTTATCAAGCTTTCTGAAAACCATTCCATCCGCCATTTTGCCGAGAACTCGGCGTTGGGGTTGCGCTTCTCCGGCCGCTTTGTCGCCGGAACCCAACTTGCTGACGTGATCCGCGTGACCGAGCAGGTGAACCAGTCGGGGGCGAGCGTCAGCATCGACAACCTGGGCGAGAACGTCACCAATACCGACGAGGCCAAACACAGCGCCGCGCTCTATCACCAGATGCTGGACGAGATCTCCACGCGCAAGCTGAATGCCAACATCAGCCTCAAGCTGACGCACATGGGCTTCGACGTGGACGAAGACCTCGCCTTCCGCCAGGTGACCGAACTGGTGAGCCAGGCGGTCCAGATCAACAGTTTCGTGCGCGTGGACATGGAGGGCTCGCCCTACACCCAGCGCACGCTCGACTTCGTTCGCCAACTGCATCGCCAGCCCGGACACGCGGGCAAGGTGGGCACGGTCATCCAGACCTACCTGTATCGCAGCGAAGACGATGTGAACCAGTTGCTAAGCGAGCGCATCCGCATCAGGCTGTGCAAGGGCGCGTATAAAGAGCCGGCGGAGATCGCCTTTCCCAAGAAGGCTGACGTGGACGCCAATTACGTGAAGCTGGCGAAGACGCTGTTAAAGAGTGGCGTGTATCACGGGCTGGCTACGCACGACGAAAAGATCATCGAGGAAATGAAGCAATTCGCGCGCGCGGAGAATATTCCGCCGACCGCTTACGAATTCCAGATGCTGCATGGGGTGCGCCGCGACCTGCAGCAGAAGTTGGTGCGCGAGGGATACGGCCTGCGGGTGTACATCCCGTTCGGGTCGGAGTGGTATCCGTATTTCATGCGGCGGCTGGCCGAACGCCCTGCCAACGTGTTCTTCATCGCGAAGAATATGTTTCGCCAGTGATGCCCGAGAATTTATCGCGGCGGCCGATGCGGCACATCACCGCCGTACTTGTGTTCTTATGGCTGGCGTTCGTCGCTCGAGGACTGTGGTATTCCGCTCTAATGCCGGCTTGGGAAGGCTACGACGAGCCATTCCATTTCGCTGCGCTGCAAAATGTCGCCAGCGGACACGGCATGCCTCGTGCCGACACGCTGGTTTCCCTCGAAGTGCAAAGTTCATTGCATCTCCTGCCTCTCCCGTGGGAACTGCAATTCCAGAGCATCCCCCAGCCGCTTACAACCCACGACGATTTCTGGAGGCTGTCGCCCGCGGAGAGAAAGCAGCGAGCCGATGCGGTTCGCACGCTGGCTCCAGAACAGGGAAGCGAGCCCGCTAACGAGCCGATCCAGAATTATGAGTCGCAACAGGCTCCGCTGTACTACTGGCTGGCGGGCGTTCCGATGGGATGGATGAGTGGGTCGCCGCTCCTCACGCGCCTGTACCTGTTGCGCATGTTGAATGTGCTGCTGGCGTCAGCGGTCGTCCCATTGGCTTTCCGGATTGCGCGACGCGTATTGTGCAGCGATCTGCAAGCCATCGGCGTCGTCGCTATCATCGTTCTGCTTCCGGAGTTGATGATTAACTTGGCTCGCGTGGGCAATGAAAGCCTGGCGCTGATTTGCTATTCACTCTTATTGGAGGCGGCATTGCAGGTCGCGCAGCAACCGAAATCGTGGCGCTGGTGGATAATTCTGGGCTTTGCGCTCGGAGTCGGGCTGCTGACCAAGGCGTACTTCCTGACCGCCATTCCAGCGGTGGTCGTGCTGGCCGCGATCAGCATCTGGTCGGCTCGCGATGCTGGCACAAGTAAGAGCGCAATTTTGGGTGTTACGGCTCGCTTCTGCGCTGCGCTAGCGGTGGCTCTCGCAATCGCGGGAGGCTGGTACGCGCGCGTCCATGCCACAACCGGCTCATGGTCGGGCCAAGCAGACGATGTTGGGTTGCGACATGTTTCGCTGCTGCAAAAGCTGTCGGCCGTTCCGCAGGTCAACTGGAAGAGCGGCGTGCTTTCGGTGGTGGTCTCGCACATCTGGTTTGGAGGCTGGAGCTTCCTGCGCATTCCCCGCGGCCTCTACATGGCGGCGATGCTAGTGATTGTGGTCGCGATTGTTGGGATCGTAATCCGTCTGTCTCGACGGCGAGACCCAAACGACGAAATTCGGGATGTGCTGGTGCTGGCCGCCTTCTACCTGTGTTTCTGGGCAGGACTGGCATATCACGTTCTCATCACGTTTCTGCACTTGGGGGTATCCGCGTCCACCGGATGGTACCTCTATGCCCTGGTGGCAGCCGAAATTGTCCTGTTGGTCTGGGGGTTGGAAGCGTTCTTCCCGGCAAGGGTGGTGTTGCCTGCGCTAACAATAGCCGTCGCTGGTCTAGACCTCTATGGGATGCATGGCTTGCTCATGCCCTACTACACCGGGTTGACGTCCCATATCGGCGACTCGGTTCCCCGTGCACTCGTCGCTACGATCAGCCACCTGCCGGAAGTATTCACGCGCCGCAGCGAAACCCGTCCGGCGTGGCTTGGTGCGCCCGTTCTAGTGAGTTGGTGGCTAGGGTACTGGGCCGCGACCATCGGAACTGTGCTGATGGTTGTGGTCCTGTTTCGAAAGCACCGCGACGTCTGATATCGGGAATCTGGTCTCGCCCGTGCTTCATCCAATCGACACGCAATGGCAATGGCCGATCCATATCGAATCGCCTTGCGCGGTTTCGCGGCGCTGGTCGAAACGGGGCAGGAGGACGCCTCCATCGATCTGGCAGCGGCGGCGTTGGCGATTGCCCGCACCGAGTATCCCAGCCTCGACGTGCCCCACTACCTGGGACGATTGGATGCCCTGGCGCGTCGCGTTCGCGGACGCATGCGGAGCAATCCCACCGCGCGCGAGGTCATCGCGTTGCTCAATCGCGTGCTGTTCGACGAAGACGGCCTCCGCGGCAATCGCGACGATTACTACGATCCCCGCAACTCGTTCCTCAACGATGTACTCGATCGCAAACTGGGCATCCCGATCACGCTTTCGGTGATTTACATGGACGTGGCTCGTCGTGTGGGTTTTCCCGTCGCCGGGACTGGCATGCCCGGACACTTCCTGCTCAAGCACTACGATGTGATGGCGGCCGAGATCCTGATCGATCCGTTCAATCGTGGGCGCATCGTAGGCAACAAAGAATGTCAGCAGCGGCTGAACGAGATCTATTCCGGCGATCTTGAGCTGCGGCCCGAATTCTTGCAACCGGTGACGCACCGCGAAATCCTGACCCGAATGTTGAACAACCTGCGGCAAATTTACTTCACGCAACGCAATTTTCCCAAGGGTCTGGCGATTCTTGATTTGTTATTGGCGATACCACCGCGAAGTCCCGAGTTGCTGCGCGAGCGCGGACTAGTCCGCCTCAACCTCGAGCAGTACCTTGGAGCGGCGCAGGATTTCGGGAGCTATCTGCAGTTACAGCCTGAGGCGCCGGACGCAGACGACGTGCGCGAGACGCTCGACATGCTGCGGCAGTTACTGGCAAGGCTCAATTGACGCAGTTCGCTGCCTCAATTCGCCATTCACTGAACTTTGTTGGTAGAATCGCGGAAGTTGATGCAGTCTGTGCACAGCGGCGAGATCCTTCGCCAACTCAGGCCCCAGAGTTAGTAAGAATCGCGAGCCGGCTCCCCATGTCGGTTTGTGTTTGCGATTTTAGAAGTCGTCCGGTGCAGATGTTCCCGGGTTGACGAAAGCGAGTAATCAGATTATTAACAGCCTTTGCCGCTTGCGTTTCAACAGCAAAGCTGGGTACGATAGGGACGTCCTCCAATCGCCGCACTTCCCGTGCTGGCGTTCCTCGCGCCGTGGGTTCCGGGCGCCAGATGGACGTAACTGATTCGATTTCATAGACGATTCCAATCGCAGACGCGCCGGTTTTGCGGGCTAGAACCCTAACACAAGGCCAGCAAGTGCGGTTTGCAAATGTGGGAGCCCCGCGACCCGCGGGAAAACGAACGTAACTAAGAGAGCAACATGAATCAAGGATCGAATCCTCCTTCCGGCCCTCAGCCCGGAGGGAAGGGACGCAGACGGCGGCGCGGCCGCCGAGGACCTGTTGCGCAGGGCGCAGCGCCACAACAAGGACGCGGCCCAAGCCAGGGTCAGGGTTCCGCCCACGGGCAGAATCAGGGCCAAGCCCAAGGTCAGGGCCCCGGCCGTAACCAGAATGCCCGCCGCTTCGGCAAGAAACGTCCTCCCGGACGCAAGCCGGGCGGCCATCCCAGCCAGCGCGAACCCATCGGCGGAGGCATCTACTCCGCCCCCATGGACCACAGCTATCGTGCCGCTATGGGCAACAACGACGGCAACACCCACAACCCCAGCCGCGGTCGTAACACCCAGTCTTTCGGCAAGCAGTTTGCTCCGCCCGAACCAGAGCCGATGAAGGTTCTAAGCGACGCGCCCGCGCGCATCTATGCGTTTGTTGACGACCTGTTCTTCGTGGCCAAGATCCAGGAGACCTCGCGCAAGATGAACGTCAAGGTCGAGTTCGTCAAGACCGACAAGGACGTTTACGAGCGCATGGGGCAGAACGGCAACGACAAGCCCACTCTGATTATCGTTGACTTGAACAACGCTGCCGCCAAGCCGCTCACCGTGATTCCCAAGCTTAAGAGCAAGCTCAAAAAGGAAACCAACATCATCGGCTTCGTCTCGCATGTGCAAGGCGAACTGAAGATGAAGGCCACGGAAGTCGGCTGCGATATGGTGCTGCCGCGTTCCGCATTTTCGCAGAACCTCGCGCAACTGTTGCGGCGCCACGCGGTTGAAGAAGTTGTTGAAGACTCGCAGGAACACAATCACTAGCGCTGGGACACGAGACAAGTGACGCACCGTAGCAATCGCTGGGGGATGATTCATTTCGCCAGCGTTGTTGCTATCGTCGCATCATGTCTATCGCTGTTTTTACCTTCTCGCGGTGCTCCCGCTCCTCCGCTTAACAGCAATCCGACTTTCTACAAAGACATTCTTCCCATCCTGCAGGACCGCTGCCAAACGTGTCATCGGTCCGGCGGGATAGCTCCCATGCCGCTGGTGACCTATCAGAACGCAAGAAACTCCGGCGCGGCAATCAAGCAAGCTGTGGTTTCGAAGCAGATGCCGCCGTGGTTTGCCGATCCGCGTTACGGAAAGTTCTCCAACGACCCTTCACTCACGCCGCAACAAATAGAGACGATCTCCCTCTGGGTGGATGGCGGAGCGCCCGAAGGCTCGCCTCAGGACGCGCCCCCGCTAAAGCAATGGGCAGCAGGATGGAACATTCCGCAGCCACAGAAGATTGTGACGATGCCGGTTCCGGTGGACATTCCCGCGCACGGCGTTGTGGATTACACCTTTGAAATCGTGCCCACCGGATTCACGGAAGACAAGTGGGTGCAGTTCTCCCAGATTCTGCCGTCGAGCCCGAAGTATGTCCATCACGCTGTAGTTTATGTCCGCCCTCCAACTTCCACGTGGCTGCCTGCTGCGCCCGTCGGAGTCCCATTCACGCCGTCGAGCTTCTCCGATCCCAAGCTGCGTGCCGAAGCGCACGAGACTACTACCGACATGCTGCTGGTCTATGCGCCGGGTAGCGAACCCGATCGCTGGCCCGATGGAATGGCTAAGTTCATTCCAGCCGGGTCAGACCTGGTCTTTCAGATGCATTACACCCCCAACGGCACGGCGGGTAGCGATCAGACCAGCGTGGGCATGGTGTTCGCAAAGCACCCGCCGAAACAACGGGTGCTGACGTTGCAGCTCACCAACCACACATTCATCATTCCTCCGCGGACCGACGATTATCGCGTCGACGTGTCGGGCACGATGCCCAACGATACAACCCTGCTGAGCTTCTTCCCGCACATGCACTTGCGCGGCAAGCGCTTCGAGTACAACATCGTTAACGCTGACGGAAACGTCGAGACCCTGCTGCGCGTGAACTATCACTTCCATTGGCAGCTCAGTTATCGTTTGGTTGAGCCGCTTTTCCTCAAGGCCGGAACCAAGCTACAGGCGGTCGCATGGTACGACAACTCCGAGGACAATCCGTACAATCCCGATCCCAATAAATCGGTGACGTGGGGCGGCCAGACGTACGACGAAATGATGGTTGGCTTCTTCGACGTGGCCGTTCCCGCGAACGTGGACAAAGAACAGTTCTTCGTGCGCAAGCAAGCAGAACGCCGATAATTCGCGCACAATTCAGGTTTGTCATCCTGAGCGGAGTTCGCCGCTTTCGGCGAACGTAGTCGAAGGACCACTATGTCCGCCAGAATATTCACCTCGCGGTCTTCATTCTGCGCACACCTGGGTGCTCCATCCTGTCGCCTGCTCTTGGCGACAGGGTGGGAGACGACATCGTTACAATGATTCCTCTGATGCTTCAGCTCTCATCACGCGACTTGCGCGCACTCCGTCGTTCGCTACTCCGCTGGTACGACGCACACCATCGCGACCTTCCCTGGCGGGGTGGCCCACAATTGCCTTCCTCTGGCAATTGTGGGGACGCGCGAGATCCCTACCCCATCTGGGTGTCCGAGATTATGCTGCAACAGACACGCGTGGCCGCCGTGCTCGAACATTACGCGCGCTTTATGCAGCGCTTTCCTACAGTGGAGGCATTGGCCTCAGCCCGCGAACAATCGGTGCTGGCCCTGTGGAGCGGACTCGGCTACTATCATCGCGCCCGCCGCATGCATCAGGCGGCGAAGTTCATCGTCCGCGAACTCAGGGGAGAATTCCCGCGCACATCAGACGTGTGGCGCGAACTTCCTGGTATCGGACGCTACACCGCGGCTGCCATCGCCAGCATTGCCTTCGCCGAACCAGTAGCTGTGGTCGATGGCAATGTGGAGCGCGTACTCCAGCGCCTGTTCGGTCAAGCGGAGGGAAGGGAATTCGCATGGCAGCAAGCAGAATCCCTGCTCGATCACGCGCGCCCCGGGGACTTCAACCAGGCCATGATGGAGTTGGGCGCGACCGTCTGCACTCCGCGCGCTCCGCAGTGTTTAGTCTGCCCGGTACATGACTGGTGCAGTTCGCGCGGATCGGCCGCGCCCAAGCCACAACCCGCGCGCAAGCATCAGCAGCTTCACTACGCACTCGTGCGCAAAGGGAATTCGGTGCTGCTGGTGCAGCGTCCCGCCGCCGCCACCCGTATGGCGGGGATGTGGGAGCTTCCCCAGACGAGCGCCGCGAAGTCCGCCCAACAAATACTCGCGAAGTTCCGCCACTCCATCACCGACACGGATTACGAAGTGTCAGTGATGCCGGCGAATGAAGCTGCCAAAAGTAAACTCGACAGCAGCGCACGCTGGTTCACCCGCAAGCAGTGGCAGAGACTCGCACTCACGGGACTGGCGCGTAAGATCTTGCACAAGCTGGCAATTGAGTCCTAAGTCGTCTGAAACGAATCCAATAACAAGCAAAGTAATTGGAGGTTTTACTTCATGGCTGCATTGGAAGCGGGGGTCACAGCGCCGGATTTCACCCTGCCCACATTGGAAGGTAAACAAGTCTCGCTGAGTCAAATGCTGCAGCGCGGCCCCGTTGTACTGGCGTTCTTCAAAGTCAGCTGCCCGGTTTGCCAGTATGCCTTTCCGTTCTACGAACGCATCGCCCAGGCTTACAAAGATGCAGGTGTCAGGGTGCTCGGTATCTCGCAAAACAACGCTACCGACGCCAAAAGGTTCAGTGGCGAATATGGCGTGAACTTCCCCATCGCTATCGACGACGAGGCCAACCATTATGCTGTCTCCAGTGCCTACGGCCTTACTAACGTGCCCACGCTACTTTTCATCGCGCAGAGTGGCGTGATCGAAATATCTTCGGTTGGATGGTCGAAGAGCGAGATGGAGGAGATAAATGCAAGGCTGGCCTCCCATCGCAACGACAAACCATCGCCGCTCTGGCATGTCGGAGAAGAGGTTCCCGCGTTCCGGGCCGGTTGAAGCTCGAAAAACTGATCCGCGGTCTGCGGATCAAGAAACCCAGCAGGGAACAATCTTCGAGCCGAAACGTCGCAGGCTCCGGCGAGTTATGCCCTGAGTCTCTGGCGAGTCTTTAGGAAATTCTTCCAGGGATCGCGGGTCAGGCGACTCTTCCATTCGTTGAAATCGGCGACCTGGAAGACAGGTCGCTTGGGAAGCTTGAGATCGTCCCAATTCAAAGGCAGCGCGACCGCCGCGCCGGCACGGGCTCGAGGAGAGTACGGCGCAATGGCTGTCGACCCGCGTTCGTTGCGCAGGTAGTCGATGAAGATGCGGTCCTTGCGCGCGGCCTTGCTCATCTTGGTCAGGTATAACTTGGGCTGCTGTTGTTCCATCGCCAGCGCGAAGTCGTGGGCAAACTGCTTGACCTTCGTCCAATCGGCCTTCGCGTCAATGGGTATGACAATGTGCAGGCCTTTCCCTCCGGTAGTCTTGAGAAAACTTTTGAGACCTAGTGACTTGAGCTGTTCGCGGACTTCGGCCGCGCTGTTTGCAAGGGTGCGCCAGGAGATTGCAGCGTCGGGATCGAGATCGAAGACAACGATGTCTGGATGTTCTAGTCTGTCATTCGTCGAACCCCAGGGATGAATTTCAAGTACGCCCATCTGGGCTAGTCCAGCCAGTGCCTCGGGCGTTGATAGCGTAATGTAGGGCTCCTTTTTGCCCGTCTTCTTGTCGGGCACATCGACTGACTCCACGCCCGGAGGAAGAGTGCCGGTCGCGTGCTTCTGAAAGAAACAAGGATGTCCACTGCCTTCCGGACACCGCACCAGCGAGAGCGGACGGTTGGCGATGTAGGGCAGCATGTGCGGAGCAATCGCCCAGTAATAATCTGCCAGCTGCTGCTTGGTGAGATGCGATTCCGCGTCGAGAATCTTGTCGGGATGCGTCAGACGAACGGGCGCATGTTCGGTTTCTGAGCCCCTAGGCTTCGACGACTTCGTAGGTCGAGTCGTCTTGGCTGCAATGCTTGGCGGCGCTGCGTGGGAAGCAGCCTTTGCGGCGCGTGGTTTGGGAGAAATCGTTGGTTCTTCACGACCCACTTCGCTCGCTGGGTTATCTTCGCGGAGACCTTTGAATGCGGCCTGACGGACTAACCCATCAGAGGTCCAGGTAGCAAAGGCTACCTGCGCCACCAGTTTCGGCTTGACCCAGATCGCGCCCTTGCGGGCTTCGGCAGGCGGATTGTCGAAAGGCGTAGCAGTCTGGCGGAGCTTATCCAGCTGATCGCGCAAGAGACGGTGCGTCTTCTGGGTAAAGCCCGTGCCGGTGCGTCCGGAATAGATAAGTTTGCCGTCTTGGTAATATCCCAACAGCAGCGCACCGATACCGTGACTCTTGTTGGCTAGCTCGGTAAAGCCGCCGATCACGAACTCCTGCTCGTGAACGCATTTCAGCTTGAGCCAGTCTCCGCCGCGACCCGAGTGATAAGGGCTGGCGGCACGTTTGGAGACGATGCCCTCGGCATGCAGTGCGCAAGCCTTGCGAAAAATAACTTCTCCGTCGGACTCGATGTGCTCGCTGTAACGCAGAACGCCGTCGACATCTTTTATGATCGGCTCGAGGATTGCCTTGCGATCGATGAGCGGCAGTCCTCGCAGATTCTGGCCATTGAGGTGGAGCAGATCGAAGGCGAAGTAGGTAAGTGGCTTGTTCGTCCCTTCCTGAAAGGCGGCCTGCAGATCGGCAAAACTGGTGGTGCCGCTTTCATTCAGGACGACGACTTCGCCATCGAGAACCGCACTCTCGGCGGGAATGTCTTTGATCTGCTGCGCGATGGGTCGCATGCGGTGCGTCCAGTCAAGCCCGGTGCGGGTGAGAAGCCGGACACGGGCTCCGTCTTTGCGGACCTGAATCCGGTAGCCGTCGAGCTTCAACTCGTGCAGCCATCCGGCAGTCCTGGGAGGATTGTCGGCCGACAACGCGAGTTCGGGAGGGATGAAAGTCGGCAGCGCTTCTTTGGGAGCCTGGCTAAGTGCCGCAGCCAGCCGGGGTGAATATTTTAGCTTAGCTTTTGCTCTGCTCTTCTTTGTGGCGGGCTCTTCTTGTGCGGTGGGAAGCTTGTCATTGCGATACCACGCCTTCCCTTTGGCGGTGTCCTTCGAATTCCAGACGTGGTCTTCGCTGTGGGCGATCTGGTCGATGTCGCGTCCCGTAACGACGCTGTTGGGCTCGGCTTCGGTGACGGCGGGCTCGTCGCTGCTGCGCTCGAAGTCGTCGTGCTCCTTGATGAGCAGCCAGTTCGGCTTTTTTTCGTTGGCGGCTTTGCCGCCCATGCGTATCAGGGCCCATTTGCCCTTCAGCTTCTGGCCATGCAGGATGAACTTGAGCGAACCCGCGCGCAGCGCCGCATCTACATCGGCGCTGATTGCCTGTGGTTCCCAGGTTCCCTGGTCCCACACCATGACGGTGCCGCCCCCATACTGTCCCTTGGGTATGATGCCCTCGAACCCGCCGTATTCCATGGGGTGGTCTTCCACCTGCACAGCGAGCCGCTTGTCAGCCGTCACGTAGCTTAGGCCTTTGGTGACGGCCCAGCTTTTGAGCACGCCATTCCATCCTAGGCGAAAATCGTAGTGAAGATGCGAGGCGGCATGCTTCTGAATTACAAAAGGAAGCGCCTGCCCCTTAGGTCGGGATGAGGATTTCTTGGCGAAGGTCTTGCCGCTGGGTTCGGCGGTGACCTTGAAGTCGCGCATCTCGCGGTAGCGCGCCAGCTGGCGATCGACGGCGTTTGAGGCGGTGGCGCGTGACTTTGCAGCCGCCTTGGATTTGGTTGCCATCGGTTATGCAGACTTGCGCTTGGTGGCTTTGCCTGCTTTCACAATTGCGATGCCTCCCCGTGAGGTTGCTGCACCAGCCTTTTGCGGGGTCTTCTTTCCCAGCGCGGGTGTCTTGTCGCCCTGCACGCTCTTGCGCAGCGCATCCATGAGGTTAATGACCTTGGCGGACCTGGGAGCGGGCTCGTCCTGCGGCACCGGAAGGTGCTTGATCTTAGCTTCGACCATCTCACGCAGCGCGGCTTCGTATTGGTCGGTGAATTTCTCGGGATCGAACTTCGCGGTCTTGCGCTTGATGAGTTCCTTGGCCAGCGAGAGCTGGTCGCTGTCGACCGTGGTCTTTTTGATTTCGGCGAAATAGCTCGCGGGCTTCCGCAGCTCTTCGGCATAACGCATGGTGTAGGCGATCATGCCCGGCAGCTTGTCGTCGGACGGCGCTGTAATTGCGATGAGATGCTCGCGGCCGCTGAACGCGATCTTCCCCAGGGCGACCTTACGCGTAGTTTGCAGGGCCTTGCGCACCACCGTGAAGGCCTCGGCCTGGGTGTCGTCCTCGGGGACGACGAAGTAGGGCTTCTCGTAGTATTCGGGATTAATTTCGTTCGCATCGACGAACTGCGTGACTTCGATCGTGTGCTTCGACGGGATGCGCAGGTTCTTGATCTCGTCGGGCTCGATCATGACGTACTCACCCTTGCGATACTCGTATCCCTTGACGATGTCGTTCTTCTCGACGGGACCTTCTTCGCCTTCGCCGGTTACCTTCTGGTGGCGGATGCGCTCGCCGGTCGCGCGGCTGAGCTGATGGAAGCGAATCTCGCTCTTCGATTCGGTGGCGGGAAAGAGGCTCACACTGAAGGAGACGAGAGAAATTTGTATCTGACCTGTCCAGAAGGGTCGCGCCATAGGAAACTCTCCAAACTCACGTTTGCGCGGCGGTTCAACAGGAACATGCCGCGCGTCTTTAACCAGAGCCTATCTCACAAATGCGCTTTGAAAGGGCACGGCTTTAGCCGTGCCTTCCAGACCCGATGAACATTGGGCTTTAGCCGCTGAGGGAATTCGATTTCCCCCACGCACGCCATTTGTGAGACAGGTTCTAAATAACATGGGGCCCATACTGCTGAAATTTCTGACTCTGTCCGCATCTTCACGGACACGTTATACGCCAGAACTCCGTTTCTTGGCACACCCCTACCCAGTGTTGCCAAAACGGGCATTTATATTCTCGCGTTGCAGGTGGGAGAGTCAAGCGTTATAAGCAGGGGGCGAAAGAATGGCGAAGCAGAAACTGAAGTGCGCCTTTATGCGAGTAGCACGGACAGCTTAGACGCTCCACCTTATACTTCGCGTACAATCAAGGGTTTGCTTTGTGCTTTTGTTGCCATCCGGAGACCATTCATGTCCAGACTCGTTTCTATCGCACTGTTTATCACCGTAACCGCAGGCCTCGTATTCGCACAGGCGTCCAGCCCAGCCGCGCCGCCAACGACAATGCCTCCCGTCCCGAGAATCGCTACGCTTCCTCCAGCCGCCGAGCAGGCGATGGCTTCCATCGATCCGGAGAAGATCCGCGCGCAGGTCAAGTTCCTGGCGCACGATTTGCTTGAAGGCCGCGGCACTGGGCAGCGTGGCGGAGACATCGCCGCCGAATATATCGCGACGCAATTCAAGCTGTATGGCTTGAAGCCTGCGGGCGACAACGGCTCGTATCTGCAGAAGGTACCGATGGTCGGCATCATCACCGAGAGCAGCAGCACCTATTCGCTGCTTCCCTCCAAGGGCAGCCCGCTCGCCCTTCAGAATCGCGACGACATCGTTGCCATGGATGAAACCGGCCAGACCTCGACCGACATCGATTCTCCAATTGTCTGGGTTGGCTATGGCATTGACGCGCCCGAATACAACTGGAACGACTACAAGGGCGCCGATGTCAAAGGCAAGGTGCTCCTGATGATGGTGAACGAGCCGCCATCAGACGACGTGAAGTTTTTCAACGGCAAGGCGCTCACCTACTACGGCCGCTGGACCTACAAGTTCGAGCAGGCGGCGCGCATGGGAGCGGCCGGCGTCATCCTGATTCACAAGACCGAAATGGCCAGCTACGGATGGGACGTGGTGCGCAACTCGTGGTCCGGCGAACGCTCCTACCTAAGCAACGATCCTGCGCCCAAACTCAAGATCGCTTCGTGGATGCAACTCGAGGTCGCGCGCAAGCTGGCGCAGGACTGCGGCAAGTACCTTGACGAAATGATGGCCGCTGCCGCAAAGCCCGGCTTCAAGGCCGAGCCGCTGCCTGCGAAATTCAAAGCGCATATCGTCAGCAAGGTGCGTCCCTTCGATTCCAACAATGTGGTTGCAATGGTGCCGGGTTCCGACCCCAAGCTGAAAGACCAGGCTGTCATGTACAGCGCGCATTACGATCACCTCGGAATCGTTCCGGGCATGCCGGGCGACAACGTTTATAACGGAGCGCAGGACAACGCGACTGGCGTTGGCATTCTGCTGGAGATCGCGCGCGCCTACAGCGAAGCCAAGCAGTTGCCGAAACGCTCGACCTACTTTGCTTCGGTTACCGCGGAAGAGCAGGGCCTGCGCGGGTCCGAGTTTTTCGGCAAGAATCCGCCGCTGGCCGCCAAGCAGATTTCACTGGACCTGAACTTTGACGACATACCTCCGCTGGGAGTTCCCCAGGAGGTCGGCGTTTCCGGCGCCGAGCGCACCACGTTCTATCCCACGGTGGAGAGCACGGCCAAGGCGTTTGGGCTGGCGATCACTCCCGATCCCAATCCCAATGCAGGGCACTATTACCGCTCCGACCACTTCAGCTTCGCGCGCGTAGGCGTGCCCGCGTTCTCAGTCGGATCGGGTGTCCTCTACCAGGGACACGACCGCCAGTGGGGTATCCAACAGGCGAAAGATTTCGTCGCCAAGGACTACCACCATCCCAGCGACGAGTATCATCCCGAGATGGATTTCCGCAGCGACGCCGTCATCGCCCGCTTCGCAATAGCGCTGGGATGGCAGGCCAGCAACCAGGCGAATGAAGTGGGATGGAAATCAGGCGACGAATTCGACAAAATCCGCATCGCCAGCGGCATGGGACGTTGAGTTCCAGATCTGGGTGTCGCATCCTCGGACATGGCGACACCCAGCAGTGTAAAGCCCTAAAAATGATTGACATACCTCTATTTCGATCCTAGTCTTGGGATTCCGGGATTGATCTACTTAGTCTCTCATCATGAACGAGCAAACTGAATTACTGCGTGAAATGCGCGATCTGCTTCGACTGATCGCCGAACCTGCCTTAGCGAAGCGTGACGAAGGGCTCAGAGTCGCTCTGCGAGCGCTAGTTGGACGAAGCAAGCCCAACGCGAAAGCCGTCCTATTGATGGATGGCACAAGAACCCGCACGGCGATTCGCAAGGAGTCCGGCACAGACCAGGGGAACCTGAGCCGCTTAGAGAAATCTCTACGCGACAAGGGATTGATAACGGCCGACGAGCAACCGAAGCTGGTTATTGCTATCCCCGTTAATTTTTTTGAGAACACGGAGAAATAATGGTGGATACCTCTCGCGAGTTGTTGAGCGCCATTCAAGAGATTCGCGACCTCGTCCGCATTATCGCTGAACCGGCTATTGCCGAGCATGACAAGAAGGCTCGAACTGAGCTCCGACGACTAGTGGGTAGCAGTGGAAAGAAGGCGAAAGCTGTATCTCTCATGGACGGTAGCCGAATACAATCAGCTATCCAGAAAGAGACTGGCATCAATCAAGGTGATTTGAGCACGCTTGTAAAGCAATTGAAGGTAAGCAAACTGCTCTCGGGTGATGGGAAACAGCCAAGACTCGCGATCTCGATTCCGCCGAACTTCTTCTAAGGTGAGGACGAATGACGGGGGATGATAACTCTCTGGCAGTTCTCAAAGAGATATTGAACTGGACTCGCGCCGCATCGTTTCACTCGGTCAAAGCACTCCTTGAAGAGGCTTTGCCCGACCTTAAGTCTCGTGCAGCGTTCCAGATGTTTGACGGAAGCAAGTCTATGGACCAAGTCCGCATTGCCTGCAAGATGAGTCCAAACGGTCTCGGGGCGCTCACTCAGAAATGCGTTGCTATGGGGCTGCTGGAAGTAAGGGACGACAAGAAGCGAGTCAGGCTTTTCGATTTGGATGACTTCGGTCTCAACACATCAGAAGACAAGAGTGACGCATGAGCGGAAGGATTTCGCGTAAATCCGATGGCCTTGAGATTACCTCGGATCAATTGACGGCGGAGTTGATCGCGATCAAAGAGCGTATAGGGTCGCTGGAGACAATTACCAGTCTGGCGAATCGAGACGTAGTAGAAAAACAGGCTCGTCAACACCTGACGACTGCTCAACGCAAAGAGATCATGAGGAAATGCGAAGTGCCGCACACCCGCGAACATTTGAAAAAAGAGCTCAAGTTCGAGAGTATGCAAGCGCTCGATTTTCACCTCCGACCTCTCAGAGACGCTGACCTAATTCACCAGCATACCGATGGCGCAGGAAAACCGACCTTTGAGTGGAGTAAGCTCTTCAATTCTCTTTCCAAGACTACTAAGAAGCACATTCTGGATGGTAGTAAGTGACCAGAGCCTCGGCCAAGTCGTCAAAGAAGAAGACTCCTCCGGTCGAGCGCAAGCGAATTCCGAGTAATATCAAAACGCAGGTTCTCACAGAAGCTGGCTATCGCTGTGCAGTACCGTCCTGCCGCGAGCTCCTGCTCTTGGATTTGCATCACATGTACCAAGTGTCTGAAGGCGGAAAGGATGAAGCAGCAAATCTTATCGCTCTATGCCCGACCTGCCATGCCTACTACCATAGGGGCACCATCCCCCGAGAAGCGATCTTTGCCTACAAATCCACTTTGGTGGCAATCAATCGCGCGTTTGATCTTGAAGCGATCGATCGCCTCATGTTTTTAGAAACTCTGACGAAAGACTTTTTGATAGTCAGTGGTGACGGAGTGCTCCACTTCGATCGGTTGATTGCAGCGGGACTCGCTTCTATCACTCCCAAGGGATATAACAATGCGCTGTTGGTTACTTATGCAGTAAATCTAAGTGCGAAGGGAAAAATGCTAATCGCGGCTTGGAAATCCGGCGACCATCTTAAGATCAAACAGGCCATCACCAGCGCCGTCCCGGGCCTGACCTCTGGCAAGAAATCGCCACGAGCCAATCGTTAGACCGCCAAGGGGTCGGGACCCGGCCCAACGTTCTGCGAGCAACCGAACAGGCGTTCTTATCACACGGCGAGTATCTAGTGAACGTGGTGTTTCCGGAACGGAATCATCACCAACGCTTCCAGTTCCACAGGATCGGCGGGTGGGCCACCCCGTCAACTTATTGATAGGAATTAACTTACACAAGCAGGTGCCCCATCCCGCCTTTCTTTGGCGGCGTGGGGCTTTTCGTCTCTGACTCTCTCCCGAATCCCAAAGATCCATAGGTCGGGCGTTTTCGTCCCCACCGGTGGTTACTTTCGTTCCTTTCGCCCGACGATTTTTATTGCCCGCCCTTTTGTCCGCGCTTTACAACCGAATCATGGGCGAGGGACTCGTGTCTCTACCCGCATCGGGCCTCGACAAGTGGGCACCTTGCTCTTTGACAATTTCCCATTTCGGAACACGCAGAGCCGCACGTCGTCGCGCAGCCTGCGAGTAAGCTCTTTGTTTGTATGACTTTGCCTGTAACTACCTTTGCTTATAGGAACTTACGCAGAACGGCGCTGTAAGTCTTTTGTTTTGAGGATGGGGGGAGGGGTGCCCCCTAAGTCTTCACTCCGGTCACCGCGGCTTGGCACACTTCGCCGCTTGAGTAGGGGTCGTTCGCTTGGACCGAAGTGACTGTCAGCGACCTATGCCTTGGTCACCAACTCCGCGAACTTCGCCAGATCGATGTTTCCCCCACTCACCACGCAGACAACCTTTCCCGCACCGCATTTCCCATTGAGTCCGGCGGCTACGGCGCAAGCGCCCGCTCCTTCGGCGATCACATGGTTGCGCTCGGCAACGAGTTTCATGGCCTGGCGGATCTCCTCGAGTGTCGAGACGATCGAGCCCGCCAGCAGATGATGCGCCAAGTCCCACATCCGCGGAAAGACCGACTTGCCTCCACAGCCATCCACCCAACTCGACTTCCAGTCGGGAAAATTCTGCGCCGAGCCCGCTGCCAGCGACCGGGCCAGAGGTGCCGCGGTCTCGGGTTCCGCGGCAAACACCCTTACGGTTCGCCCGCGCTCTTTCATGGCGGCAGCGATACCGCACGACAAGCCTCCGCCACCGAACGCCGCCACCACCGCGTCCACGTCAGGCAGATCTTCCAGGATTTCCAGCCCAATCGAGGCGTTGCCGGCGATGAATGCGTCGTCTTCAAAGGGATGCACAAACGCGCCGTTCATTGCAGGATGGCGACGTTTCGCCATCGCAGCCCAGCATTGGTCGAACGACGCCATCACCAACTCGGCTCCCAGTCGGCGGGCGGCATCGAGTTTGGCGGCCGGGGCAGTGTCGATCACCAGCACCTTGCAAGGCACACCGGCCTTGCGCGCTGCCAGCGCCACTCCCTGGGCAGCGTTGCCGGCGCTGATGGTCCACACGCCATGCCGCCTCTGCGCTTCGGGCAACAGTCGCACCGCGTTATACGCTCCCCGAATCTTGAACGACCCGATGGGTTGCAGGCACTCCAACTTCAGGTAAATCTCGGCCGGGCCGTCGTAGTTCAGCCGCACCAGCGGTGTGCGTATGGCCGCTTCGTAAACGTGCTTGCGCGCATCGTCGATGAGTCCCGCAGGAATATTTCGCTGTGTGGCGTGCCCGCCGAGTGAGAGATCAGTGGTCATGGAAGTTATCTTATCGTTCGCCGACGATATGTCTCGTTTCGCTCCTGAGTCAATCGGCCAAGTGGTCGTGCTATGGCCGATAATTACCAAGCCGGTGGCCCATCCTTTCCCATCTTTTGCGAAAGGGTGGGACCTTCAGGGCTCTTCCGTTTGACACCTATCTTTCGTGGGAGTAAAAGTTTACCACTGTGCAACTTCCCGCCGACTTCGAGCGCGCCATCGATCAACGCCTGCGTGCAGGCGACCCGCTCGCGTCCGCCGATTTGGCGGAGGCCTGCTTTCAGCCGTTGGTACGATGGCTGCGGCGCGCCTTCCCGGGAGTTGACGATCCCGCGTTCTATGATGATGCGGCTACCGAGTCGATCCTGAACTATGCCGAGCGTCCGGCGATCTTCGATCCCGCGCGCAACTCGCTGTCGGGATTTCTGCGCATGTCCGCCGCAGCCGATCTGCGTAATTGCTTGAGCCGTCAGCGGCGAGTGCGAAATCACGAAGTACATGGAGTGAGGAACCGTTTTGGCGCTTCGAGTGGAACGAGGAGGAAGAGCTGCTCATCCGCCAGATTGATGGTGCCCGCCTGGTAGGGGATTTACTGGCGGAGGTTCCCACGGAAGATCGCGATGCCATGCGTTTGTTGCTGAGCGGCGAGCGCGAGCCTGAGGACTATGTCGCTGCACTGCAATTGCACGATCTCACTCCCGGCGAACAGAAGCTGGCCATCAAGCGCTTCAAGGACCGCTGGATGAAGAAGCTCGATCGCTGGGCAAAGGAGCATGGTGGCAGACGACCGGTCTAATCCGAAGAACTGGCTGGGTCCGTACGCTGACGGAGACACTGGCTGGCTCGCGCTCCGGGCGGCTGAGCGCCCCGCCTACCTTGCGAGCGCATTGGCTGAGTTTCTCGAGCTCCGCGAGTGGTCGCCTGATACATTGGCGCGGTGGCTTCGTTGTGCCCCCAATCAACTCGCGAAGCTGGGACTATGCCACCGTCCAGACCCCGCATCGGCGGAGTTCCATCAACAGGTGTCAGAGATCGTCGCCCACTTCCAGCTTGATTATTGGAACCTCCGGCGGCTTCTGGAAGATCTGGCGCTCTCCCCCGAGCAACGGCATCAAATCTGGCAGTCGGAGCACCCGCTCGACCCGAGTCGGCGCACTTCGATAACCCATCGTGCCAGCGGTGATTTCACTCGCGTTTTTGGGGCATCTGACATGCAAGCTGGTGCACCGCGACCGATGGGCAAGCCTGAACCTCCTGAACCAAACCACCCGGCGCTTGCGCCGCCTCCAGAGCTTCCTTACGAATCTGCACAAATGGCTGCAGGGGCTTCGCTCAAAGTCGCTCCTGCCCATCAGCGATCTTGGTTCGGGAGGCTGCTGGATTCCATCCGCAATTTCTTCTCGCGAAAATAGTCAGTCCGCGTCGAAATTCGTCGAGTTCACGGGAATACAGATGTAGCGCCGTGATTCACCGCATGTCACATCACGGTGCGCAGGAGGAACTGTGAAAGACGCGACCCAGATTGTGATTGTGTTAGACCGTTCGGGATCCATGGAGGCGGTGCGCGAAGCCACCATCGCCAGCTTCAACGAGTTCATGACCTCGCAGAAGGCGCATCCGTCGGAGGCCAGTTTGTTCTTCGTGCAATTCAATACCGAGTACCAGGTGCTGTTCGATAAGCCGCTCGCCAAAGCTCCCGCGCTGAGTTACCTTACCTATCAGCCCAACGGCGCAACCGCGCTCTACGACGCTTTGGGACAGACCATCGACTCCATCGGACAGCGGCTGAGCGCCGTGCCTGAGTATGAGCGTCCCAACAAGGTGATCTTCGTCGTGCTGACCGATGGCTTGGAGAATTCCAGCCGCCGCTATTCGCAACAGATGATCGCCGATCGCATCGAACGCCAGCGCAGCAAGTACTCGTGGGAATTCGTGTTCCTCGGCGCGAATCAGGATGCGGTGCTCACCGCCCACGAACTCAATATCCCGATGGGAGCTGCCATGAGCTATTGCGCCACACCCCGCGAGATTGGCGCCAGCATGAAAGCTGCAAACCGGTACGTCGGCGCCTTCAGGCGTGGTATGACGGCTGTCTTTTCAGAGGAAGAACGCGCTGCGGCAGTGGGGCAGGGTTCCGAGCCTGAGCCAGAGGGTGATACAGACGACGAAACGGGTTCCAATCGCTTGTCGTCTCTGCTGTCCTGGTTCCGCCGGTCTGACAAAACCGCAACGCCGTCCAACCAGCCGTAGGGATTCCCCACATTCAGCGCACCCCATCCTTTCCCAGCTTTTGGGAAAGGGTGGGATTCATGGCGACTCGCAGCCGATGATCAGACGCCGTTGGCAATTCTGGGCCACCGAAAACTCACCGCGCCGGGTGGTGCTTGCGGAAGGGAATCATCACCACCGCTTCCAACTCCACAGGCTCGCCGGCCTTGGTCCCGGGACGAAAGAGCCAGCGGGAGAGGGCGTGTACGGCGGCTTCGTCCAATCGGGGATCGACACTGTTGAGAACCTTGACGCCACTCACTGTTCCGTCGGCATGAATCACGGCGTACAGTGTGACGGTGCCCTCGACGTTATCGCGCATGGCTTCCGCAGGATAGGCAGGATCGAACTTCGAGATGGCCACCGGTGCGGCAATCGCCGCCTTGTTGTCCGACTGCTTCAGCTCGGCAAAGCGCACGATCCAGCTACCTGTGGCTGAGGTCAGGTTGGGCATATTCAGCGTCAGCGAATAGTACTTTTTGGGGCCAAACAACTGGCGCTCAAGTTCGTCTTCGCCATTGTCTGACATTGTGGGAGGTGGAGGCGCGACTGGCGGACGGCTGGCGCTGGGCACCGAAGGCCGCATCGCCGCGGCGATTAGTTTCTTGCGTTCTTCCATCTGTGCGTCGCTGGGCGATTTCGTCGGCGTGCCGGTAACCGCGGTAGTCGCTGCTCCTGGCGGCGGCGCCCCTACACTGATTCCTGCCGGGGCGCTGCCGTTTCCATTGCCGTTACCGGAGCCGTTGCCCTTGCCGCCTCCGGCTCCGCCATTGGTCGCACCCGGAGTTCCCGTGATGTTGGGTGAGCCCTGTGCGTCAGGCTTGCCGGCAGGCGAGGCGTGAAATTCGCCGCTGCGGTTGCCCGCGGGCACTTCGATCGGGCCGCGCACGTCAGCGGGACTCAGCCCCAGGGCGATGATTTGTCCTTGGCCCTTCGAGGTTTGCAGACCCTGCAAGCTGGGCTGAGCCGGAATGCCCTTGCCCGCGCTATCCGCAGCCCCGGCGCTGTCGCCAACTCCCGCGGCACGCTGCGTTGGGACTGGCAATTTCGGCGCGTCCACCTGGGGCGCCATTTGTGCCATGTTGATTTCGCCACGTTTCAGCTTCAGCTGGTCGGGCGAAAGCGGAGGCTCCACGACCGAAGGCTGCGCCATCACTGGCATCTGCAGCTTGGATTTCATCTTCGACACATCAGCAGTGGGCTCGACCACCGTCTGCTGCGCCATCAGCGGCATCTGCGTCTTCGATTTCAGCTTGGACACATCCGCGGTGGGCTCGACCACTTGCGGTACAAACTGCGGCATCTTGAGCTGCGACAACTGGCGTGACGACGCGGCTATCGGTTGACCGGGAATCTGCGTCCACGCCACGATGTTAGGCAACGGCACGTCGTGGTCGAGCTTTACCTTGGGAGGAGTCACGATCGTCTGGTGATTATTGTCTGGGTTGGCTGGGACCGATAGGATCTCCTGCTTCGCCAGCTTGGGCGCGCCTTTGCGCGGCTTGGCCTCTCCTCGTGGCCCGGTGTTCAGCGGCGGAAGATACTCACTCAGCGGATAGTTCTCAACCTTAGTGTTTTCGAACGGTGAGTGCAATTCAACCGGACGGTTGAAGAAGGAAGAGGTTGAGAAGAAATAGATCAGAACAATCAGTAGCGCGTGGTACCCGTAAGATTCGACGATATGGCGGAAACCCAGCCCGGTGCGAATGAAAGTCTCGGGTGGGACAGGAACCGGCTGCGACGTCGTCTCCAGCGGGGGAGGCTCGCGGCGCGCGATCAGATCGGAAAAGTTACTCCAGAAAACACGATGCCGCGGCTCCAGTTCGTAATGCAGAGCCGGCGCTTCTCGCAATCCGGGATCGTGCTGGGGCTGCGTCGATGTTTCTTCGGACATCCTCCCCTGCCATGGTACGTGTTACTGGATTATAGCGAATCGCCGCGTGGGATTTGTGACCGTTCCCACTGGTTTGCAGCTTTCCCATCCCACCGCAACGTACAATGATGGTCTTTCGGGAGCGTTGCATGAAACGCGGTGTGCTGGCTGTCGCGGTTTCGCTTGTTTGGATGGGCTGTATTGCCGGGGCGCAAGCGCCCTTAACCGTTACCCATCAAGACACGGCGACATTTTTTCAGGCCCCTTCCAAACCGAACGACGCTGCAACCAATCCCTCGGGCATGTTCACGTTTCTCAAGGACGGCGAGTTTGTTCAAATCAGCCTTGAGGACGGCAAGCTCACGGGATTTATTTCGCGCTTCGGCGAAACCGACAGCGACAAGGGACAGTTCATCGACCAATTCTTCGACAAGGCATCCCTCGAAGGTGAGCATGTGTACTTCAAGACCAAGACAGTTCATGCCCTATGGTACGAACTCGACGGCACCCTGACGGTGGTTCCCGGCAAGCAGGTGGGGGACGAGGGCTACCGCGTGATTCGCGGCAAATTGACGCTTCACGCCGGCGACTCCAAAGGCAACGAACAGGCCAGCGAGAAGACCGTTGAGTTCAAATCGTTTCCGGATTTCAGGCGGCCCTAGGGACAACGCCGACAGCCGATCAGTGCACGCCTTTATCGCTGCCGGTGGACGACGTTGCCAAGATTCTCTGCAGGTACACCACGTGTCCATCTTCCATCATCGATAGCTCAGTGTAGAGCCGGCGGAGTGGACCATCTTCCGTGTGTTCCACCAGCTTGGTGTAAAAGTCGTGGGCGCTGGTCTCGGCGGCGAGCGCAACCTGCAAGGCGCGCTCGCGTGCACTGCTCTGGGTGGCCGGATCGGCGGCGAACAGGTCCGCATCTTCCAGTCGGGGAACCTCGATCATTTCCTGCAGGTCCTGGTCGGTCAGCGAGCAACTGGCGTTACCAAATCGTTCCTGGTATTTTCCCTGCAGAATTCCGCTGTGGCGTTTTTCCTCGACGGCCATGTCCCAGAACACGCTGGCGATCTCCAGCGACTCGGCGTCGTGAAACTCGATAAACATCTCTACAAAGCGGTGATAAATTCCGGCATTGCGCTCTTCAATAAAGATGGCGACGTGAAGAGCTTCTTGCGGATTGAGGGAAGAGAACGCCCGTTGCATATGGAACTCCCAGAAACAGTAGCTCGGTCGAAATTTTACCCGCTTCGGAGCAAGAATCCTTTACTACGGGGCCCTTTTATTGCTGATCTTGTTTCATTTTGGAACTGACTGCGGGACAGCTGCCTCCGAAACCTTCGCAGCGCCGGAGCCGCCATTGTTCTTCGCTCGGTCCGCCTCGATGAGCGCGATCGTGCGCTTGAGCCAGTGCTTTACGTTCTCTCGCAACTCCTCTTCCGACTGGGGCGGCTGTGCGATGGTATCTCCCTGCTTAGTCAATGCTATGTAATGACAGGGAACGTCTTCGGTGCGGTACTGTTCGGGCACAAAATCGTAGAGCACGCACTCATGACAGGCATGCGGACGGGAGGGATCTCCATGATTGGGACAAGTCAGGGAATCCTGGAAAATGGATGCAGGTCCCCAAGGTGTGCTATACCAATTTCCATAGCCCCCTTGTTCGATGAAGTTGAGCTCGTAGCGCAGGACTTCCAACACGTCTCGTTTATCTTCCGACATTACCGTCCTCCCAGGAAGCGCCGGCTCGGCAATTCGCTCCCTTGCTGACAATGATTCTGGGCGATTCGGAACCGTCAAGCTGTGACACGGATCACGTGCTGGTGTGATTCTTGTCCCCGTCTAGAACAATCGCGACGACTTCGCGATATTTCGTTAAAACTTGACTAACCTCACAGGCCGGGCTTTAGACCGCTGGCTCCTGTTGTTTTCGTTGTTTCCATTTTGGGAAACCAGAGGCGCATTGTCCTCGAACGTCAGTTTTGTCGGGCAGATTCTTGCCGTCTGGGGCCGTGACGGCAAGAGCGGGCTGAGATTAGGCAAGGCTAAGGTGTTCGCCTTACGCTTTCCTGTGAAGGGTTGTATTTTGCAGCTCTCGAGCGACCTTTCGTTGCCAACGCAATCCAATCGAACTGTCTGGCTCGACTAATTCCGGACGGGGAGAGCAGGAGCAATGGGAGATCGAAGGGAGTTCTTGAAGGTCGCGGTCGCGGCTGGACTGGTTGCCAAGTTCGGCTACGCCGCGCAAACCGCGAACGCGTCGGGCATTCCGACCCGAACATTGGGACACACCGGCCAGCAAGTATCGATGCTGGGCATTGGCGGCTCGCACATCGGCAATCCCAGTCAGGCGGAAGCGATCAAGATTATTCGCGCCGCGGCCGATAACGGCATCACCTTCATGGACAACTGCTGGGACTATCACGACGGCGACAGCGAAGTCCGCATGGGAATGGCACTGCGCGACGGCTATCGACAGAAAGTATTTCTGATGACAAAGATTGATGGCCGCGATGCCGGGACGGCCGCGGAGCAAATCGATCAGTCTCTGCAGCGTCTGCAAACCGATCATCTCGACTTGTTGCAGTTTCACGAAGTGATTCGCATGAATGATCCTGAGCGTATTTTCGCTCCCGGCGGAGGCATGGACGCTGCAGTGAAGGCGCGGGCGGCCGGAAAAGTACGGTTCATTGGTTTCACTGGGCATAAGAGCCCGCAGATCCACAAGCACATGCTGGAAGTGGCCGACCAGCATCAGTTCAAGTTCGACACGGTGCAGATGCCGCTGAATGTCATGGACGCGCAGTATGAAAGCTTTGCCCAGATCGTGCTGCCGATGCTGCTGGAAAAAAATATTGGCGTGCTGGGCATGAAGCCGATCGGTGCCGGTATTCTGCTGAAGAGTGGGAAGATCACTGCGGTCGAGTGTCTGCGCTATGCGCTGAGCCTGCCTACAAGCGTGGTAATCACGGGATGCGAATCGATGAAAGACCTGCAACAGGCGCTGGAGTTGGGAAGGAACTTTCAGCCGCTGACCGAGAGCGAGCGAGCCGCATTACTGACTAAAACCGCCGAGGTAGCCAAGAACGGGGAGTTCGAGAAGTATAAGACCAGTACCATGTTCGATGGCACAACTCACAATCCGCAGTGGCTGGGATAAAGATACCTTCGGTCGGGTTTAGGAAGTGCGTTTCGCCGCAACGATCCTGGCGGCGGTGATGGCCTGTCGAACGTGGCGCTGAGGGTGGTCGGCGACATGGACGAGAAGGCCGCATAGCCCAGCGCGGTTTTTAATCATTCACTGATCACTGACCACTTTCTACTACTCGCGGCCTTTTTTCTTGATCTCGATGTTCAGGCGCTTGATCTTCTGATTGAGCGTCGAGAGGGGAATGCGGAAACGGTCAGCGGCTTCGGTCTGGTTCCAGCCGCTCTTTTCCAGCATGTCGCTAATGATGCTGCGCTCGCAGTCTTCCATGATCTCGAAAAGCGAGGCGTCTGGACGATGATCCATCATGGCCAGCTTGCTGCCGCGGCCTACCATGTTGTCGGGAAGCAGATCAACAGTTAGGTTCGGTCCGTTGGCCAACACCACGGCGCGTTCGATTACGTTTTCCAGTTCGCGCACGTTGCCCGGCCATTCGTAGTCCATCAGCGGACGCATGGTTTCGGGCGGGATATGCAGCTGCGGTTTGCCGTTCTCCTCGGCGAATTTCTGGGCGAAGTGTTCTGCCAAGAGAGGGATATCGTTCTTGCGCTGCCGAAGCGGCGGCAGGTCGATAGTGATCACGTTCAGGCGATAGAAGAGGTCTTCGCGGAACTTCCCGTCTTTCACCGCCTGCCGCAAATCGACGTTGGTGGCGGCGATGATGCGCACGTCGACCTGGATTTCGTTGACGCCGCCGAGATGCATGAATTTCCGGTCCTGCAGGACGCGCAGGATCTTGGCCTGGGTGTCCACGCCCATGGTGCCGATCTCGTCGAGGAACAAGGTGCCGCGGTCGGCCATTTCGAACAGGCCCTTCTTGCTGGCGATGGCGCTGGTGAAGGCGCCCTTCACGTGCCCGAAAAGCGTGGACTCGAGCAGGTCGGCCGGCATTGAGCCGGTGTTCACTGGAACGAACGCGTGTTCCTTGCGCGTCGAGTTCATGTGGACAGCTTTTGCGATCAGTTCTTTGCCAGTGCCGCTCTCTCCCTGCAGCAGTACCGTCGAACGGCTGGGCGCGACCTGCGCAACCAGATCGAAGATGCGAAGCATGGGTTCGCTTTTGCCGATGATGTGCTCGAAGTTGTAGCGCTGCTTGAGCGCCCGCTTGAGCTGGATCACTTCCGCTTCAGCGCGGCGGCGGCCGACAGCTGCACCCACATCGGCTAGCAGCTTCTCGTTGTCCCAAGGTTTCTGGATAAAATTAGTAGCCCCGGCCTGCATGGCGTTCACCGCATTCTCCACGGTGCCATAGGCGGTAATCATGATGACTGCCAATTCGGAGTCGCGCTCGCGGATGTCCTGCAGAATTTCTATGCCATTGCGCTCGGGCATGGCGAAGTCGAGCAGCACCAGGTCATAGGGGCGATCGGCCAATCGCACCAGTCCTTCGCTGCCATCACTGGCAGTGTCGACGTCGTAGCCTTCCAGTTCCAGCAGGGTTTGCAATGACTCACGGATGGCCGCCTCGTCATCGATGATGAGCACCGAACCCAGCGAAGCGGTTTCTTCGCGCGCTGGAACGGGCCGGGTGACGATCACCTCAGGCATTAACGACCTTTCTTACCATTGGGAATTCCATGGTGAACGTCGTGCCACGGCCCGGCGAACTCTCGACGTGAATCTTGCCCGCATGTTCCTGGATGATTCCGTAGGTCACGGAAAGACCAAGCCCGGTGCCTCCGGAGTGGCCGGTCTTCGCTTTGGTCTTAGTAGTGAAGAACGGATCATAGATGCGATGAATGTGTTCCTGCGCGATGCCGCTTCCCGTGTCCGCGACCGAGACCCGGACATTGTGCCCATTGCCTGTGGTGATGGTCAGCGTGCCTCCGGCAGGCATGGCGTCTTTGGCATTCAGAAATAAGTTGAGGAAGACCTGCTGCAACTTCCCGGTGTTGCCCAGGATGGGCGGTAACTGCGGATGCAAGTCAGGAATGACCTTAATGCGCGCGGTCTTGAACTGATGCTCGAGTAAGGTCAGCGTGTCGTGGATGACGCGATTCAAGTCCACGTTGTTGAACTCGGAGCTCGAGGTTCGCGAGAAGTTCAGGAGACTGTTAACGATCTCGGAAGCGCGGAAGGTCTGCCGCGTGATCTTGTCCAGCAACTCGGCTTTCTTGGGATCTCCGCTTACCTGCTTGGCCAGCATCTGTGCATAGGACGAAATCACAGCCAACGGCGTATTCACCTCATGCGCCACCCCAGCCGCCAGAAGTCCGATGGAGGACAGCTTTTCGGCCTGCGTGAGTTGTGATTCCAATTCGATGCGCTCAGTGATGTCGTCCACGATGATGAGGCGACCGATGACGCTGAAATCCTTGCTGACCAGCGGCGCGATGGCAATGTTGGTGACGCGCGTGTCTCCCGCCGTGGTGCCCAGCCGGAACTTGTAGAGGTTGTGGATTCCTGAGCTCTGCCGCACCCGGTAATACTCTTCGAGAAATGCCGAAGGGAAGACATCGCGAAGGGAGTGGCCGAGCACTTCCGTTCGAGACGAAGCGTACATCACTTCCATCTGCGAGTTCCAGGATTCAATGCGGTCCTCGAGATCAACAGCCAGCACGCCCACGCTGATGGATTCGACGATGTTCTCGTTGAACTCCTTAAGGCGCTCGTACTGCGCGGCCTTGCTCTCCAGCGACTTGTATAGGCGGGCGTTCTGCAATGCGATGCCGATGTAGCCGGCCAGGGTTTCGAGCAACTGCACATCTTCACTGGAGAGGAAATCGCCTTCCGCCGTTTTCCCCAGACCAAGAACGGCGATCATGCGGTTCATCACGGTGCAGGGAATGTAGTAGTTCAGATCCAGCCTGCGGATGGCCTCCCGAGCTCCCGGCTCCTCGCGCACCGCCTGACTGGTGTTGTCGAAGAACAGGTGGCCAGCCGTCCACTCCGGGCGCTCGACGTGCAGGAAATCGAGGTCGAGTCCGCCCGTGTTGGCAATGCCAAACGACTTGGCGAGAGTGAACTGGTCCGGACGATCAGGGTTCGATAGGAACACGGCCATCCGGTCAACGAGCAGAGTGTGCGACAGGCGGTCGATGATCGACGTAAGCATGCTGTCGAGGTCGGTTTCGGAATTCAGGTCGCGACCAAACTCAATCAACGTCTTCCGGTAGTCGTAACGTTTTTTGTAGAAGAACTTATCAAGATAGTCCTGTACCCAGTTCTTGAAGGGGTCAAAAAGCAGCGCGGTGACCGCAATCGCGATCACCAGGCCAACCGGCCCAGCGCTGGGGTAGCTCTTATGGAAGAGCTCCGAGGCCACTCCGATGGCTGCGAAATAGGCTGCCGTGATGGCGCCCGCGGCGATGGTGTAGGCCATACCGCGTTTGAAGATCAAGTCCACGTCCATCAGGCGGTAGCGGAAGATCGCGTAGCCGAACGTCAGCGGGAGGAACACCAGCGACAGCACCGAGAAGCGCATTCCCAGAGTCGGAACGCTGCCGGCAAGGTAAGGGATGACGTAGAAAGCGGTGAACGGGGCGACGGCGAGGATAGTGCCGCGCGTAACCCACTTCATCTGCTGCCGAAGGATGGCTGAACCCGCGTGACGGTAGCTATGCCAAAGCACGACTGTCGCTATGACGAAGTAAGCGGACAGATAGACCATCGCCAGCCGGTCGAGGTTGAAACGCAGGGTCTCGCTGGGCTGGAGAAACCTGACCGCCACAATCTGCATGCCAAGAATCAACGCACCCGGGAGGTACACCAGTGGGATCAGCCAACGGCGGCCGGTCAACAGCACCTTGCGCTCGGGGAAGGTCAGCGAGAAATGCAGGAACAGCGCCGGCTGCAACAGCCAAGCCACTACGTTTGCCCAGTAGATGATCCAATCAAAATCGTTGAGTTTGCCGGTGTAATGGAAGGAATAGAAAATGAACGAAACCAGGCAGAAGACGTAGAAGTGGGCGCTCTTGGGCGCAGTCCAGCGGCGAAGCAGGACGTACAACCCGATGCCGAGGTACACCAGCGCAATCAAGCGCAGACCCAGGTACAGGGTTCGATCGGCTGGCGCCAGAATGAGTGGCGCCTCTACCGGGATTCCCTGGCGCACCAACGAATAGGTTGCCTTCGACCAAATCCCGGTGCGGTATAACTGCTGCTCCAAGATGGCGACGCTCGAAACCTTGCGACCGTCCAAAGCAACTAACCAGTCGCCCTTCTTGATGCCGGCCTTTTCGCCCGGGCCATTGATATCGACGCGCTGGGCCTGTAGGTGTTCGCCATCCTCCACCCACCAAACGCCATCGTAGGGGGTAAAGTACTCGCGATCTTTTTGGAAGTTGATCGAGGCAAAAACGATGGCCGCAACGCTGAGGAGCGCTAACAGCAAGGCGAGGAGTCGTGACTGAAGTTCTCTGGCCATCGGGGCAGGCGGCTGGCTTCCACGCGGTTCGCGTGCAACCAAATTTGCGAACCCGTTGTTGATGTGCAACTTAGATGCCACGATTGGGGCCATGTTCAAAACCCGTAACCCTTGGCCTATGAATAGCTTCCAAAATTATAAATCAACCGGAAGGCAGCAAATATGTTTTTTGGAATATTCGTGTGAAATTTCGAATCCTCGGAAGTTACTTAGGTGGCGGTACTTAAGGGCTGCACGTTGAATCGGTACGTCCAATCACTCCTGTCCTGACCGAAAGGCAGACCCGGTCATGTCCCAAGTGGTGCGACGGGGGGCCAATGCGTAGGGATCTCCGATTGAAGCTTGCACCGTGTATTGTAGGCAGCAATGACGTCTGCAACGGTTGAAGCATCAGGATTGAGTCTCGTCGCCGCAGCCGCGTGGGGAGGCGGAGACTTTTGTGGCGGACTGGCCGCCAAGCAGACCAGCGTTTTCCGCGTGGTCGCAATCGCCCATGGGTGCGGACTGGTCGCCATGCTGGCGATGGTGTGGCTCAGCGGCGAGGCACTTCCGCCTCGGAGCGAGTTATGGTGGGGAGCATTCGCCGGATTTGTCGGTGCGTTTGGCATCGCTGCGCTTTACCGAGCGCTCGCCGTCGGGCGGATGGGTGTGGTGGCACCCGTGGCTTCAGTGGTCACGGGAATCTTGCCCGTTCTGGTTGGGCTTAGGACTGAGGGGATGCCAGACCGCATTCAAATGATCGGATTCGTGTTGGCCCTGGTGAGCATCTGGCTGGTGGCGCGCTCCAATGAGCAGGTCGATTCACACCGCGGACTGGGACTTGCGGTGCTGGCCGGTGTGATGTTTGGACTTTTTCTGGTGGCCGGCAAACAGGCTGGTCACCACGGAGTCTTCTGGCCCCTGGTGGCAGCCCGCCTGGTTTCCACCTTGCTGATGGTAGGGCTTGTCGCCGCATCGCCGCGCGACCCTTTGCCGTTGCGTACCATGCTCGGCCCCATCGTGCTCTCCGGACTTTTAGACTCGGCGGGCAATGCGCTGTTCATCGCAGCCACCAGGCACGGACGCCTCGATGTTTCGGCAGTGCTTTCGTCACTGTACCCGGCAAGTACGGTGATACTGGCACGGGTGCTGCTGAAGGAGCGAATATCGAAATCGCAGGGTGCGGGAATCGTTGGCGCGTTGGCATCGGTAGCCCTCATATCAGCGCACTGATGCGATCCGCGCGAGAGGAATTGAGCAGCCAAGGGGTAAATCGTTTTGTCTGGCGGAGTGGGCCGGGTTGGGCGAGGAATCGTCGTTTGTCGTTCGATTACTTTTTCCAGACCATCAGCCAGAGCGCAGCCAGAACAACGCCCCACAACATAATGGAAGCGGAAGCTGCCAGAAAGAAACCGCGGAAAGCGTTGAGCTGACGATTCTCATCACCTTTTGTCCGCGGATTCGTGGGCACAACATTCAACTGCTGGCTGTGCAATCCAACCCTTGAAACATGGCGCATTTGGGGTTCACCCCTCAATTTGCAGGGAGTTTGCGAAGCAGGGCAATCGGCCAGCCCTGGTTGACAATTCGTGAAATTCCCCGCACCGAAGCGGGGCAAGACTAATTGCAAAAGGCGAAAATGTGAATGGCACTGAGAGGCTGCGCCGAATTACATCTTTAGTGTGGGGATGCGGTTCTGTCATATGACAGCGGTTGGCGCAACATCATGCGTATGACGAAGCAAAGAGAGCCGACATTTTCTGTAATTTTCAAGGAGGGAGTTCTTCGATTGTCGGCAGAACACAACAAGGGCCAAAGCAGGTTCGCTTCGGCCCTTCCAGCCCAAGGAATTTTCTTCGAGCTGCGATTAGCCCCTAATCTTGCGCCGGATAATGCCTGCCAGGCCAAGTACGCCCGTACCCAACAAGGCAAGGCTAGAGGGTTCCGGAACAGGAGAATCGATCTCACCGCTGGAAACGGGGGCGTTCAAACCCTTTACCGTGAAATCGAATTTGCCTGGCAGACCGGACGGGGAGAACCCATCGCTTAAGAATTCTGCTGTGGCACTGGTCGTTGTGTAGGTGCCGCTGAATTGGGGAGGACCAAAAGAGCCGGCAATCAAGTTGGCGGGCGACAGCGTGGCTGTAAGCTTGTTCCCGTTGTTCAGATCCACTTCCAGATCAAGCGAATAGCTTCCCGGATTCACCGCATAAACCCCGGCAAACGAGTCTATGACGGTGAGTGCCGGATTGCTACCGACTATCCAGATCCAATACGTTCCCACATCGCCGTTCGGATCCAGCAAGGCACTGCCGGACAGGCAGCCAGCTCGACCAGCGCCGCACTGTGCGGCCGTGCCGGTGAACCAAAAGCTGGTGAGGGCCCCCGCGACGCTGGAGAAGTCAACCGTTCCGATGCTGCTCTGAGACAGCGTTACCTGCGGACGAATCGCGTTGGCCCAGGCACCTGCGCTGAGCAGTGTGGCACAAACGAAAGCAATAACCAGTTTCTTCATGTTCATATCTCCTGAGCGGTCGTCGGAGTGTCCGAACCGCTTCCTTGGGTACGGGCTCAATTGTTCACAGCGGAGACTCGGTACGCGTCTGCAGCGCCGGGATACATGAACCAGCGTAGTAACTATGAGCAAGTAACGTGCCAAAGTTTACCTAGGTAATCCATACAGTTACCTCTCTCCATGCGCAAATGTTTGCATCAAATGGGCGGGCGGGTACGGTGGTCCTGTGAAGCAGTGCAATCGCTCCCTTTTCCAACTGGTCAGCCTCTGCACATTTTATGGTGCAATTCATCGGCAAGTGGAAGGCGGAAAATCACAGACGGTCGTGATAGCCATGACTGTCGACCGCCGCCCGGAATATGGCGCCTTTTGTTCGATGCACTAAAATGAACAGGAATCGAGGCGATTACTGTGCCCACCTATCAGGAAATTGTTGCGCTTGAGCAGAAGTACCTTCTGAACACCTACGCCCGCTATCCGGTGGCCTTCGCCCGGGGCAGGGGTGTGCACCTGTACGACGTCGATGGCAAGCGCTACCTCGACTTTTTGTCGGGACTGGGCGTGAACGCCCTGGGACATGCGCATCCTCGGATCGTGAAGGTGATCCGCGAGCAGTCGGCAAAGCTGATCCATCTGTCAAACCTCTACTACAACGAATACCAGGGACTACTGGCGGAAAAGCTTTGCCAAATGTCGGGATTGGATCGCGCCTTCTTCACCAACAGCGGCACCGAAGCCATCGAGGGCGTCCTGAAACTGGTCCGCGCCGCAGGGCATGCCGCTGGGCCAGAAAAGTCGGTCATCGTAGCTCTCGACAATTCGTTCCATGGTCGCACCATGGGGGCACTGGCGCTGACCGGCCAGCCGAAATACCGCAAGGGGTTCGATCCCATGCTGGAGGGCGTGCGCTTTGTTCCGCGCAACGATATCGAAGCGCTGCGGTCCGCGGTTGACGACCGGGTTTGCGGGATCGTGCTGGAGCCGATCCAAGGCGAAGGTGGAATTCAGGTTTCGTCGCCGGAATTTCTTCGCGCCTGTCGCGAACTCGCGGACCAGCAAGGCGCTGCACTCATCTTCGACGAGATCCAGTGCGGCATGGGACGTACCGGACAACTCTTCGCGTTCCAACATTTCGGCGTCATGCCCGACGTGGTGTGCATTGCGAAGCCCATGGCTGCGGGGTTTCCCATGGGAGCATTTCTCGCAAACGATCGCTTTGCCCAGCACATCACACCCGGCAAACATGGCACGACGTTCGGCGGCGGTCCGCTTGCCTGTCGCATTGCACTGGAATACCTGGCCATTGTTGAAGAGGAAAACCTGCTGGAGCAGGTGCGGCGCGTGGGAACTTATTTCACCGGGAAACTGCAGGAGTTGGCGACGAAGTTCGAGATCGCGACCGAAGTTCGCGGCGTGGGCGCGATCCAGGCTCTGCAGCTCAACATTCCTGGCAAACCGGTGCTCGAGGGCGCACTGGCCGACGGGCTTCTGGTCAACGTTACGCAGGACGATGTGCTGCGTTTTCTCCCGCCATTCATAGTTGAGGAAAAGCATGTGGATGCCGCCATCCGCGTCTTAAAGAGACAACTGGCGGCGGCACAGAAGCAGCATAAGGCGGAGTTAACAGCGGCAAAGCAGAAGAGCGCAGCCCCAATGGCATAGAGCCAGCCATGCGTGCATTCCTGCCGGATCTCGCCTTCGGCCTCCGCCTCATGCGGAAGTCGCCGCTCTTCTACTTGATGGCGGTGTTATTACTGGCGCTCGGCATAGGCGCCAATACTGCGGTCTTCAGCGTGGTTGACGCCGTACTGCTTCGCAAACTGCCGTTCCACGATCCCGACGCGCTGGTCATGGTGTGGGAGAAGAACCCGCAACTTGGCGCACTGGTGGGAGATCGCGTGCCGACCTCCTACACGAATTTCGTGGAGTGGGTCCTGCAGGCGAAATCGTTCGATGGTATTGCCGGATTCGAAGACGTCAGCCTGAATCGCACCGGCAACGGTGACCCTGAGCGCGTGGCGGGAGCGCGAGTTTCGCCCAATTTCTTCAAGGTGCTGGGTGTAGAGCCGGCAGCTGGAACGACGTTTGACTATGTCGAACGCGATCCGGCCCAGAGCCACGGCGCGATGTTGAGCTATGGGTATTGGCAGGGCCATTTTGGCGGCAGCCGATCCATCCTTGGCCAGACACTCACGCTGAACGACGAGTCTTACGTTGTGGTAGGCATCCTTCCCGCCAGGTTCTATCTTCCGTCCACCCGGCAAGGTTCGGAGCAGCGCAAGCCTGAGATTTGGATTCCCTACGATACCTCGCGACAAGGCACGGAAGCGGAACGCAATCGCCGCCGCATGCAGGTGTTCGCGCGCCTCCGCCAGGGATCGAGCTTACAACAAGCCCGTGACGAGATGCATGCGGTCGCGCGTCGTCTTGAGGAGCAGAACGCGGCGCTGAATGCCGGTTTCAGCGCCAACGTGTTCCCTGTGTATGTTGAAGATCTCGGGCAGGAATTGCGGCGCAACCTGCTGGTCCTGCTGTCCGCGGTGGCAATGGTCTTGCTGCTGGCATGTGCCAATCTAGCGAACTTGATGCTCACACGCGCGACCGCGCGACAGCGAGAGCTGGCCATCCGCAAGGCGTTAGGTGCTTCGCGCGTCCGGCTCATTCGTCAGATGCTGGCGGAGTGCGTACTGCTGAGCGCCATTGGTGGCGTGCTCGCCGTCGGAGTCGCGTACCTCGGCATCAAAGCATTACTAGCGCTCAAGCCCGCTGATCTGCAGCGTCCCGAGCAAGTGCACATCAGCCTTGGCGTGTTGTTGTTCACCATGGCAGTGAGCTTCGCGGCGGGCCTTGTCTTCGGCCTCATTCCCGCGCTCTACGTCTCGAAGACCGACGTTAACTCAGTGCTGAAGCAATCGGTGGCCAGCCAACGACATCCCAGCCGGATCAGGTCCGCGTTGGTTATAGTCGAGGTCGCCCTCGCGGTGGTGCTGCTGGTCGGCGCGGTATTTATGATCCGTAGCCTGGTGTCGGTGCTGAAGGTCGATCCCGGATTTCGCCCCGAACATCTTCTGACCATGCACTTCAGTTTGCCCCCGTCGCACTACGCGAACAAATATCAGATGGCGGCGTTTTGCCGGCAGGTGATGGAACGTGTTTCTGCGCAGCCGGGCATTAAGGCCGTGAGTTTTTCGGATGGCCTGCCGATGACGCGCATCCGCATGATGAAATTCACGGTCGATGGACAGCCCGCCTTAAAGCCAGGGAGCGAGCCCACCGCTGATATGCGTGGCGTTACGTCGCCCGACTACTTTGCGGCGGTTGGCATTCCCATCGTGAAAGGCCGCAACTTCACCGCCGACGAGATCGACAAGCACCAGCCTGTGATTGTCGTGAACCAGTCGCTGGCGAACCAGCTGTGGCCCAACCTGGACGCGGTAGGGAAGACCATCGTCGCCGGAGCCAGGCTGCCCGATCCTCCACTGCGGCTCACTGTAATCGGCATCATGGGAGACACGCATCAGGTATCGCTGGAGAGCGGTACCCGTCCCGAGGTCGTCAGGCCGATGGTGGATTACACATTTCTCACGCTATCGGTGCGGGGGGACGCAGATCCGGCGCTAATGACGGCTGACATTCGCAATCAGGTACGCGCCATCGACCGAGATCTGCCTGCGTATGACATCGAAACCATGCAGGGGATCGTGGACCAGAGCCTCGGCCAACGTCGCTTCAGCAGCTTTGTGATGTCGATCTTCGGCGGTCTTGCCTTGCTATTGGCGGCGGTGGGGATTTACGGCGTGCTGTCTACAAGCGTCGAACAACGCAGGCAGGAAATTGGCATTCGGATGGCGCTGGGTGCGCAGCGCGGCGACGTGCTCAGGCTCATCATGTTCAGTGGACTCTTGCTGGTGCTGATTGGAATGGCGCTAGGAGTCGTGGCCGGATTTGGATTGACGCGATGGCTCGCCAGCCTGCTCTACGGCGTCAGCCCAAGCAGCCTTGCGACCTACCTGTGGGTGGGTGGCGTGATGATCGCGATCGCGATGCTGGCTTGTTACCTGCCCGCGCGACGGGCCACCGAAGTAGATCCCATGAAAGCCCTGCGTGCTGAGTAGCGCGCTGCTGCAACAGCACTGATTACGTCTCGGCTATTTGGGCGGCTGCCAGGGCTCATCCGCCGACGGCCCATAAATCTGCGGCACCTTCGCCCCCGCCATGCGTGAGTAGATGGAGAACTGTCCACGATGGTGGATGTGGTCCAGCAGCAAGGTCGTGAGCGCGGCCGAGAGCGGCATCTTGACTGCGAAGAAGTCCGTTGACTTCTGGAAATCTTCTTCCGACATCCAATCGAGCGCGACGTCGGTTTCTGTGGCAACGGCCTCCAGTTTGGCAATGCCTTCAGCCATGGTTGCTGGCGGTTCCGCCCACTTGAAATTCATCATGTCGAAAGCCCCACTGCGGGCGTACGACAGGTTGATGCCTTCTTCGTTGATAAATGTATTCACCGTCTCAATGGCACTGCGAATGATGGGAGACGGTTTCAAGTCCTTCTTGTCCTCGGGGTAGAACCGCAGAAGCTTGAGGGTCTTGGGGAATTCGGCTTTACGCAGGGCGATGTATTCGGTCTTTGTCATGGCGAATTAGTTATAAGTCGGTTCGCACGGTTGCGCAACGGTGCGGCCGGGGTCGCAGCCAACTCTTCACGAAAGCTTCATGAACCTGCGCACGGAAGGCTGGTGGTGCTGGTGCATCAGCGAACGTAACCCCTGCGCTCCCGGATTGATACCGCTGGCCCGCAGATATTGCCGCAAGCTGGAATAGTGGAAGGGAGCCTTAGCCTTTACTGTGGGCCCCCAGTCGGAGTACAGATAATTGCCGAGAACTCCGCCGTACGTCCCGCCTTTTACTGCAAACGTATAGCGGGCGCCCGGAACCGTCGGGCTGGCAATCCACGAGCTCGAGCTGTTCACCTCGCCCTGGGCATTCCCCTCTCCATTCTGCGTCCACCAAATCAGGAACTTATCGTAGGGTTGCGAACTCCACCGCACCGTGATGCGGTCAGGCTGAGTCAAGGTGGCTGGTTCGGCGTCGATGGCCGTAATCATGGGCGCTTGCCGCTGGTTGGGCGGCAGTTCCACCGACTGCGTGACGATAGTTTGCCCCACGCAGAAGCTTTCCCAGTACTGTTCGTCAATCTGGTCGTCGGGACTGTCTTTTTCCCCACTGCGCGGGCACAACCAGATGGTGTAGAACGCTGCGGCTTCGACGCCGATGACACTGGTGTATATCGGCCCAGGACTATCCATCGGCACGGCGTCTTTAAGATCGGCCAGCCCGGATGGAGTGGTTTCCCCGTAATTGACGGCGTATACCTGCACGAAGTCAGGCTTCAGGCCGAGCACACGGAACTGGATCAGCAACTGCGCGCCGTCCGGCTTAAAAGGCTTCACTTGTTGCAGGCTTACCCATTCCAGCTGAAAAGACATCGTGTTCTCCTTGCACAAAACAACGCGGAGCGAGTGTTCGCTCTTTAGCCCAGCGCTACCAGGACAGGGATCAGCCCCTTGCCGTCGCTCCACGAACGCAGTGCTTTGCCCAGCGTCGTGCCGAATGACTTGCCTGGGTCCGCGGCCTTCATGGCATGGCCTGGAGTGGCTGATGTGGTGAGCAGATCACCGGCGGCGATTGCACCGTATTCGGCATCGACCCTGCAATAGACTTTGCCGATCAAGGCAATCGCTCTTCGCGGCAAACCAGTTTCGCGCCGGTCGAGGATCAGCGCCGGGCGATATTCCTCAGCGCCAGAGACGACACCGGCCACGCGTGTGTCGTACGAGCGGTCACAGGGAGCGAGTTTCTCCGACTCGCCAACGACCATCACGGTCCCAGGCTCGGCCACTTCGTCAGTAATGTCGAACTGCTCGGCGCAGTCGGCTCCGGCGAGTTGGATGTCACCACCGGCAGCGACGTTGAGAATCCCCGAGAGATTGATGTTGCCGGTCACATTCACGTTGGGAAACGATGCCGTTGAAGTGGTGGTAAGAGTGCCAAAGGTGCCCAGGCCGGTGACCACGACGTTTCCGTTGAACGAACCGGCCAACCCGCCGGGATTGGTTCCGCTGATCGCAGCCGCCTTGGCATTGTGGCTGGTGCCCGAGACGCCGATTCCCATCTGGCTGTCACCGGCGATCGCGATGTGGCTATCGGTGCTGTGGGCTACGACTGCTGCGCTGTTCGCGGGTCCCGCGGCCTTGAGTTTATCCACGTCGGCGGCTGCCCCGACCAACGCCCAAACGCCTGCCGCGTTGAGCGTCGCCGCCTGGATTCGTAGTGCCGACGACGAAATACTGAGTTGGCCATAGCCTTCTGTGCCTTGCAGGAACTGCGTACCCGCGAACTTCATTTCCATAACAACCTCCCGATGTGTGGCGTTTTATATTGGAAAAGCCGGCGACGATTCTACTACGAGAGCTGTTTCCCCACGGCCGCGGCGATCCAATGTGCACATTCGCGTGTGCCGAGCGCGCCGCCGATGTCGGCAGTAGTTTTCTTCTGGCGCACGGCCTCGAGGACTGCAGTTTCGATGCACTCCGCCTCGGCATCGAGCCCCAGATGCGCCAGCATCATCGCGCCGGTAAGGATGGCGCCCATGGGGTTGGCGATGTTCTTTCCCGCAAGCGGCGGAGCCGAGCCGTGCACCGGCTCGAACATCGAGGTGCGTCCGGGATGGATATTGCCGCTGGCTGCCATGCCGAGCCCGCCCTGCAGCGCGGCAGCAAGGTCGGTAATGATGTCGCCGAACATATTGTTGGTGACGATCACATCGAGCGAGCGCGGCTCACGCACCATCTGCAGACAGAGAGCGTCCACGTACATGTGCTGAGTTGCGATGTCGGGAAACTCCTGGGCGACTTCCTTGAAGATGCGCTGCCACAGGCCTCCGGCATAGGTCATCACGTTCGACTTATCAGACATCAGGACTTTCTTTCGGCTACTGGCCCGCGCGTACTCGAACGCGTAGCGGATGATGCGCTCCACACCCTTGCGGGTGTTGATGTCTTCCTGGGTCGCGACCTCGTCGGGGGTGCCGAACTTGAAATTGCCACCCATGCCGGAATAAACGCCTTCGGTGTTCTCACGAATGACCGTGAAGTTGATGTCGTCAGGAGTGGCGTTCTTCAGTGGGCACAGCGAAGCGTCGAGCAGGCGGACCGGGCGGACGTTGGCGTACAAGTCCATCTGGAAGCGCATGCCCATCAGAATCTCCTTGGCGTGAATGTTTGATGGAACGCGCGGATCACCCAGTGCGCCGACGAAGATGGCATCAAAATCGCCCGCCAGCATTTCGAATCCGCCAGACGGAACGGTGGTGCCGTCGATCAGGAAGCGGTCAGCTCCCCAGTCGAACCTGGTGAACTCGAGCGCTGCACCCGAGGCGCGCAGCACATCCAGAGCGCTGGGAATGACTTCCTTACCAACTCCATCTCCGGGAACGACGGCGATGCGTTTGTTATTGGCCACGAGTTGGAACAATAAACAAAGCGACTAGCAACTAGCAACTAGCGACTAAGGGATGGCGACTTGACATACTCTGGGCGCGGGGATACCGCGCAACTCGTTGTGGCGATTGGTCCAAATCACAAGGAGCCAGTTGCTGGTCGCTAGTTGCCGGCTGCTGCCGTCCGGCAACCTTTTTTCCCCGTTATAATCAAAGGTTCTGTATGGCTGTCACCACGTTTCAAGAGAAGCTCGCGTCCGCTGCTGGCCGGATGGATAACTATCGGGGAGCCGACACGCCCTCATCGTTTGGCGATGGTGCTGCCGAGTTCCGGGCGTTGCTGGAAGGCTGTGGCCTGTTCGACATGAGCTGGCAGGCCAAGCTGGTGTTGACCGGCGAAGACCGCGTCCGCTGGCTCAACGGCATGGTCACCAATAATGTTCGCGACCTTGCGGTGGGGCATGGAGTGTACAACTTCGTATTAACCGCGCAGGGGCGCATCGTAGGCGATCTGGTGGCCTACAACCGCGGAGACTTCGTGCTGGTGACCACTGATCGCGCGCAGGCGCCAGCAATCGCCGAAATTTTCGATCGCTACATCATTATGGACGACGTCGAGGTCGCCGACATCAGCGACCAGCTGTCGGCGGTCGGACTCGCGGGTCCTAACGCGGCGCAGGTTTTGAACGCTGCCGGTATTGACGTCTCGCAGCTCGATCCGGGGCAGGTGATCGATGTGGTGTGGCATGACATGGGAATCTCCGCGGCGCGCAATACGCATCCGAATATGGAAGCCTATGAAATCTGGTTCGCCGCCGAGCAGGCCGACCGAGTTTGGGATGACTTGGTCGCCGCCGGAGCGACACCCGTGGGCAGTGAAGCGCTGGAGTTGTATCGCATCGCTCGCGGAGTGCCGCTGTATGGGCGTGATTTCGGGCAGCGCGACCTACCGCAGGAGACCGAGCAGAAGCACGCGCTCAACTTCACCAAGGGGTGCTACATCGGGCAGGAGATCGTCGAGCGCATTCGCGCCCGCGCCATTCTGCATCGTACCTTCACCGGATTTCTGGTGGAAGGCGAGCCGCCGCAGAAGGGAACCAAGGTACAGTCCGACGGCAAGAACATCGGCGAGATCAGCAGCGCGGCGCGAGTGCCGTTCCCCAGCGGCGAGCGTACGGTGGCGCTAGGCTATTTGCGCCGCGAGTTTGAAGCGCCGGGGACCGCCGTGCAAATCGGCGAACAAAAAGCCACGGTGGAATCCATTCCGTTCCAATTTTGAGCAAAGGACTTATGGCAGACAAAGAAAAGAAGCAGTCGGAATTTGTAGTCAACGACCGTCGCCTGTTTGGCATGGACGGCGAGTTGCGCCAGGACGTGGTGGAAGCCGAGGAGCGCAGGGAAGAGCGTGAACAGGAAGAACGCGAGGCGGCCCATCGCATTAACGAAGAGCGCGCCGCACAACGCGAAGTCGCACCTGTCGTCGCCGCGACCGAACCGCCGCCAACTACGCCGGACGAACTGCATGAAGCGCCTTCTGCTGCCGAACAGCAGGCGTCGGTCGATGCCTACCGGGAGTCCACGCGTGAGATGGATAAGCAGATCCACCGCGAACTGGACAAGCAAGGGCAAGCCCATCGCGCCAAAGACTTCGAGATGGACTTCGAAAAGTTCGCCGCGTCGCTCTACATGAGCGCGCTGATGCAGCTCGGGCTCGCCGCTCCGCAGGGCGGAAAGCCGCAGGTCGACCTGATGGGCGCGCGGCAAACCATCGACATCCTGGGCATCCTGAAGGACAAGACCAAGAGCAACCTCACGCCGGCGGAGGAGAACATGTTGCAGAACGTGCTCTACGAGCTGCGCATGGCGTACCTGGAAGTGACCAATCTCATCGCGAATCCGCCTGAGGGTCGCGTGCCGGCTCCGTTCGAAAAACGATGAAAGCGGAACTCACCGTGCTGGGAAGCGGTACCTCGATGGGTGTGCCGACAATCGGCTGCGATTGCCGGGTGTGCACCTCGAGCGATCCGCACGACCGGCGCCTGCGTCCCTCGATCATGGTGCAGTGGGACGGACACACGGTATTGATCGACACCTCGCCCGACTTTCGCGAGCAGGCGATTCGCGAGCACATCAACCGCGTCGATGCAGTGTTGTACACGCACGGCCACGCCGACCACATCCTCGGGCTGGACGATATTCGGCCGCTGAGCTTCCGGCGTGTCACTGGCGGCGGGAAGATTCCGCTGTACGCGACCGAGAACACCGCCAAAGTTCTGCGGAGTGTGTTCCGCTATATCTTCGAGGCGGATTACAAGTACGGTGGACTGGCGCAGGTCGAGATCTGTAACGTCGACGGCCCGATCGACCTGTTTGGTGCCACCTTCACGCCGCTGGTTGTGAACCACGGCGATTTTCCCATCGAGGCTTACCGCTTCGGTTCGGCAGCGTACCTCACGGATTTCAGCACGGTGCCGGACGAAACCCTGGCGCAACTGGAAGGCCTCGACATCCTGTTTCTCGATGCGCTGCGGCATCACCCGCATCCTACGCACTCGACGGTGGAGAATTCGCTGCAGATCGTGGAGCGGCTGAAACCGAAGCGAACTTTTTTTACTCACATGTCGCACGACATGCCGCACGAGGAGACCAACGCCTCGCTGCCGGAGAACGTGCGCCTCTCCTATGACGGGCTCAAGCTCGAATTCGAACTCTAGGGTGCCGACCGACGATGCAAGTATTTCGCGAGCTTGAAGAAGTTCCAGCGCAGCTGGGCCCAACCGTGGTGAGCGTGGGCAACTTCGATGGCGTGCACATGGCGCACCAGGCGGTGGTGCGGCACATGGTCGAGCGCGCGCACGCCATCGGAGGCAAGGCAGTGGTGGTGACGTTTGAGCCGCACCCGCTGCGGATCCTGCGTCCCGACGTCGCACCCAAGCTGCTGACTCCGCTTGAGGTCAAGTTGCAATTGCTGGAGCAGACCGGTGTGGATGCGGTGCTGGTGCTGCCGTTCTCGCGCGACCTTTCGCTGATGACGGCGCATGATTTTGCCCGTCAGGTGCTGGTGGACGCGCTGCATGCGCGCGAAGTGCACGAGGGCTACAACTTCCATTTCGGACATAAGGCGCAGGGCAACGTTGAAACCCTTTCTGGATTTGGGCGCGAGATGGGATTCGATGTGTACACCTATTCCGAGCAAACGCTGCGCGGACACCATGTGTCGAGCACCGAAATCCGCGCGCTGGTTGCTGCTGGAAGAGTGGATCGAGCGCGCGCTTTGCTGGGGCGTCCGTTCAGCATCTTGTCGAGTCCGGGACGCGGCCGCGGCTATGGAACGAGGTACACGGTCCCAACGGTCAACCTGGCGCGCTATGACGAACTGGTTCCGGCCAACGGCGTGTACATCACGCGCATGCGCATCAACGGCGAGTGCTTCGACGCGGTGACGAATGTGGGCGTGCGTCCGACGTTTGGGCCCGACTCGTTCGCCATCGAAAGCCACCTGCTCAACTTCCACGAGATCGAGTTGCTGGCCCAGACTGAGGTCGAGTTGATCTTCCTGAAGCGGCTGCGCGAGGAGATCAAGTTTGAATCGGTGGAAGCCCTGCGAGAGCAGATCGGCAGAGACGTTGCGCGGGCTCAGAGGTTCTTTCGGATGGTGAAGAGGAACCAGCAATTAGCAACTAGCAATTAGCGACTAGCAACTAGCTCTGGTGTCTCACCGCGAGCAGGGGTTGTTTACTATTTGGTAATCATAGACGAGAGTTGTAGTCGTTGCGTGATGTACCCCCTCCCCCTCCCCCCAAATCCTTAGAATCAGCGGTTTAGACACAGTTTCCCCGCAAAATACTGACAATAAAGGAGGTTATTGGCAAAATATTCATCCGTAAGGAGTTACACCATAAAATCGACCACGTTGAGGGGTGAAATCGATCAAATACGATGAAACGAGACGCCAACACCAGTAACGAAGAGGTAAATCAACTTGTCAAAGATCGCGAGGCTCACTGGGCGGCATGTTCGGCCGCCGGGCATTAGAGACACCCATCCCCAAGACGGAGTGTAGCGCTGTGAGGGGCGGTGTCAAGTTACGGAGGTACATGTACCACGTTAATGAAAAGGGGAATTCGTCCATGTCATTATGCTTATATAAATCAGGTTGTGTGAGAGTACGTTCCCAATGATCACAACATTTCGGGATGCATTGCAGGCAGGCAAACCGCTGATCGGGACGCTGTTGACAGTCGCATCCCCAGAAGTTGCCGAAGCACTTGCCTTGCTGGGTTTCGACTGGATCTTCATCGACCTAGAGCACGGGAGCTTGTCGATTAAGGATGCCCAGACAGCAATACAGGCTGTGGCAAATCGCAGCCACACTCTGGTGCGAGTGCCCGATGGCACCCCGGAAAACATCAAGCGGGTCATGGACACTGGGTGCAGCGGCATCATCGTGCCGATGGTGAGCTCGGAATCCTATGCGCGCAGGATTGTTGCCCTGGCGAAGTATCCTCCGCTCGGTGAGCGAAGTGTCGGACTCGGAAGAGCCCAGGGGTATGGCCTGCGGTTCACCGAGTATCTCTCGTCAGCTAACGCTGCAACGGCGGTGATTGTTCAAATAGAACATCGTGACGCAATTGCCAACGTTGACCAGATTCTGGCGGTGCCAGGACTCGATGCAGTTTTCGTTGGCCCCTATGATCTTTCCAACAGCATGGGTCTGGTAGGTCAGGTCAGTCACCCTGATGTGGCGGCAGCGATCGACAAGGTTCGGGCAGCATGTGCCAGAACGAATTCACCCATGGGAATCTATTGCAGTAACACCGACCAGGCGCGAAATGAGATCAAGGCAGGCGCGAGAATGGTGGCGGTCGGCACGGACATTATGCACATGGCCAACTCGGCACGATCCACGCTTGAAACTCTGCGGGGCGAGTAACTGGTAGGTCGCAACTGGTACCTCGTGATTAGCAACTAGCAACTAGCTCTCGCATCGCCCAGCGAAATTGGCTGGAGCCGTGCCCAAATCGCAATTATGAGACCAGTCCTGTTGACTAAGCTGCATCCTACTTCTTTGCTTCGTCCTTCTTGTACGCCGCGCTCAGTGTGCCTTTCTGATCAGCCAGCTTGATCAGCGTAGGGTAGAACTGCACGAAGGTCGTGTCCACCGCGCCGTGCTGTTCGTGGCAACTGTAGCAAGCCATTTCGTGGGGAAACGGAGTGGTGGGTTTGGTTTCGTCGAAGCCGTAGAAGGCCCATCCACCGGGGACACGCTTGTCCTTAAGGTGAACTTCATGTCCCATGTCGTCGGTGGTCTGGAAGTGCCCCGACTTGTTGATGGAGGCGTTGCTTCCGGCGCCGCGCACTTCGAGCACGAGCATGGTCTGATCGGGCCAAGTGCCGGTTTCAAGGAACGCCTTGTAGGCTGACGGATTGACGAAGACGTTGTCAAACATGTCGTGACCGGCCATGCCTTGGACCCTGGGGGAGTAGCTCATGTTGAGGCCACTGGTCAGATAAATCCACTCCCGATAATTTGCCGGGAACTCCAGCTTGCCATCTGCCGTAAAACTGGGTGAGTCGGGCTGCGATGGCGGAGCCGCCTGCACGATGGAGGGCCGCGCGCTATACGGCACCAGGGACAACGCCACCAGTAACATGAGAGAAAGGGTCAGCAACAGCCAATACCGCATAATAATGTTTTCCTCCTCACCCGAAACTATCGATTTGAAGTAAGTCGAGTCTAAGGGCATTGGGTTCTGGCGTCTTGAACAAAATCAACATAGCGTGCGGGAGCAACGATGGCGCAGGCGGCGCAAAGCGCGGCAAGTGAACAGCGGCTAACGGGTGGAAGTTTTTATGGCAGCGTCGCAGCCAGGCAGGCAGTGGGTGGAGCGATATTCTCTGAGCTCCACCATGCCCAGGCCCGCAAGCTTCCGGAACATTCGCACGAGCTGCCATTCTTCTGTTTGTTTTTCAGTGGCGACTACGGCGAGAAATACCTGCATCGCGACGTGCAGTTTCGTCCCTTCACCTTGTCGTTCCGTCCGGCGGGAGTGCCGCACCAGGACGAAGTCGGCACCAAGGGAGCGCGCATGTTCGGCATCGAAATCGAACGCGGCTGGCAGCGCAGACTGGAGGGCTGCTCCGGCAACCTTGGGATCGCCTACGATTTTGAGGGAGGGGAACTGCTGTGGCTCGGACTCAAGCTGTATTCCGAGACGCGCACGCCGCTCGACGTGGGCGATCTGCAGGTGGAGAGTCTGCTGTCGGAACTGCTGGGCGCCGTGGCGTGCAAGCCCGAACGTTGTAACACGTCCCCGTTCTGGTTGCGGCGGATCATGGAAAAACTGAACGCCGAATTCTGCGAACGGATCACGATGAACGAGCTGGCGCGCGAGGCGGGTGTGCACCCCGTGCACCTTTCGCGGGTGTTTCGGCGAATCACTGGCAAGGGAATCGGCGAACACGTACATCGGCTGCGCATCCGCAAAGCCTGCGAGCGCATGCTCAATCCCGAATATTCGCTGGCCGACATCAGCTGCGAGGTAGGGTTCGCCGACCAGAGCCACTTCACGCGCACGTTTCATGCGATCACAGGAACCAGCCCGGGCGCGTTCCGCGCGCAACTGGGCCGGCACTCGCTAACTTCGGTCGCATCTCCCAGCCGCCATCCGTTTTGACACCCTGCTAGGTCCGTTGGCACTGGGTGCGCGAAATCACATCACGTCTGTGACGCATTCATTACAATATCGGCATGGACTCATTCATCATTGCTGGCAGACAGTTTCGCTCGCGCCTGATCGTGGGCACGGGCAAGTACAAGTCAGGGCAGGAGACCGCGCGCGCCATCGAGGCTTCAGGCGCGGAGATGGTCACGGTCGCGGTGCGGCGGGTGAACCTCGACCGCAGCAAAGAGTCGCTGCTCGACTTTATCGATCCCAAGAAATATTTCCTGCTGCCCAATACCGCGGGCTGCTACACCGCCGACGAGGCCATCCGCACGGCGCGTCTGGGCCGCGAGGTCGGCCTGTCGGACTGGGTGAAGATCGAAGTCATCGGCGACCTGGCCACGCTGTTTCCTGATGTGCAGGCCACGATCGAAGCTACGCGCGTGCTGGTGAAGGAAGGCTTCACGGTGCTGCCGTACACTTCGGACGACATCGTGGTGGCCAAACGCCTGATCGATGCGGGCGCCAGCGCGGTGATGCCGCTGGGGGCTCCGATTGGCAGCGGACTGGGGATTCAGAACCAGCCCAGCATGCGCATTCTGCGGGAGTTGATTACGGAAGTGCCGCTGATCGTGGATGCGGGCGTGGGCACAGCGTCGGATGCAGCGATTGCCATGGAGCTCGGCATGGACGGCGTGCTGATGAATACCGGCATCGCCGGTGCGCAGGACCCGGTGCTGATGGCCGAAGCGATGAAGAACGCGGTGATCGCGGGACGACAGGCGTTTCTATCGGGCCGCATGCCGAAGAAGCTGTACGCGACGGCGAGTTCTCCGCTGGAAGGCGTGGTGCGGTAGGCGGAAGACAGTTTCGAGTTTCAAGTTTCGAGTTGGAAGAAAGATCGGCGGTTGAAAATCGGCTCCCACTCTCTCGCCGACGGAAGGCGATAATGGTGGGCACCAACTCTGGCCGAGGAACCGAAGATAGTTTCATCGAGGCGTGCTTCTTTTCCCCTCAAGCCAGTCAACGAAAATCTTTAACTCATCAAAACGCGAGCGTGGAAGCAGGATGCGACCGTTCGCCAAGAATACTCGATCTGGTCCCGGGAATTTCGGGTCGGGCAATATCGCCAACTCTACGGGAACAGGTGTTGATCCACCATCGTACGGCAGGAACTCTTCATCTTCTAGAATAAGTCCAACCTTATTCCAGATACGGCAGTGGACGGATTGACTTACTCTTGCGGTCATGCATTCCTGCCACCAGCCACCTTTTCCTCCCGTAACTAAAACTGCATCTACGGATACGCTGTCCGGTCGGGGACTGCGAGTGCACGCAATACAGGAGAGCAATGCGACCGCGCAGAGGAACAGTGCAACCGCGACGATCGGCCTGGTCAACACAGTTCCCATCCTTAACAATTTCTATTTCTCCCGAACACCCAACGCCAGCTCTCCCGCCAGCTCAAAGCAGTTGACCAGCATGTCCACCACTTCGCGGCCGATTTCCAGCGAGGCGGTTGCGGCGGGGGAGGGCACGTTGCACACATGAATCATGCGTCGGCTGTGAACGAAGTGGAAGTCGTCGACCAGATTGCCATTGCGGTCCACAGCTTGGGCCCGGACTCCTGAGCCGCCTGGCGCAAGATCGTCTTCGGTTAGTTCCGGAACCATCTGTTGCAAGGCGCGAGTGAAGGCGGACTTGACCCACGCGCGGTATTGCTCCGCCAATCCCTTGCGCCAGAACTTGTGCGCCATCTTCCAGAATCCCCGATAGCTCAGAGTCGCGACAGCCTCCCTTAGATCGACCGAGCTGCCGGTGTAGCCTTCGCGGCGCAATGCCAGCAGCGCGTTCGGACCGGCTTCGACGCTGCCATCCACGTGGCGTGTGAAGTGCACTCCGAGGAACGGGAAGCGGGGGTCGGGCACCGGGTAAATCGGATTCTTGACCAGGTAGCGCCGCTCCGGTTTCACTTCGTAATACTCCCCGCGGAAGGGCACGATCTCGAGATCGGTCGTGCATCCCGCCATGCGGGTGACAGCGTCGCTGTAGAGCCCGGCGCAGTTGATGACGTAGCTCGCGCGAAAAGTGCCGGCGGTGGTTTCGATTGCATTGGCGTCGCCGTCATCGCGCAGGCCGATGACTTTCGCGCGCAAGACAATCTCGCCGCCCGCGCCCGCGATCAGTTCGGCATACTTCTTCGCGACTTCGGTGTAGTCCACGATTCCGGTGGAGGGAACCAGCAGCGCGCAGATGCCGTCGCAGTGGGGCTCGATCTCGCGAAACTCATCGCGGTTGAGCAGGCGCATGCGCTCAACGCCATTGGCGATACCGCGCTGGTGCAACTGTTCGAGGCGCGGAACCTCTTCCGGACTGGTCGCCACCACCAGCTTGCCGCACTCTTCAAAGGCGATAGAGTGTTCCTGGCAGAAGCGCTTCATCGAGGCGCATCCGGCGACGCAGTTGCGCGCCTTCAGCGAGCCGGTCTTGTAATAGAGCCCGGAATGGATGACGCCGCTGTTGTGCCCGGTCTGATGGGCAGCGACGCGGTCTTCTTTCTCGACCACCAGCAGACGCTTGCCGGGGAAACGGCGAGTGTGTTCGAGTGCGGTAGCGAGTCCAACGATGCCGGCGCCGATGATGAGAAGATCTGCCTGGCGATCAGCCATAGAATCCTGGGCTTGAGCGAACAGCCGATTATACGAGCGCTTGTCCAGTTGAGTATGTGATGCGATTTCGCCAAGAGTAAGATCGTCTGGGACGCCGTCGGTGCATGCGCGGCGGGGCTGACGAACACATGCGAGTACTCATCACGGGTGGCGCGGGATTTCTGGGTTCGCACTTGTGCGACGCGATGCTGGCGGAGGGCCATTCCGTGGTATGCGCCGACAACTTGCTGACGGGCCGCATGGAGAACCTCGCGCACCTGGCGAGCGAGTCGCGATTTGAATTCTTGAGGCAGGACGTTTGCGAACCCTTCGACCCTGGGAAGATCGACTACCTGTTCCACTTCGCATCGCCTGCCAGTCCAACCGATTACCTCAAGCACGGCATCGAGACACTCCGAGTCGGATCAGCGGGGACCCTTAACTGCCTGGAAATTGCGAAGAAGTATGACGCGAAATTCCTGCTGGCCTCGACTTCGGAGTGCTATGGCGATCCGCTGGAGCATCCGCAGAAAGAGAGCTACTGGGGACACGTGAATCCGGTTGGCCCGCGCTCGGTTTATGACGAAGCGAAACGATTTGCCGAGGCGGCCACCATGGCGTATCGCCGTTACCACCAGGTGGACACCCGCATGGTGCGTATCTTTAATACGTATGGCCCGAGGCTTCAGATCAATGACGGCCGGGTGATTTCGAACTTCATGAGGCAGGCGCTTCGGGGCGAAGGTCTCACCGTGTACGGCGATGGAACGCAGACGCGGAGTTTCTGCTACGTAAGCGACGAGATCGCGGGGATTCTGGCGTTGTCGAAGTCGGACGAGCATGAGCCGATGAACATCGGCAATCCTGATGAATTCACCATGCTGGAGTGCGCCAAGGTTGTGCTGGACGTTACCAGCTCAGTGAGCCCAATTCGTTTTGAGCCATTACCCCAGGATGATCCCAAACAACGACCACCGGATATTACCAAGGCACGCACGCTTCTCAACTGGCAACCTGGAATTGATCTTGCCGCCGGATTACGGTTGTCGCTCGACTATTTCCGGGCGGCGGTGGTGGCAAGTTCGACGGCGGCTGCCCCAAGTAAGGTGCGGCAAAGTGCCGTGGAATTCCGTAAAATGCGCGTGATGTAGGCAAGGACGCTGCGATGGATGGTCAAGTCGAGTTCGACGAACTGCGCCGCGATAGCGAATCGTGGTGGTATAGCACGCGGCGCAAGATCATGCGCGAAGCGGCGCTGCAGGCCGTCCACGGCAAGCGGGAAGCGCGGGTGCTCGACCTTGGTTGCACTGCCCAGTTGCAGTTCGACGATGGGGCACTCTACCGTTCCTGCAACGCGCACAGCTCCATGCGGACGCTCGCCTTCCGCCAGATTGAGGGCGACGAAAATCTTATCTGTTCGAGGTCCGAAGAACTTGGGTTCACTTCGAATTCATTTGATGCCATTGTGGCCGGCGATGTGCTGCAATCGATTGACGATGATGTGAGGGCGCTACGGGAGATGCGACGGGTGCTGAAGGACGGCGGATTATTGTGCCTTAGCGTGCCGGCGTATTCGTTCTTGTGGGGCGAGGATGACGAGGGCCGCGGACATCAGCGGCGTTACACGGTCAGCGAGTTGCGTCGCAAGCTCACCACGTGCGGCTTCCAGATACATCGCGCGTCGTACTTTGTGGCCAGCGCATTCCTGCCGCTGGTGGTCGGGCGGGCCGCCAAGAATATCTTCCACAAGTCCATCAGCCACCATCGCCATTATCCTCATCCATCGCGTCTGGCGAACAGCGCCATGGCGACGCTGCTCGACGGCGAGCGCCACTTGCTGCACTACATCAACTTTCCATTTGGAACTCGTGTAGTGTGCTGGGCGCTGAAACCGGCGCTGGTCGCAGAAACAGTGACCGTCCCTGCATGGGAGCGCAAGTGGGCACAGCGTCCGCTGGTGCAGGGCAGCGGATGAGACGGTAAAATCAAATTGTGGCCGTACTTCGTAGCATTTGCACAACTCTGGAGATGATCAAGTGGGAGCACTCGGTGCTCACGCTGCCGTTTGGGCTGACGGGCGCAGTGCTGGCTGCGCGCGGCATTCCTAATCTGCACACGTCCATCTGGATCATCGTGGCGCTGGTGGCGGCGCGTTCGGCGGCGATGGCGTTTAACCGCCTCGTCGATGCCGACATTGACGCCGAAAATCCGCGCACGAAAATTCGCGCACTTCCTGCTGGCAAGCTGTCGAAACAGTTTGTGCTGGGATTCGTGATCGTGACTTCGGCGGTCCTGATGTTCGCCGCCTGGCAGTTGAACCCGCTGTCGTTTTATCTGTCGCCGGTGGCGTTGGCGATTGTCTTCTTTTATTCCTTCACCAAGCGATTCACACGTTGGGCTCACGTGATGCTGGGAATGGCGATGGGCATCGCTCCGGCCGCTGCGTGGATTGCGGTGCGGGGGGCGTTCGATCCCCGCATTCTGTTGTTGACCGGCGCGGTTGTGTTCTGGGGAGCAGGCTTCGACATTCTTTACAGTTGCCAGGATTACGAGTTCGATCGCGATGTGAACCTCTATTCGATCCCCAAGGCTTTTGGGATTCGGAATTCACTTTTGATCGCGCGCATGTTTCACGTCATTACCATACTGCTATTAGCGGGAATGGTTGTGGCCTTCGGACTGGGAAAAATCGCGATTGTGGGCGTCGTAATGGTCGCGCTGCTGCTGATTTACGAGCACTCGCTGGTCAAGCACGACGACCTGAGCCGGGTGAACGCGGCGTTCTTCACCATGAACGGCTTCATCTCGATGGGGTTCCTGTTCTTTGTTGCCGCGGACCTGCTGGTGGGGCGTTGAGGGCGGTGTTCCCCAGGTTACAGGGCCTCCAGTTCATGTCACATCCGCCTGTGATTTAGCCGCCGGGGTGCGTTATCATTGAACGGATGGCAACCGTAGAGCAGACACTCACCGGCAAGAAGCAGCATTCCTTTCAAACCGATGACCCGCGGCTGAAAACCATTGCCGAAAAGGTGATGGCGCAGGAACGTTTATCGGAAGAAGACGCCTTTGCGCTCTATCGCTCGGGCGACATACTGGCCGTCGGGTGGCTGGCAAATCACGTGCGCGAGCGCATGCACGGCGACATTGCTTACTTCAACGTTAACCGGCACATTAACTACACCAACGTCTGCGTAGCCGCGTGCCGCCTGTGCGCGTTCGGCCGCAAGAAAGATACGCCCGGTGCCTATACCATGGCGCTGGAAGAAGTTTGGAACACGGCAGCCACCGGCTACACCGAAGCGGTGACTGAATTTCACATCGTCGGCGGGCTGCATGCTGATCTGCCGTTTCAGTATTACCCCGACATGATCGCGGGCCTGAAGCAGCGTTTCCCACAAGTGCACCTCAAGGGCTTCACCATGGTGGAGATTTCGTTCTTCGCCAAGATCGGCAAGATGACGCCGCGCGAAGTGCTGGTGCGGCTGAAAGAGGCAGGGCTCGACTCTATGCCTGGTGGAGGTGCGGAGATTTTCTCCTACCGGGTGCGGCACATCATTTGCGATCACAAGATCGATGGTGATGACTGGCTGGACATCGCACGAACTGCGCATGAAGTGGGACTGAAGTCGAATGCCACGATGCTCTACGGACACATCGAGCAGGACGAAGACCGCGTCGATCACCTGCTGAAGCTGCGCGCCCTGCAGGATGACACGCATGGCTTCCAGACATTTATTCCGCTGGCGTTTCATCCCGACAATACGCCGCTGCAGCATTTGCCCAAGACCACTGGCATGCTCGACCTGAAGCAGATCGCGGTGTCGCGGCTGGTGCTGGACAACTTTCCGCACATCAAGTCGTACTGGCAGATGATGACGCCGAAGATCGCGCAGATTTCGCTGCGCTTCGGCGCGGACGACATCGATGGCACGGTAGTCGAAGAAAAGATCTACCACGACGCCGGCGCGACTACGCCGCAGGGACTGAGCCGCCAGGACTTGATCCGCCTCATCACCGAGGCCGGACGAGTGCCGTTCGAGAGAGACACGCTCTACCGTCCGGTCACGCGGACCGAAACCACGGTGACCGTGGCGGTGTAGCTGTATTCGATACGTTCGGGCTTATTTATTGGGCGCAAGTAGCACGATACTCAGGGCGAAAATCGTCCAGAAGAACCAGCGCGCAAATGCATTCCAATCTTTCTTCCTTTTGCCAAATCGGTATATACAGAAGGCCGATAACAACGCGAATAGGACAACGACGAGTAGCTCTCCAAAGATGTAGCTGTTCAGTAATGGGTACCGCATGCCGCCAGCACTAAACCAAGCCCAAATAAACCCCAGACCAATGAGAATGCCTGAAGGTCGTGAGATAACAGTTGTGCCTGCCTGTTTGGACTTCTTGGTCAGCCAGAAGCCTGCGACGACAACGCCGACCAGGGACAATATTATCGCTATGACCAGAGCCTCTGGAACTCCGAAGTTGCCGTTGAACATGCGTAGGTTTTCCTACTCGTACGAGCCGCGCTAGCGGCGGCTGCGGTTTTAGCCCCGGGCGCAAGCCCGGGGTACGCATCGAGATCGAATACCCGGACCGCGTAGCGGCCTAGTCAAACACGAACTCCGGATCGTATTTCACGCCCGCCTTATCCAGAATTGAAACGTACTCGTCCTCAAAAGATCGCGCACGATGGTGCTCCTGCTGGTGCTCGATGTAACGGATGACCGAGGGAATCGCGGTTGGGCTGACACTCATCGAGCCGTAGCCATCCTGCCAGGAAAACACGCGATTCCACCTACGGATGCGTAGCGAGGAGTTCGCCTTCACGTCGCGAACGACCTCCGAGACCGTGCGGGTCGACGGAATGGAAATGAGAAGGTGGACATGATTCACGGTGCCGCCCACGGCGAGCAGATTGATCCTGGACATGCGCGCAGTTTCTCGGATTGTTGTCCATGCTTTCTCAGGTTCGGGCATCAGAGGCATTCGATGTTTGGTGCTGAAGACGCAATGAACGAAGTTGAGGTTATAGGTGTGTGCCATGGGTGTTGGCCGCTACGCGGCTTGGACTTCTTATCCTGATGACCTCGCCCCGGGCTTGCGCCCGGGGCTAACTTCGCAGTCGCTGCTCCGCAGTTCATATTTCGCCCTGCGAACTCTGTCGCAATCATTACAGCTGTTTTGGTTCAGTCAAACCGTGACCCACCTCACTCACCATCGTGAGGTGGGGTTTGACGTTCACACCCGCGATCTCCTTCTACTTCGCCTCCGGCTTCAGCTTTCTTCCACCCGGCATGGGAGGCCATCCCAGCGACGCTCCCTGAAAGAGCGGTGTCGCCTTCTCGTAGCGCTTGCCCTTGTCGTCATGCACCGCGAAGCATCGGGGATGATCGGCTGGTCCGGCCCACAGCGATACTCCCGCATAGGCGCCGTCATTACGCAGGATGTAATAGGTCATGTCCATGTACGCCAACTTGTGCATGTCGCCGTTGTAGTTTCGTACGATCCGGCGCAGCGCGTCGAGGCCCGATTCTTCTGGTGACATACCCTTGCGCATGTTCTCGACAATGGTGTGCCCGCCGCAGATCTTGATGTTCTCCTCGCCGTTGCCCGTCGCGCCCGCCGCACCTACGTCCTGATCGCAATAACAGCCAGCGCCAATGATGGGCGAGTCGCCCGCGCGTCCGGCGATTTTCCAGGCCAGTCCGCTGGTTGTGGTCGCACTCGACATTTCACCCTTATCGTTGATCGATGAACAATTGATGGTTCCAGTGGGAGGCTTGAGAACGCGCTCGATGGCGGCCATGCGAAACTCGGGCGCGATGCCGATCTTGGCCGCCAGCTTTGCCATCTTGTCGATGCGCTGCTGCTCAAGTTCCGTGATGTCGCCACCGGTGTCGGGGAACTTGAAGTTCGGGCTGGCCAGTCCGGGGCCCCACCAGTCGTCGTTGGACATGGTCTCGCGCCATAGTTGCCACGTCTTGCGCGAGGGCTCCGTCAACAGGTTTTCCTTGGGGAAGCCCATCAGCAAGCCAAATTTCGATGCGCCCTCGCCCACCAACATGACGTGCCCCGTGTGCTCCATCACGGTCTTTGCCAGCAGCGACACGTTCTTGATGTCGCGCACCCCGGCGACCGATCCCGCCATGCGAGTGGGGCCATGCATGCAGCAGGCATCGAGCTCGACCACGCAATCTTCGTTTGGGAGGCCGCCGAGTCCGACGCTATCGTCATTGGGATCATCTTCGGGACCGGTGATGACCTGCATGACGGCGTCCAGTGTGTCGCCTCCGCTGGTCAGCACGGCGTAGCCGCGATCGAGATAGTTATATCCGTTAGCGGCACAAATGAGGACTGGCGACTTAGGCTTGGGTCCCGGAGCAGGAGGCTTGTATCCCGGCGCCTGTTGCGTCGCCTCCAAATCGAGAGCAAGGGATGCCGAACCAAGGGCGGTGGTAGCGATGAATCCGCGACGCGTAACCTTCATGGATGCTCCGTAAATGAAACGCAAGGCAGGATAGCACGGCGGAGACTGCAGATCGCCGAACGGACGGTTATAACGGCACCGATCGCCTAATCTTGTCCAACCAGTGCTGAGGCGTTGTCATCTTATGTCGTTCTAGAAGTGATCGCAGACGCTTGGACGGCTTGCTCGTATAGTATCCGCGCTTTCCAGACCTTGCCCCGTCTATCCAAGAAGGCGTTTTTGTGTATCCCAACAAACTGTCCCGCATCTGCGTGCCGGTCGAGGTACCCAATCAGATCAATTTCCCGATCGCGCTCGGGTCTTGCAACTTCTATCTTGGCATGTTGGAGTTGGCTGGCCAGCCAATTCCTTCCGGCTAGTTCCACGAGTTGCGTATCAGCGCTTTCGGTTTCGTTCCTGCTCATGTCTCGGAATGATACTTGTGCACGGGTGCGGCTGTCTCCCACCCTTTCCCAAAAGATGGGAAAGGATGGGGCACCCAGATCATCATTTCCTCGTCACTTCGGAAACAGCGGATCTGTTGAGAGCAGGTGATCGAAATACTGCTCTTTCCACGTGAGGTTGATGCGGTCGAGCAGCAAGGCCTCCGCCGCTCCGAAAGAGTAAAACACCTCGCGTTTTGATTGGGTGATATCGATGTGCTTGAGTTCATCGAGGGTGCGCGCCCGAGCGGTCAGGGCATAGGTACTGAACGGCGTATAGTCGGGCAGCGCAGCATAACTGGCGGAAGGCTGATAATCTGCCGCCGCTTCCGCTGTCTTCACCTGGGTGTAGCGGGCGACACCTTCCTGCCAAAGCTGGAAGCTGAAGTACTTGTGATCGTCCGGCAACAGTTGCGCGAAGAACCGTTGGCGGTCCTTTAGGTACTTCTTGCTGAGTTGCTCAAACTTCTGTTTGTCCACCTCATTCAATGCCTCCAGCAGGGAGTCACGGAGATCCTCGAATGAGCGTGCGAAGTCTGGATTGTCATAAGGGAAGGGGTAGTTGAGCATCCACATGCCGGTGGTGTCGCCCTTGCTCAGGCCGAGATCGGCAATGGCTTTGATGTAACCCGGTTGCGCCCACTGTAACTGATGGAAGTGCTCGTGCATAACGACGATCAGCCAGGGCGTACTGGTCTGGCTTTGCGTGGCCTTCGGTTCGCCGATCACAATGACCGGAGGAAAGCCGAACGCAGGGAACGTCGCCTGCATGTTTGGGGGGAACTGGCGCGGCCGGGCGTACACATCGTCGCTGACTCTTTGGAAATCCTTGGGAGGATCGGCGGAGTGCGTCAGGTATTCCGAATCACTTGTGACCAGCAGTAGCGGCGCGGGCGTCTTGCTCCAGCCGGGCCAAATCTGGTCTTGAATTTGCGCAGCCAGGCGATAGAACTCGCTGATGCGGACGGCGTCGTAGGCGGGGAGAGGCTTGAGGGCCTGCGCGAAGACGGTGGCCGAGAGTAAAAGCGCGGTGAGTAGGGATCGCATCGTAGACAAAGACGGGAGAAGCCCGAGGTGGTTAGTATCCCACCCTTTCCCAAAAGAAGGGAAAGGATGGGGCACCCACGATGTTTGGTTGGTGTGACGGAAAGGACCCACACAATCCAAAACCGGGATTGTGTGGGTCCCACGATAACGGCTCTCACACCGCGATCTTTGCCGGTGTGTTCTGGTCAGCGCGGAAGCGGAGCTGGGCCGCTATCCGTCCGATCTTGTCGAACTGCTCGTCGTCGCCTATGTACACGATCTCCAGTCCATTGCGGATAGCGTGTCCGACAATGGCGTCGCCCAGATCGGCGAGTTCGGTGTTGGGCTTGCCGCACATAAGGCAATCTGGAGCCATGTGGTAATCCATATGGCCACAGTGATAGCACTTCACACCCGGCGCGCTGAAACTCGATGCCAGCATCAGGGTCTGTACCTCTCCGGCCTCGAGAGAACGCAATACCCGGCGCAATCCGATAGCGCCGCGCCCGTTGCGATGGGCCTCGCCGACTACTTCGGTGATCAGCGACTGCTTACGCTCTTCGTCATGCTGCTGCAGGAGTTCGATAGCCGCCTGACGCACCTGTTCGGGCGTGGCCAGCCTGGGGTCGATGCGGAAATGTCCCACCAGCCGCTGCCGGGAATAGCTGTGGAGATGTGGGAGGAATTCAGACCACACATCGTCATGACAGCCGATCAGCAGCTTGTCGCATCCGCCGTGCTCAACGTGCCCGGAGATGGCGTCAGAGACAACTTTGAAATGCTGCATGGCCTCGTTCATCACGCGGCGCTCGGCGTGGCCGGCATCATAGCCGCCCCATCCGTCGCTGCGGCCGCGACGAGTTAGCTCGTTAATGAAGTCGAGCTTCTCGAGAATGGCGCCGTCGGCGATCTCGAAGACGCGCGCCTTGGTGCGATCGACCAGCACCACGCAGGCGCGCTGCATGCCATCGAAGATCGCGGCCAGCGGCTTAAGGTGGAAGCGCTGGTTGAGAATCAAGTTCGTTTTGGGCAGCTTGGCGGGCAGATCGAACTCGTTCCAGGTGCCCTGGGCAGCACAGGCAAAGACGGCCTTGCCGTGCTGGCCATTGTTGCGCAGGGCTTCGGTCATATCGAGGATACGCTGCAGGTCAGGAACAGCAGCCTTCTGTTTGCTTCCTTTCTTCTCGGCCTCGCGGAGCGCGTTGTTGACCAGGTCCTTTACGAGGATGGTTTCGTCACGGTGCGAACGGTTGGTGGGCGTCGTGGGCTGATAGTAAAACGTAACCGCGCAGCCCTCCGGCGAATGGAAATTAGCGAGTTCACGGATGTCATCTTTCGTGATCATTCCGGTTCTCCTGGGTGAGTTTTTGTTTCATGGTTCGGAGGGACCGCCGGAAAGCGGCCCCCTCAGGTGCTTCGGGCATACTCCACGTGCTTGGTCTTGAAAAGGTCCTTGATGGGCAAGGCGCGTTGCAGGTGCTGGCGGGCCTTGCGGATGGACGCGTGCACCTCCTCCAGCGTGTGGTTGGTAATCGTAGCAATCTCCTCTGGAATAAAGCCCTCGACTGCATAAAGGATGAAGATCTCGCGGTCGGGACGCCCGGCGTCGCGCAGTGCTAGCTGCACCAGCGTGATCAGTTCCCGGCGGGACGCCATCTGCTCGGGATTGCCGGCGTGGCCGTCGGCGATGAAGTCCTCTTCCAGGAGCCTCTCGTCAGGCTGATGAAACTGCAACCGGGCTTCGTCACTGGCCAGGACATTCTGCGTGCCGTGGCCGCGGTCCAGCGGGACGTCGATGCCGTCGCCATCGCTGGCCGACATGCGGTCGATGGCCTCAGTGGCCAAGCGGTACAACCAGGGTTCTATCTTGATGCGCTCAGGCTTTTCCAGTTCATCGCCTAGCGCAGTAGCGATGGCCTCGGCCACTACATCTTCGGGCGCGACCTGGTCGGGTAGAAGATCGCCCAAGCTCTCGCGATAGGTGATCTGGCGCTCGACAAAGCGTTGCAGCCGCGGCAAGTTCACGTCGATGTAGCTGGCGATGTCGAGCGACGAAACCGTCTCCGGCCGAATGACCGCAACCGTGTCCTCGAAGGGCACGGTGCCGGCGCCCGGGTCATTAGCGCCTCGACGGCGGACCCATTTGTGTTTGCTGCGCAGCACCTGCTTGTGCCGCTTGAGCTGCTCGATCAGCGCATCGAATGCCGCGCGGATCGCCGCCGCCGCAGTGGCGCTCTTCTCCTGTGTGGCCATCTGTCCGGAAGGCAAGCGCAGGTTGAGCGATACGACGAAGCCCTCCCGCGCCGAGTTTTCTTCGACGATGCCTTTGACATGCACCAGTTCGGGACGAAACACCTGCAGATGCTTGCTCAGTTTTTCCAGTTGATGTTGGGTTTGCTTTTCGAGGTCGGCGGTTTTGGAAATCTTGTAACTAAAATGAACGTTCATGAAAGGTTCTCCGGAGGAAAAGCTCCAACCGTAGTTACCTTGCTCTGCGCACAGTTTACTCCTGTTGGGAGCCGTCAAGTAAGAAATGCATGACGGCATGCGCTGAAAGCTTAGAGTGGAATGGAGAAAATGGCCGGCCCAATCTGACTCGGGATCAGCGGACGCCCTCGGCGGGACATCCAGGAATGGAGCAACAAACGGTTTAAGTGCCCACGCAAGAAACAGGTCCTCCAACGGGAAAGCCTGCTTTTGAGCACGATTTATAGCGCGGCTACGGGATGCGAACCTTCGCGTCCGGACTGCTGCTAACGTGAATGCTCTCGATGAATCGCACTTTACGGTTCTGAAGTTTCATCACCAGCGAGGACGTGCGCACGCCGTCGCCGAAAAAGCGCACACCCTTCAGCAGCGGACCATCGGTGACACCGGTGGCGGCGAACACGATGTTCTTGCCTGGAGCCAGTTCGTCGGCGGTGTAGAAACGCTTGGGGTCCTTTATGCCCATGTCGGGCATACGCTCGGCCTGCTCCGGTGTGTAGCCCGTTAGACGTCCGACCATATAGCCGTTGAGACACCGGATGGCGGCCGCGGTGATCACTCCTTCAGGAGCGCCACCGATGCCCATCACGGCATGAACGCCCGAGCCGAGCATGCCGGCGGCGATTCCGGGCGACAAGTCGCCATCGGAGATCAATCGAATGCGGGCGCCTGCGCGGCGGATGTCTGCGATCAATTTCTCGTGACGTGGCCGTTCCAGGATGATGATGACCAGGTCTTCGACTTTGCGGCCTAGAACTTTCGCGATCACCTTGAGGTTATGACCGACCGGCGCCTCGAGATCGACCACGCCCTTACACGATGGACCGACGACAATCTTCTCCATGTAACAGTCGGGGGCATGAAGCAGGCCGTTCTTCTCCGAGGCGGCCAGAACAGTGATGGCGCCGGGAGATCCGGTGGCGCACAAATTGGTGCCTTCGAGCGGATCAACGGCGATTTCCACTACGGGATAGTGGCCACCGTCTTGCTTACCGACCTTCTCCCCGATGTACAACATGGGAGCTTCGTCTCGTTCACCCTCGCCGATGACGATGGTGCCGTCCATGGGAACCGAGTCCATTACGGAGCGCATGGCCTCGGTTGCCACCTGGTCGGCAAGTTGGCGTTCGCCCTGGCCCATCGTCTTGGCGGAGGCGATGGCGGCTTCCTCGACCACGCGCAGAAATTCCAGAGCCAAGTCAGCTTCGAAATTGGTTCTCGGGGAGTATTGTTCGGTGTCAGATTGCGGTTTTGGTTCAGCGTGGACCTTGGCAGCCATGTGGTCTCCGTGGAGGTCGCGGCTCGCTGGGGCAGGGCAGCGGTCGCGCTGCGTATTTTAGTGAGACGGCCAGAGCGGCGGGTGCGCTCCTCGATCCAGCCCAAACGTTAAGGATACACAACTATCCCAGGGAGAACGCGAGAGAATTTTTGTCAGTCAATTCATTTCTTGTTCAAGGCTTCGATTTGTTGGACCAGCGTGTCGATTTCTGCCGGCGTTAGTTTGCCGGCGTACTTGGGCATATGGCCTTTGCCGTCGGAGATGATGGCGCGCAGGTTGTCGGTGGAGGAGGAGGCGACCTTTTCGGAGGCGAGCGCCGGTCCGCCGAAGTGGTGGCCCTCGGCGGTTTTGCCGTGGCACTTCGCGCAGTTTGATTGGAAGATGGGATTCGCGGTCAGCCCGGAATCAGACGGCGGCGTTTGAGCGAAAACGGCAGTGAGCGCGAAGAACAAAGAACACATCGCGGTGGCGAATCGGATAGCTTTCAAGTTCAACCTCGTCAGGATGGATCCACGCAGACATTCTAGATGAGCGGGCGCATCCGCCGTCTCTTGAGGTATAGTGCTCATCGCAATCTCCCGTGCCTGGAGGCGGCAAGTTTGCGAGCGGCAAATGGAGGTACCCATGACCCCAGCCATTCAACAATCGGTGGAGTTCGACGTCTCGCCGGAGACGCTTTATGAGCTGTACATGGATTCGAAGCAGCACTCGCTGGCGACAGGCGCTCCGGCCAAACTTAGCCGCCAGGCGGGTGGCGCGTTCACCGCCTTTGACGGGCAGCTCAGGGGCAGGAACTTGCTGGTCGTTCCCCAGCAGATGATCGTGCAGACGTGGCGGGCGGAGGGATGGAAGAAAGCCGACCCAGATTCAATCCTGGTGATTCGTTTCAGCAAGACGAAGACCGGCGGCCGCGTCGACCTGGTGCACGTGAACGTTCCGGAGTACGACCACCAGGGCGTGACAGACGGATGGCATCATTACTATTGGGAGCCGTGGAGGTTGTACCTCGAAGCCGTTGGACTGAAGAAGAAAGCCGCAGGTCGTTCGAAGCGCAAACACAAATAACCGGACGCAGCGAGTGCCGGGGGCAGAGCTACATTTGAGGCAACAAAGAAACTCCCCGGAGGAGGCAGGTTACTGGAAGCGCGAAGGAATAGTCTTTAGATATTGGTGACGGAAATTGAACTCCCGTGAGGTAATACGCCATGCGTTCTTACTTGACGTGCCTGTTCGCAGCTGTTTTGCCGCTGCTACTGTTGTGTGCGCTAGTTGTCATGGCTACTAATCCGTATTCACCGCTGTTGGTTCAGTCCGCAGGTGAGAGCGCCACTGTGTGGGGTGGCGAACATATTGAGATGGAAGTGACCAAGGAGGGCGCTACTCTGGAATTCGACTGCGCTGCCGGCACGATTACTGTCCCTCTGGCAGTCGATGCGCAGGGGAAGTTCCGCGTCAGCGGTACTTTCACGGGGGAGAGGCCGGGGCCCACGATGCGTGATGGCAATCCGGCAGTGAGCGCGACCTATTCCGGCTCGATTATCGGCGACACCATGCACCTCACCATCGTCGCGGGACCAGACAAACAAAGCATGGGTGCTTACGTTCTGCTGCCAGGCAAGCGGAGGCGGGTGATGAAGTGCCGGTGATAATTCGCCTTGGAACTTTGTCTTGTCGAACGTCATCGAAGTCGCTATAAGTGTTGGTAAGAATCAGCCCACCTCGTCCGCGACTCTTGTCGTATCTTCTGCGCGGAATGGAACATGAAGATCAGTTGGTTATTCACGCTGCTGTTCGTTGCCTCTGCATCGATGATGTCGCAAGCGCCGGAGGCAAGTTCTGAAAACAGTAGCGCGAGCCCTCCACGGGTGGTCAGTACACCAGCGAGCACAATCACCCCAGATTTGGACAGGCTGCAGGCCGTTGCTTCGCAGGCCGCGATTGGGATCGGGGAGTTGCACATTGAAAAGTGGAAAGCTGGCAGTGCGGCGAAGAGTGCAGCTCAATCAGATGCCGATTCGGTGCAGCGGAACCTCACCTCGGCTCTGCCTGGGTTGATTGATGCAGTTCGCTCTTCGCCCGACGACGTGAACGCCCAGTTCAAGCTGTATCGCAACCTGAATGCTCTCTACGACGTCTTCAACACGCTGACGGAAGCGACTCGTGTTTTTGGACAGAAGAGCGAGTATGCGAAGCTCTCGCAGCAATTGCAGGCCATCGGTTCCACCCGGCGCAAGTTAGGAGAATCGCTGGAGCAGCTAACGGCCGCAACCCAAAACCAACTCAACCAAATGCGAATCCAGATCAAGGCCCAGCAGGAGCAATTGGCAGCTGCGGCAGCACCGCCGAAGCAAATCGTCGTGGCCCAGACTGAGCCGCCGAAGAAGGCTCCCTCCAAGAAGAAGGCTGCGTCCAAGAAACCGGCTCCGGCCGCCTCCAGTGCTAACCCGTCTAGTCCGGGCTCAAGTGGTCAGGCAACCGCAGGCACTGGCGTTCCCAAGTCCTGAAGACTGCACAAAAGAGCGAAACTTCCGCCTCAGCACAGGCGGCTGGGATTGAATTGTCCTCTGTTGTCGTTTCGAAGTAGCGAATTTAGCTGAACCAACTGCTTATGGCGACGGGGCAGATCAGGCTGTAACATCGGTCGTACAATTCCACAGAACTTGGGGGACCAATGGAAGTTGTCTCACTGCGCGACGTGGTCGAAGCGCTCGACTTGCAAAGTGATGAGCTGCGGTCGTGCCTTGATCCGGATTCGGGCGAGATTGTTACTTTCAGCGAGGAGGAAGCGAGTTTCGCCGAGAGTGATGATTGGGAAGATGCCCCGGAGTGGATGAAGGAGTTCCTGCCCAAAGTCAAGCGCGCGCTGGAATACGATCGCATGCTGGAGCTGCCGGATCGCGTTCATATCGACGAATGGCGCATGATGCAGGACTTTGCCGAGGAACAAGAACAGTGCAGGTGTCGTCCCGAGCTGTTGTCGGCGGTCCGCGGTGCGGGTGCGTTTCGACATTTCAAGAATGCGATTCAACGACTGGGTCTGGAGGACTCGTGGTACCGATACCGCGAGGCCGCCTTCGAGCAGGTCGCCAAAGACTGGCTGGAAGAAAACAAGATTCCGTATCGCTAACTATGCTCCATGCCGGTTAGCATTCCCGCTTTGCACTCCGTAGAAAAACATGTGTAAGTTTTTCATGCCTATGGTGGGTCGCAAGCCCATGCGGCACTCATGAAAACCGCCGGGCGGTCGCCGTCGCTCTGTGCGTATTTTTACGGTTACGCAACCGGTGCATGCCGTCATTGTGCTAGTCTTTCGAACAACGCAACACCTTCCGGAACCGCCCCGGTTCTTTGCAGGTGTTGGTTTCGTGGGGAGAAAAACGAACAAATGGGCCCGAGTTTGTGTCACAAGAATCCCAATCCCTTTCTTCGAGTCACTTTGCTCGGTGCCGGGATGGTTTGCATCCTTTTGGGCTCCTCTCTCCTGTCAGCGCAGGCCGATACGGCAACCTTTGCCGCGGCGGCCGGTGAGCTGCAGGGTCGCTCTACCGATGCGGCTACGCCTACGAGCGGGCAGGCGCAGGATTCCCTGGCGATTGGAAGTATCGGCGGAACGGTGCTGGATGCGACGGGCGCACCGGTTTCCGGGGCCTGGGTCAAGCTCACTCGCTTGACGACTACTCCAGTACTGGAGACTCCTACCGCACAGGACGGCCATTTTTCCTTTACCAATGTTGAGCCTGGACCCTTCGAACTGAGCATTGCGCTTGCGGGCTTCAAGACCAAGTCGGTGTCCGGGAAGCTGCCTGCCAAGGAGGGGTACCTGGCATCGGCGATCACGCTTGACGTGGCTCCGGTGGTCACCGACGTGAGCGTCCGGCTGACGACTGAGGAGATTGCCACAGAACAGATCAAGGTGCAGGAGCAGCAACGCCTGCTGGCGGTGATACCCAACTATTACGCGAGCTACGTGGCTGACGCCGCGCCCATGAATCCGAAGCAGAAGTTCGAGTTGGCGTGGAAGCTGGCGATCGATCCGACGTCGTTCGTGATCGCCGGGATCATTGCGGGAGGGCAGCAGGCTAAAAACTCAATGCCCGGCTACGGACAGGGCGCGGCGGGCTTTGCGAACCGCTTCGGCGCAGCCTACGGCGACTTCTTTATCGGCACGTATATCAGCAACGCCATCCTGCCATCGATCCTGAAACAGGACCCACGTTATTTTTACAAAGGCACGGGCACGATCAAGTCGCGCATTCGTTATGCCTTGGCAATGTCAGTAATAACGAAGGGCGATAACGGCCACTGGCAGCCGAACTACTCGGGGATCCTGGGCAGCCTGGCGGGCGGCGCCATCTCCAATCTTTATTACCCCGAAGGCAGCCGCCACGGTTTTGAAACGACTCTGAACAATACGCTCATCGGGATTGGGACGTCGGCGGGCGTGAACATCCTGCAGGAATTTGTGTTTCGTAAATTGACGCCGAAGACGCCCAAGAGCGATCACCCGACCACGTAAACGCGATGTCTCCGGAGGGTAGCGCGTGGGTTGGTCGGCTTGCTTTGGCGATACCCCCCCAGTCGCAGACAATAAGGATGAAGCTGGCCGACAGAAGAACCGCCGCGCAGACCTGGTGAAGATCTATTGAGATAGACGCGATAAAAAACCGGCGCAAGGTCCCTTCTAGTTCGCTTTAGCAACACGAGCACGGTCGGAGCGGGCTTCCTGGGGAAGAACCAGCACGAGCGCGCCCGACAGCAGCAACGGCGTTCCCGCAAGAGCAAGGCCTGGATAGATTCCCCCCGTCCAGCTGCTCATGACCCCAACCACATATGGTCCAACAAAGCCGCCGAGGTTGGCGACGGAGTTCACCAGTCCGATCCCGGCAGCCGCCGCAAATCCCGCGAGAAACTCGCTCGGCAACACCCAGAAAGGACTCAGAAAGCTATAAACCCCGGCAGCCAGCAGCGACAAGAGCGCCACCACAAGGACTGGAGAGTGAAACCTCCCCAGCAACAACAAGGCGACTCCCGCGAGAAGCGCTGGAATGCCAGCGTGATAGCGGCGCTCCAGCCTTCGGTCGGAGCTACGCGACACCAGAATCATTGCGGCCAGTCCCACCAAGTGGGGGATCATTACCAAGAGCCCCACCGTGCTGTTCGAGTGCAGGCCCGGAAGAGACTTGAGCAACTGGGGCGGCCAGAATAGAAGCGTATACAGGCCAATCATCATGCCGAAGTAAATCACGATGAGATACCAGACACGTCCGTTGACCATCGCCTGAAGGACGGAATAGCTGTGCCGCTCGAGCTTTTGCTGCTCTTCGCGCGCGAGTTCGGCAAGCAACCAATCTCTATTCCTCCGAATTTAGAAACCTGGCTTCCGAGGGCCAACTGGGCAACACGAAATATGTCAGCAAGCCGCAGGCGATTGCCGGCAGGCCTTCCAGAATCAGGAGCCATCGCCAACTGCTCACACCCAACCAATGCGAGTGGTCCAATATCGCGCCGGAAATGGGAGCGCCGATAAGACTGGCCACTGGAACGGCAGCAATAAACAACGCCATGGCCTGCGACCGTTCGCTGCGGCGGAACCAGTAGGTGAGATACAGGACGATGCCGGGAAAATATCCAGCTTCTGCAGCTCCCAACAGAAAACGCACTGCGTACAGCTGATGCAGGTTGCGAACAAACCCGGTCGCTATTGCCAAAGCTCCCCAAGACAACAGAATGCGCGCCATCCAGATGCGGGCGCCGATCTTGTGCAGTAGGAGGTTGCTGGGGACCTCGAAAATGAAGTACCCGAAAAAGAAGATACCGGCAGCTGCGCCGAACTGCCGGCTTGAAATCCCAAGTTCCTGGTTCATGGTAAGCGCGGCGAATCCAATGTTGATGCGGTCAATGTAGGCAATGACGAAGAGAAGAAAGAGCCAGGGAAGAAGCCTAATCTTCAGCTTTCGAACCGTACGATCCCCGAGGGAAGCGTTACCCGACATATTGGGGATGTTGGCGGAAATGGTCATTGCGGTTGAGCCGGATGTCGCGACTGCGGCGTTAGGGTCAAGCACACTCTAACATTGGGGGCGCTCAGAAGCGCGAGGAGGCAGCCAATGGGGAGGGATCTCGCCGCAGAGACGCAGAGACAGAGCGGGATCAGGAGATTTGATCATAGCCGAGACCGGGCTAGAACTGGTTTCATAAACCGGATTTGAAAGGGCACGCCTTTAGCCGTGCCGCTCCGCACCCTAAACACTGGGCTTTAGCCCCTGAGGGGAATCGAATTCTCCCGGGACACCTTTTATGAAACCGCTTCTAGAACAGAGCACCCAGGTTAGTCCGTTGGTCGGACCACCCGCTCACGTTAGTATTCTGGAAAGTGATCTCCAGGCCAACTAACCCCGCCAAGACCCAGAGTTGGAAGAAGCACCTGTGGTCGTTTACGCGATGGCTGGTCGCGGGTGCGTTGCTTTTTTGGTCGGCTGCCGTCCTGCTGCTGGTTGCGGCGCGCTGGATCGATCCTCCGACAACCGCGGTACAGATCGAGCGCCGGTTACAGGCATGGATTCAGGGTAAGCCGTATCAGAAACGGTATCAATTCGTCTCGCTGACGCAAATCTCGCTCAATCTGCAGCACGCGGTGATCGCGGCAGAGGATGCGCGCTTCTTCCAGCACCACGGGTTCGACTGGCACGAGATGCAGATCGCTGTCGACGAAGACCTGGAAGGCGAACGAATCCGTGGAGCCTCCACGCTGACACAACAACTGGTGAAGAACCTGTTCTTCGGAACGAGCCGGTCCATCCTGCGCAAGGGCGCAGAGGCCACGCTGGTGCCGGTGGCTGAGGCGATGCTCGGTAAGCAGCGCATTCTGGAGCTCTACCTGAACCTGGTGGAATGGGGCCCTGGCATTTATGGCGCAGAGTCGGCGAGTCGTGTCTACTACAAAACGCCGGCGCGGAACATCGGGCGGCAAGAGGCAGCGCGACTGGCGGCGGTCCTACCCGGTCCGCTGAAACGACGGCCCGAGCGCATGAACCGATACAGCGCGATCATCCTGAACCGGATGCAGCAGATGGGGTGGTGAGGCACCCACGTTAGGCCAACGGACGGCCCACCCCCACCCCCTACCCGGTCATGCGGAATCAGTGAGTTGCGAACAAATTCCGTGCAAAGTCTCACAAACAAATAAGTTATAGGTAAAGTCGCACAAACAAAGGAGTTAGTGCTGGGTAATGTCCGAGTCGTCTTTTAAAATCAATAGCTTAGCGACGATTTTATGAGTAAAGTCCTGACCCCATTGGAGTTATCGAGAATTTTCAGAGATCGGATCGAGCGACGTCGCTGGGACGCCAACCCGATGATCGCAGTTGGTAATGGGCGACGAAAAGAAAAATCAGCAGGTCAATGTGACGGAGGTAACCAATCCGTTCCGATTTGGGAAGGCTGCTGGGTGGTGGACCCAGGTTAGCGTCCAAGAGAAGGACGCGAACCCTTCGACAAGCTCAGGGCAGGCTCTGGGGCTGTCGGCTTGGGTGTACACTGTTCGCCATTCCAAGGCCAATATCGAAAATCTTGACTAACTCATGGAGGCTGAAAATGGAACCGATCAATTGGAAGTCCCTCAATTGGACCCGTCTGGTAGTTGCTGTTTGCGTTCTTGGCATGGCCTGCATGCTCGCCGGCTGCGGCGTTCAGGGCTACCAAACCGTGGTGAACAGGGTTGTGGTGCCGGGTGGCGCAACGCAAAGCGTGCATGCGAGCTGTCCCGCGGGCAAGAAGGTGCTGGGGGGAGGATTCAACATCGAAACCCCAGACGAAGTCAAAGTATTTTCCTCCGATCCAACCGACGGGCATGGCAATGTCATTGATAATGGCTGGGACGTGATGGTCCACAACATAGACACGCAAGGCCGGCAAACCACCGCGATCGCGATTTGCGCACAGTGAATCACGATCCCGTGGCCCACAATTGCCTGATTTCGGCAATTGTGGGGTTTTTGCTTGGACGAGTCACCGGACTGGTTCATTCATCCTTCGCAAGGATGCGGGACAGATGATTCCGGTCGGCTGAGGGGTGTTTGCGTTTGTAGGCCGCCCACGGTGATTCGACAGCAACGATCCCCGGTTCGTCGAGGGCGTAGTGACGATAACTGCTCCACAGCGAATCTTCCGGTTGGGCGACCAGACCGCCCTTTACGGGATTGCGGTGGATGTACTTAAGCTCCTGGATAAATTCTTCGTTGTCGCGGACGTTACGGTCGTAATAACGCCTTTGCCAGAAGGGTGTGTCTTGCGGTCCGTGGCCTACAAATGCCTGATTTTGGCAATTGTAGGGCCTTTGCAAAGAATCCCCTTGTCGCACGGATGGTTTTATGCGCTTCGCAGATGCGATCTTCAGCGACTGAATCACGGTTGCAATGGTGCCCTGCTGCGGTTCTGAAATCAGCAGGTGGATGTGATTGGGCATGACCACAAAGCCGTAAATGAAGAATTGATAGCGCAGACGGGTGCGTTCCAGGACTTTGAGAGATGCATCACGACGGGTGGGAGTGCTGAAGTAAGACTGTCTTCGGTAGCAGGTGAAGGTGATGAAGTGCGGCCGGTGGGATTGGTGGAAACGATAGAGTCCCCAGTGCACAGAAGCATTCTATCGGCCGGACAAAAGCGCCACAATTAGTTCATTTGCGATGACGGAAAAAAGCCCCACATTTGCCAAAGGCGGGCAAATATGGGCCACGGGATATGTGGGCCACCAGCCTTTCCCTTGAGAACCGAAGCCCTCTGGTTCCACGGACGAAAATCCCCACCCCGCCAACAGAAGGCGGGATGGGGCACCCTCGTGTAAGTTTATTCGCAACAATGAGTTAGCGGGGTGGGCCACCCGTCCCCAGCTACTTAAACCCTGTCCCCAGTTTGTTCTGGACGGGGTTCCTGCAACTCGTGATCTTTGATACCCGCGTCTACCTTAGGGGCAAAAAACTTGAAATCTTTCGCAAATCTTCGTTGTCCCTTGCCCTCTGCTGACGTGATGTCCTCTAAGGGACTGCCCTTTGTCCTCGAAGCTGATAGCAAGCGCTCAAGTATCAACCCTAAGGCTACCAGAGTCCCGGCGAAGAATACTGCCCGTGCCAGTTGCGTCGAGGTGCGGTCCGAAGGCCCAGATTTCTTTCGACGCTCTGCATACAAGGCAGTGGTAGATCCTTCGTACTGTTCCCAACGCGCAGACGCTTTAGACCAGGCGTCGCGCAGTTCCCCTGTAAGGCGAAAAAATTGAATCACTAAGTCCGAAGACACTGCCTCTCCGAACCGGATGCGGTCGTTTGACCCGCTCACCTGATAGGTGCCTTCGCCATCGGGTCTTGCTGGAAAGATCGCCGCGAGGCTGCCGTCACGCGCAACAATTGAACAAACATAGCCTTCGCGTCTTAGCCTGACCAGTTCCTGATCGCAATCTGGACAATTCCGCTTGATAAGTAGCTCGGAACGGTCAAAAATGTCCTCCTCCTTTTCGAGATACAGCTCTTTTGGTGTGGTGCCCCAAAACCCCCCACGGTACTCGAAGGTATAACAGTCAATCAACTGGTACTCGGCATGCCACACGCAATCACATTTCGGTGCGGTTTGTGGGCACCGGTGCGTTGTGGATCTCTCTTCCGAGCTAGACCTCGAAACACCTTTCTTTCCCGAGATTCCTGCTGCGAGCCCCGGTAGACCAAGGGCATCCAGCTTGACTCCGAGCTTAGATTGGAGTTCAGCCGCTTCGCTGTAGGCGAGGCCCACCTTGACGATGGTTTCTCGGCCGCAGACCTCGCCGCAAGATACCCGGTTGGCGTGTACTCGTCTCCAGTATTTGCTGCGAATGATTGAGACTTCTTCTGAGACCACAGGTCCGACATGCGTCTCTGCGCTTTGCTCTGGCGGAAGATACTCGACAGACTTGAACTGCGGCAATGGAGGTTTCATCGGCTCCGCCACAACCTTGGCTTTGGACTCCCAATTTTTGCGCATCGCGCCTCCCAAAAACCAGGCCACATCTTAGCAGCTTCGGGCGCCGACTGTGCTCGAAAGTTGCCAACGTCACACTCGCTTGGTGACGAATGCGGCCACTCAAGGTCACTAATGCTCGCTTGAATGGGGGTCCGACCCTTAGTTTCGTTGTTCAACGGGTCGGTCACTTGGGCCACCCTCTATAACCGTGTCGGCGTTGTCAAGAGACACGTAGAGTGGCGAAGGTTTTTGTCTTTTCCCTTCGTAGCGGGCTCGGGGTTCTGGTGGGCTTCCGCGGGCTGACGCCCACGGCTAACACAAATCTCGCCCTTCGGGCTCCGGTGCACCCACCGAGAGTCGCGATTCCGCGTGCCTACTCTGTCGTCCAAAAGAAGGACGACAAAGGTGGGCACCCGGATGTTATTGCGAACTAGAACGCCGCAATCCCCGTGATGTGCTCGCCGATGATTAGCGTATGGATGTCGTGGGTGCCTTCGTAGGTTTTTACCGACTCCAGGTTGGCCATGTGGCGGAAGATGGGGTACTCGTCGGCGATGCCGTTGCCGCCGAGGATGTCGCGTCCCATGCGGGCGCACTCCAGGGCCATCCAAACGTTGTTACGCTTCGCCATCGAGATATGGTAGGGCTTTACCTTGCCCGCATCCTTCAACCTACCTACTTGTAGTGCGAGTAGTTGGGCCTTGGTAATTTCACTGATCATCCAGACTAGTTTCTCTTGTACGAGCTGGTGCCCGGCGATGGGCATGTCGTGGAACTGCTTGCGGAATTGCGCGTATTGCAGGGCGCAGTCGTAGCAGGCCATGGCGGCGCCGATGGCTCCCCAGGCGATGCCGTAGCGCGCCTGGTTGAGGCAACTGAGCGGCGAGCCGAGTCCCTTGGAGCCGGGCAGCAGGCAGTCGGCGGGAATGCGGACGTCTTGCAGCGAGAGGCTGGAAGTGACGGAGGCGCGCAGCGACCACTTGCCGTGAACGTCGGCGGTCTTGAAGCCGGGCGTGCCGGTGGGGACGATGAAGCCGCGGACGCGGTCGTCTTCGTCGGTGACTTTGGCCCAGATGATGGCGATGTCGGCGATGGAGCCGGAGGTGATCCACATTTTTTCGCCGTTGAGGATGTAGTGGTCGCCGTCTTTGCGGGCGCGAGTACGCATGGCTCCGGGGTTGGAGCCGGCGTCGGGCTCGGTGAGGCCGAAGCAGCCGAGGATTTCGCCGAGCGCCATCTTGGGCAGGTATTTCTGTTTCTGCTCTTCGCTGCCGAAGGCGTAGATGGGATACATGCACAGTGCGGACTGCACGCTGACGAAGGAGCGCACGCCGCTGTCGCCGCGCTCGAGTTCCTGGGTCATGAGTCCGTATTCGACGGCGGACATTCCGGCGCAACCGTAGCCGGTGAGGGAGGCTCCGTAGAAGCCGAGCTCGCCCATGGGCTTGATCAGCTCTTTGGGGAAGCGTCCGTCCCGGTTGCACTGCTCGATGATGGGGATGATGTTTTCTTCGATGAACAGGCGGGTGTTATCGCGGACGAGGCGCTCGTCGTCGGAGAGAAGCGTGTCGAGTTCGATGAAATCTACGCCTTTGAATTTGATGGCCATGAATGTGGGTCCTCGTAATTGTTTCCCAGGTTAGCGCCCAAAAGAAGGGCGCGAACCTGGGGCACCCATGATTAAGCGAACTAATGAACGTAGCAGGGGAGGGAGAAGAGGGTCAAACCAGCGAGTCGTCGAGGGGCCACGAAAAGCAGGTCCCCTTCGACTTCGCTCAGGGCAGGCTCTCCACTCCGCCGCCGAAGCGGCGACTCCGGTCGGGATGACGAGGATTAGTTGGTCCACTCTATCGCAACAAGCGGCGATAGGATGGGGCACCAGCAGATTCGACGCGCACGCTATTCCGCGGTGGTGGGGTCGATGATGGCTTTGACTTCGCTGATGCTGTTGGCAGGGAAGCCGCCCTGCTGGGCGTGTTCGCGAACCGACTGTTCATCGGGAGCGATGTAGACGCAGTAGATCTTGTCGGCAGTGACGTAGCTGTGAACCCACTGGATCTGCGGGCCCATGTTTCGCAGGACTCCGCATGACTTTTGCGAGATGGCATGTAGTTCTTCCGGCTTCAAACTGCCGGCGCCTGGGATATTGCGCTCGATGACGTATTTGGGCATGGCGGCGATTCTACAACAATTTCTGAAGCGAGAACCAGCGCCTGCCGGCATTCCGGGGGCGCGAGAAAGTGCTCAAGCGGGTGTGAGGATATGTTTCCCGCCCTCTCGCCGAAGACGGCGAGAAGGACGGGGCACCCAGCACCGCAAGACTCGTGTAAAATCAATTCGTAACCGGCGAATAGAGAGTGGCGCCCCGCCACCCCACCGAACGCAAGAGCTGCGTTCGTTGGGGACCCCGGAATTTAGCGCCCGCCTGCAGTCGAAGCCGCTCCGAAGTTGGAGCGTGAGCTTGAGACATGTGCATCTCGCGCTGGCCGCGCCTCCCGCTTCGGCCTTCACGTGTTGCCCTCCGCATCAAGCCAATGGTTGCCAGACCGCGGGAGATATCTGTCCGGACGAATTAATTGAGGAGAAAGTAATGGCGAAAATCGCAAAAACTGCAGACCGCAAGAAGATCATGGACACCACCAAGAGCACGGATTGCCCCAAGTGCGGCAAGCCGACCCGCATCGTGAAGCGGGTCAAAGATCGCGAGCGCGACATTCCGGGCGGAATGTACATTTCGTGCTCGGCGTGCGAATTTTACGAGAAGTTATAACGTTTGTTATAACCCATTTGGGCAGAGCGCGGAGGGTTCCGCGCTCGTGCTGTTTGAGGGACTGTCTATGACTGGATTGTTGGCCGTATTCGCGAGTTCGTATTACGGGTACTTTGCACCACCGTACTTTGTGGGATGGGGCACGTTGGCGTTGATCAACGCCGGACTGGCGCAAGGAAAGCACAAGAGCGGGCTGCTGTGGTTCCTGCTATCGCTGTTTCTGGGACCGCTGGCGACGCTGATTCTGGTGCTATTGCCGAAGGGGTAGGTCTCCCTCAGCATGCGCGGGTTTTGTGCTCGGTCTAGCGCGAGTGGGACGACTCTTCTGCAAACGCAACCGCTTCGGCGAGCGCAGCCCGGTATTCCGTGACGAGATCGTCTTTCCACGCCTGCTTCCAGAGGCTGCGCTTCCTCATGTAGTGCTCCATGTGTTGGAGCGGGTCGTGCTCCTTGCGCGCCTTCAGGACCTTAGGCTTGGAGCCGCGGGCAGTGGAGTCCTCATCGGCCTCGGCGTGCCAGCGCCAGGTGCGGCATTCGATCAGCGTTGGCCCCGCGCCGCTGCGGGCGCGATGAATCGATTCCTGAGTGACGCGCCACACGGCAACGATATCGTTTCCGTCAACGGTGATGCCCGGGATGCCGTAGGCCTCGGCGCGATCGCGCAGGTCATCGTTGGACTGCACTGTGTTCGTTCCGTTCCGGTTCGACTGGTCGCAATTCTCCACTATGAAGACGATGGGCAGCCGCTGTTGGGCGGCCACGCTGGCAGCTTCGTGCCAGAACCCGAGGGCAGCGAGCCCGTCGTCGGCGAGGGCCAGGACCACGTTGGATTTCTCGAGATGACGAGCGGCGAGAGCTACTCCAGCGGCAATATTGAACTGCCCCGCGATGGTCGCGGTCTGGGGGACGACGCGCAGTGCTGGTGTTTCAGTGGAAGGATGCGCGGCGAGATATTCCTTCTCGAAATTGAACAACTGGGCGAACACGCGCTTGAGTGGAGTGTCACTGACCACGTGGGTGGCCAGCTTGGGTTGTGTGGTGGCGAAACTGTCATCCGGTTGCAGCCCAATGCAGGCGCCGACTTCGGTGGCCTCGCCTCCGAGGATGGGCACTGGCACGCCGGGAATCCTGCCCGCCCGCAGTAGCGTGAGAACTTGTTCCTCCAGCAAGCGGGTTTTCAGCATCACCGAGTACAGCGAGCGCAGCACGTCAGGGTTGGAGGGCGAGGCGTCACTCGCGAGTGAAGATTTTGCGGAAACTTGAGCGATCACAGGATCGAGGGCTCGCCCTTCTGATTTTGGGCGATTGTTTTTTGTGGCGGCCATGCAGGGGGGTCTCCGAGAACGATCATTGTATAGCACGCGTTTGGCAGGACACTGCGAGACAATGCGGCGCGGAAGTGGAGAAGCGATGCCGCGATGGTGGCGAGGAACAGGGACGGTGTGCGGCTGAGAATGCGAGATCAATATTTCGTCACAGTTTTCAACACGAATGTGAATAAGGTTGTGGAAATCACCTCACTCGCGAAAGCTAAGTTGCTCGCAACAGTGAGCGTTCAGCATTCTGCACTGATTCAAGTGCGAATGAGCGGAGCGTGCGGCGATGGCCTGGACGCGATGCGTCCGCAAGAGAAGACGAATCGGCGACGAGCGAATCCGGCGTGCTAGTCTGACGCGATGAAAGTCCGGCTCGACAAACTGATTCTGCAGCGCGGCCTGGCGCCCTCGCGCGAGCGCGCTCAGGCTTTGGTGCTGGCGGGCCGCGTGCTGGTCAATGAACAGAAAATCGAGAAATCTGGCGCAAGTGTTGACCGGAAGGCGGCAATCCGAATTCTGGGTGACGAGATGCCATTCGTCAGCCGCGGTGGGCTGAAGCTGGCGCGCGCCATTGAACACTGGCAGATTGATGTGCACGACAAGGTTTGCATCGACATAGGGACGTCTACCGGCGGATTCACCGACTGCCTGCTGCAGCATGGCGCGGCGCGGGTGATCGCCGTCGATACCGGCTACGGCCAGATTGACATGAAGCTGCGGGGCGATCCTCGGGTTCAGCTGCTGGAGAAAACCAATGCGCGATATCTTACGGCCGAACAGATCTGGTCAGACGCCAAGCAGCGATGTCCGATCGGCCTTATCGCGATGGACGTGTCGTTTATCTCGGCGACACTGGTACTTCCGGCGGTGGTGGCAAGCGCTACGGGAGGATTCGAACTGGTTGTGCTGGTTAAGCCGCAGTTCGAAGTGGGGCGCGAGCGCATCGGCAAGGGGGGGATCGTGCGCGATGCCGAGGCGCATGAGATGGCGGTGCAAAGAGTCAGCGCCAAGGTGGCGGAATTGGGCGGGGAGGGGATTGAGGTCATCGATTCTCCAATTCTGGGCGCGGAGGGGAACCGGGAGTTCTTGTTGCACGCGAGGTATTAGAGGGGAAGATCCAGAAGATGTATTGGCGGTGCGAATTGGAAGTTTAAACGCGTGGGTAAGAACATCTGCCGTCCCTCCGGTGTCTGTGTGATAGCTAGTGCCGCCGCTCCGCGGCTCGAACATCCTCCCACTTTGACCGCGGGCTTTACACCCGCGGCTAACACAAATGTCGCCACAGAGCGGCTGTACCGAGGCAGATTCGCTGTCATATCCCACGGCCATTTTGCGATTCGAGCTATGACACAGACACCTCTGGGACTCGATTCGAGTCTTGACTGTACCCAGCACTACGCCTTCGGCTCCTGCTAGGCTAGATTATGTCGTCCCTCCCCGCGGCTGAGTGACTGCCGCTTGCGCTACACTGGCAGGGAACTTTTTCACAGACATGAAGTCAGCCGCGATTATCTCCAAGCCGGGGAAGACGGAGCTGGGCGCCATTTTGCCTGAGCTATTGCGCTGGTTTCGGCATCGCGGCTATCAGCTCTACATGGACGAGGAAACCGCGCGCTATACCAACGGCGAGCAAGTGATCTCGCGTGAAGAGATCGGCAAGAAGCACCCTGACTTCGCGCTGGTGCTGGGTGGCGACGGTACACTGCTTTCCGCAGCCCGCTCGGTGGCGCACGAAGGTGTGCCCATCCTGGCGGTGAACCTGGGTTCGCTGGGATTCCTGACAGAAGTTCCGCTCAACGAACTCTACGTGGCCCTGGAGGCGGTCGATCAGGGACAGTGTCCCGTGGAAGAGCGTTCGGTGCTGGATTGTCGCCTGGTCCGCAACGAGGAATGCATCGCGCAAAACTTCGCGCTGAACGATGTAGTCGTGAACAAGAGCGCGATCTCACGTTTGGTGGAGTTCGACCTCTACATCGACGGTAACTTCGTATTCCAGTACAAGGCGGATGGCGTGATCATCGCCACGCCCACCGGATCGACCGCGTATTCACTGGCGGCGGGTGGGCCGGTGCTGATGCCATCCGTGGACGCCTTCGTGGTAACGCCGGTGTGCCCGCACTCGTTGACTCATCGTCCCCTGGTGGTGATGGAGACGTCGCAGATCGAACTGCGAGTCGAGACCGGCGAAGAGCAGGCGTTCCTCAGCATTGACGGGCAGATTGGAGTACCCGTGCAGCAGGGAGACCGCGTAGTGTGCCAGCGCGCCGGTCACAAGGTGAAACTCATGCGCATCCGGCGCACCTTCTTCGACGTGCTGCGCAATAAGTTGAAATGGGGCCAGCGGTAGAACAGTTGTCAGTGGCCAGTTGTCAGTGAAAGAAGTTCGGTTCGCTGCTAACCAGGACGAGGGCCGTCCGATCTCGTAGAAAAAGCCATGCTGGGAAAGGCGCGACTCGCAAGCCGCGCCTGGTTAACTATTCATTTGCCGGTTTCAATTTATCGTGCAGCCAGAATCCTGCTTCGATTTCGCACTTCTTGGAACAGAATGTCTGTCCTTCCCGGGCCCGGCTCGTACTCTTCAAATATTGGGAATAGCACCAGACACACACTGCGGTTGAGGTGGCGGAATCATATTGATTGGGTTGCATGGGCTCTCCAATGGAAAGCGAGGATAGGCCAACTGGCGAGCAAAGGCAATCGGGAAAATCGTGGTTATCCAAAACCTAAACACACTGGAGCCGAAGTGGGGGCGTCAGGTGCGCTCAGGTGCCATGAGATCGGCAATGGACTCGCGCTTTCGAACCAGGCGCGACGTTTTACCATCCACTAAGACCTCGGCGGCGCGCGGACGGGTGTTGTAGTTGGATGCCAGCGACATGCCGTAGGCTCCGGCATCGAGGATGGCGAGGAGGTCTCCTTCCTGGGCCTCCGGCAGTTCACGATTGCGGGCGAAGAAGTCGCCGCTCTCGCAGACCGGTCCAACGATATCGACTACGGCGAGCGTATTGTTCGCAGCGAGCGATACGGGCACGATCTCGTGATGCGCCCCGTATAGCGAAGGCCGCATCAGGTCGTTCATGGCCGCATCGACAATCACGAATCGCTTCCCGTCGTTGCGTTTGAGATATACAACGCGAGTAAGTAAGGATCCAGCAGGGCCAATGATAGAACGCCCAGGTTCAAGTAACACATGAACCCCTAAACGCTTTAGCGGGCGAACAATTGCAGACGCGTATGACTTCACCCGCGCGGGAAAATTCCCTTTGGGAGTTTTGGCGTACGAGATCCCCAAGCCTCCACCGGCATCGACGTAGTGGATGTCGTGTCCGTCGTGGCGCAAGGCTCGAACTAATGCAGCTACGCGCTCCATGGCCTCACGGAACGGATCGACATCGATGATTTGCGAGCCGATATGAACGCTGACGCCGGCGGACTTAAGATGACGCGAGGCTGCGCCTTGGCGGTAGAGTTCCGGCGCCGCGCGCATGGGCACTCCGAACTTGTGTTCATGCAACCCGGTCGAAATGTAAGGATGGGTGCGCGCGTCCACGTCAGGGTTCACCCGGATGGCGAACCTGGCGGTCTTGCGGAGATGGGTGGCGCGGGCGCTGAGCATCTGCAACTCGGCGGCACTCTCCACGTTAAACAACAGAATGCGGGACTGCAGGGCGAGATCGATTTCGTCTGGCAACTTTCCAACGCCGGAGAAGACGACCTGCGGCGCAGATTTGCGGCTGGCCTGCAGTACGCGTTGCAGTTCGCCGCCCGACACGATGTCGAAGCCAGCGCCGAGGGAGGCGAGCAGTCGAAGAATGGACAGGTTCGAGTTGGCCTTCACGGAATAACAGATGGTGTGCTCGCAATCGTGGAAGGCTTCGTCGAACTGCTGGTAACGCTGGCGGATGGCGGTTGCCGAATAGACGTACAGCGGAGTACCGTAGCGCTCGGCTAGTTGGCGGAGGGGCACTGCGTCGGCTAGCAGTTCGCGCGGGGTTGCGGTCTGCGAACTTTCGTTCCGGCTATAGGTGAAGGCGGGCGGGCGTTCCTGCGGTCGAGAGTCGCTCACTTTTTGACTGGCTGTCCCTTCACTTTAAGTACCACGATGGTCTGATCGTCGAACGCCTCGACTCCCTTGGCGTGTTCCGAGACTGCGCTGAAGATGGCTTGCGCGATTTCGTCAGCACTGCGATCCGCGTTCTTGAGTACGACTTTTTCCAGGCGGCCGCGCCCGAACATGTTACCGGCCGAACTGATGGCGTCGGTGATGCCATCGCTAAAGAAGAGGAAGACGTCGCCCGGTTTGGCGCGTAGGTTGCTTTCGTCATACGTGGCGTTGGAGAACAGTCCGATCGGCAGGCCGGTCACCGGGATTTCCGCGAACTTTCTGTCACGCAGGTGCAGAGGACGGGGCAGACCGGAATTGGCCACCTGCAAGCGGCGTTGGCTGTCGTCCCAAAGGGCGTAAATCATCGAGACGTACTGGCCGTCGATGGGGCGCTCAGCGAGCGAGAGGTTGATGGATTCGAGCATGCCGGCGGCACTGGGTTCTTCCGCGCAGTGCGAGCGCGTGATGCCGCTCACCAGCGCTGCGTAGATGGCGGCGGGAGCGCCTTTTCCGCTGACGTCGCCGACCGCGATGCCGATGTTGCCGTGCCCGCTGTACTTGAGGAAGTCGTAGAGGTCGCCGCCGATCTGGCGCGCGGGCGAGAAAAGTGCGGCCAGCTCCGCGTTCTTTAACTTAGGCAGTTTCTGCGGCAGCAAGCGGAATTGAAGTTCGCGGGCCAGCGCGAAGTCGTGTTCCAGTCGCTGCTCCTGGCGCGCGATGCGCTCGTAGAGCGTGGCGTTCTCGATGGCGATGGCGACCTGCGCGGCCATGGTGGTCATGATGCGGACGTGGTCTTCATTGAAATATCCGCGGCGGGTGTGTTCGATGTCGAGCACGCCAATGACCTTGTCCTTGTAAATCAGGGGGATGCAAAGCTCGGAGCGCGTCTCCGGATTAGCCTTGATGTAGCGCGGGTCCTTGCTGACGTCCGGAACCAGCACGGCTTGACCAAATTGCGCCGCGTAACCAACCAGTCCCTGTCCCAGCGGAATCTCGTGCTTGAGGTGCACGCTCTCGTTGAAGCGCAGCGAGAAGCGGTGCTGCAATACAGTGCCCGTGGGATCGAGCAGAAGGATTGAAAACATCTGGAAGTCGATGATGCGGGTTACGAGGTCGGCAATGCGCTGCAAGAGTTGATCGACATTGAGGATCGAGGTCAACTCGCGACTGATTTCCGTCAGCAGAGTGAGTTGGCGAGCCTGCCGCGAAACTCGCGTGTAGAGCCGGGCGTTCTCAATTCCTGCTGCAATACGCGAGGCAAATAGTGTCAGCAGGTGCTTGTGTTCCTCGGTGAAGGCGTTGGCCTGCGCGGCTTCAACATCGAGGACGCCGATCACCTTGTTCTTGGCAATCAGCGGTACGGCGAGTTCGGAATGGACGCCGGGCGCGGAGTTGATGAAGTTTTCCTCCGCCGAAACGTCGTTGACGAGCACGGCCTCGCGGAGCAGCGCGGCCTGGCCCGTGACGCCTTGGCCGACCTTGATACGAATACGTTCCGCAACTTCGGGGGGATGCCCCACCTGGAAGCGGACTTTCAGTTCCTGCGTCTTTTCGTTGAGCAGAAGGATGGCGAAAATCTCGTAGTGGATAACGCGCTTTAACATCTCGGCCACGCGTTGCAGCAGAGTGTTAAGGTCCAGCGTGGTATTCACCGCATCGGCGACTTCCAGAAGATATCTGTCGAACGCGGGTGATATGAGTTGTTGTGTCGGGGTAGTCATCAAGCTGGAGCTCGACCTTCATGATAGCAGTGAGCGATGTGGATATTACCTGGAGAGCGCAATCCACGCAGGTTTAACGTATGTCAGGGCCAGCGGTTGCAGGGGGTCCCAGCAACCAATAGAATTCTTCTCGCGAGTGAAATCATAGCGCCCGGAAGGAGAGCGTGAATGCCGTTGCCCGAGTTTAAGCAGATTGTGGATGAGGCGAAGCGCCAGATTCGGGAGATCGGCCCGGGCGATCTACTCCGCATGCAGCAGGCCGGGGAGGACTTTACGCTCATCGATGTGCGCGAGCCGGACGAGCACGCCAAAGGCACCATCACGGGTGCGGTCGTGATGCCGCGCGGAATTCTGGAACGCGACATCGATCAGGTCACGACTGACAAGGACCGCACGATAATTTTGTACTGCGCCGGTGGCTTCCGCTCGGCACTGGCCGCGCTTAGTCTCAAGAGCATGGGATTCAACAACGTAATCTCGCTCTCCGGCGGATATCGCGGTTGGGTGCAGTCGCAGGGCGGGTAATCATAGGCAATTATTGTTTGACAACGCACGAGGGAATTATGAATCTGCAAGGGAACCGTTTGACCTGGCTCGGCCACTCCACGTTTCGCATTGAGACTACGGAAGGCAAGACGGTGTACGTGGATCCGTGGGTGATGGAGAACCCGCTTTGCCCGCAGGGCGAGAAGGACGTGAAGAAGGCGGACGTGTTGATCTGCACGCATGGTCACTTTGACCACATCGCCGACGCGGTGAAGATTGCCAAGCAGCACAAGTCCATCGTGGTCGGAATCTTTGAGCTGTGTATGTGGATGCAGAAGAAGGGTGTGCAGGCAATCGCGCCCATGAACAAGGGAGGCACGCAGGTGGTGGACGGGGTAAAGGTCACCATGGTGCATGCCGATCACTCGTGCGGGATCATGGAGGATGACGGCAGCATTGTTTATGGTGGCGAAGCCGTCGGCTACGTTTTGGAACTGCCGGGCGGCGTGAAGTTGTATCACGCGGGCGACACGGCCGTGTTCGGCGACATGGCGATCATTCGCGAATTGTATGCGCCTGAGATCGCGCTTCTGCCGATTGGCGATCACTTCGTGATGAGTCCGCGCGAAGCGGCATATGCGTGTAGATTGCTGCAACCGAAATTCGTCATTCCCATGCACTATGGAACGTTTCCTCCGCTGGTAGGACGGCCGGTGCATCTCAGAGCGCTCTTGGGACCAGACGGGCCGGTGGTGGTGGAGATGCAGGCGGGGCAGACGTTGGAGTAGGGAAGCGATTAGCAACTAGCAACTAGCACTTAGCGAAAAGCGAAAAGCGAAAAGCCCACATGATCACTGATCCTAGAGTTGAAAACTACCTCTATGCCATGCTGCCGGAGCGCAGCGCCACGCTGCAGGAGATCGAGCGGCAGGCAAAAGAGCGTGACATTCCCATCGTGGGGGCGGCAGTTGGACGCCTATTCTATCAGTATGCGCGGCTGATAGGCGCGAAGTCGGTGTTCGAGATGGGATCGGCGGTGGGCTACTCGACTATCTGGTGGGCCATGGCGGTGGGCGAGGGCGGCAAGGTGCACTACACCGATGGCAGCCGCAAGAATGCGGACGAGGCACGACGTTACTTCACGCAGGCTGGCATGGCTGATCGCATCGAGGTGCATGTAGGCGACGCGCTGGAAGTGCTGTCCGAGCGCAAGGAGCAGTTCGACATTCTGTTCCTGGACATCGACAAGCACGACTATCCGCGGGCGGCGCGCATGGTTCCGGAGCGGGTGCGGCGCGGTGGGCTGTTCGTAACGGATAACACGCTTTGGCGCGGAGACGTAAGCTACGCCGCCGGTAATCCTGATTTCAAACCAGAGCAAGAGCCCGACAAAAACACGCGCGCCATCGTGGAGTTCAATGAACTGGTGTACGGGTCGCCCGATTGGTACACGACGATCATTCCGCTTCGGGATGGGGTGACGGTGGCGATGAGAACATAGTTTCGAGTTTCCAGTTTCAAGCTTCGAGTTGAGATTGGGACGCCTACGCCGATTCTTGAAACTCGAAACTGGGAATTTTGAAAACTGCGTTCAAATCGACTGTACTGGTATCGACCGCAGGTCATACACCTTTAGAATTGTGGCTCGCGATGCGCTTCTACTTTGGAGTCTTTTTCCCGACAACAGTCATTTCCACGAGCTGTCCATCTTTATTCTTCACCTGCAACACCTTGCCGTTGAGTTGGGCGGGGAATTCCTTCCCAGGACTCCAGTCAATAAAAACTGATGCAGGCGCGCTGGCGTGGCAAGAGTAGACCGTATCCCCCAGGCGCATCGAGATCTTGTAGCGATCCGCGTTTTCGGGATGCTGGGCGTCTGCAGGGACTTTGTCAATGGAGACAACCCTGGCCATCTGGAACTCCTGGTTTGCGCTTTGCGCAGAGGCGGAGATCGCAGCCATTGTGACCAAACACAAAAAGGCGATCAAACATTTCTTCATAGTTGTTCCTCTTGGACGACCGAAATGATGCTGTGAAGTATACAGGGAATGGCCAACGCGACCCGAAGCTATGGCCGGGAGAAGAGGCCGGCCTTGTGTTGCTAAGCAATTTCTGGGTCGGTATACGCGTCTGGCAGCCCGATGTACCGCCGGGTTGAAACCCGGCTCAATATTCAAAAAGGGCGCGATAACGCCGCGCTAAAGCGCGGCTCTTCCACCCCTGTTTACAGGGTACAGCAACTCGGAAACCGGTCTAGATGGACTGCACCGGTACCAGACGCAGGTCGTCCACCAGTCCAACTTCTTTCTGGAAGAACGGCTCGCCGTACTTAACCCCGGCCATCATGCCGTAGAAGTGCGCCATCGCGGCGACGCGCTCGCGGATTTCGGCATGGACGGGAAAGTCTTTGCTGCCGGCGGCCTGGTCGGCGAACTGCTCTTTGTAAGCGAAGATGGATTCAAGCTTGCTCTCGAATTCGGCGGTGATATCAACGACGAACGTCGGTCTCACGTCGTAGTAGAGCGTGGCGTATACGATCTTGAAGGGGCGGTGCGGTGCGAGTTCGCGCAGAACGTGGACCGTGAACGGATCGATGTCCTGTGTGGCCGAGGTGTGTCCCAGTCGCCTCAGGCCAGCGAGAAAGCAGGCCTCGTAGCCGAGCGTGGCGCAGGTGTAGTGATCGGGATGGCGGCCTTTCCAGTAGGGCAGGATTACCACGCGTGGGCGCTGCTCGCGAATAACGCGCGCAATCTTGATGCGGTTGGCGTAGTTGTTCTCGACCCGGCCATCGGGGATATCGAGGGCCTCGCGCCATGCAATTTGCAAAATGCGCGCCGCGTCGGTCGCCTCGCTGGCGCGAGATTCGGCGGATCCGCGTGATCCCAACTCTCCCTGGGTGAGGTCGAGAATGCCGATGCGCGCGCCCTGGCGCGCCATCTTCAGCAGCGTGCCGCCGCAAGTTTGCTCTACATCGTCGCGGTGCGCGGCGATGGCGAGAACATCGAGGGAATCGTTCATTTGTGCTTCCGCAGTTCTTGGCGGTCATGGGCTTCGTCGCGCGACAGATACTTGCCGTCACTCTTAAGAAACGGTTTACACGCGAGCGCACGTTTCATGGCGCGCTGATACTCATCGTGCCGCAGCTTAGGTTCCTTGCGACTTGCCATTTCCTATTTCTTCCTCTCCACCAGAAATGCAGCGATTTCGCGCAGCGCCTCGGCACGTCCTTCAAATCGGTCGAGCGCGTCGGAGGCCTTCTTCACCAACTCGTCGGCTTTCTTGATCGAAGCGTCGATTCCGAACAGCGAAGGGTAGGTCGCCTTCTCAGTGGCGGTATCTTTGCCAGCGGTCTTGCCGAGTTGCTCGGAGGTCTGGGTCACGTCGAGCACGTCATCGACAATCTGGAAGGCCAGCCCGATGTTCATGCCAAAATCGCGCAGGCTTTGGACCTGCGAGGCATTTCCTCCGGCATAGAGCCCGCCAGTGACTACGCTGGCTGTGAGCAGCGCTCCAGTCTTAGAGCGGTGAATGTACTCCAGGGTTTTGGCGTCGGGATGCTGGTGCTCGGCTTCAAGGTCCATCACCTGTCCGCCAATCATGCCGTCGATGGTGCCGGTGGCGTGCGCGACTTCCGCGATGATGGCGACACGCGCTTCGGCGGGACACTGCAACTTGGCAAGGACTTCGTACGCGTAAGTCTGCAAGCCGTCCCCGGCGAGAATCGCGATGGCATCGCCAAAAATCTTGTGACAGGTAGGACGGCCGCGGCGCAGGTCGTCATTGTCGAGCGCAGGCAGGTCGTCGTGGATGAGGGAGTAGGTGTGCAGCATTTCCAGCGCGGACCCCAGCTCTTCGACGCCCGACGGAAGGGAGCCCGCGACGACGCGAGCGGCTTCCATGCAGAGGATGGGACGCAGGCGCTTGCCTCCAGCGAAAACGCTGTGGCGCATTGCCTGATGAATGGATGTGGGATATTGCGTGGGCGCCGGGAGCAGCCGCTCCAGGGCCTGGTCGGTAACGATGCGTCCTTGTTCGAGGATGTCCTTGAGCATGAAGAGGGAAGTATAACAACCGCGAGTGTTGTGGCGCAGTGAGGTAGTGGGCCGCTACGCGGCTCGCGGAGCGTATGGCGAAAGGCTCCCACCCTATTGCCGGAAACCGGCAATAGGATGGGGCACCCAGCCGCAGCCGCGGCTGGCGCGGCTCGTGCATGCGTGTCGCGGACAGCTCCCACCCTATCGCCGGAAGCCGACGATAGGATGGGGCACAAAGATGTATCGCGGCTGTAGGGGGCCTTCGACTACGCTCGGCGGGATGCGCGCTCGCTTTTCTCAGGATGACCAGCGGAAGAGCAGGTTATGGCTTGGGCGTTGTCGATGCGGTCTTGCTATCGGCGGCGAGTTTGGCTTCGCGATCGGCGTCGGCGATACGGCCCGCCTTGCGATAAGCGCTCTGTAGCTGGTTATGAACATCTGGGAGGTCCGGACTGAGCTTCGCCGCGGCTTGCAGGTGGGGAAGCGATTCTCTTGCCTTGCCCTGTTCGAGCAAGGTCTTGCCGAGTTGATATTGCGCGTCGGCGTCATCAGGGTTGAGCTTTATTTCCGCCTCGAATTCAACCACCGCACTCGCGGGTTGCTTGAGGCGAAGCTGCGCCATCCCGGCCAGGTAGTGCGCGCGCTGCAAAGTGGGGGCGTCATGGCTGGCCTTTTGGAAGTTGGCCAGCGCCTGCTGCTGATTGCCCATCTCGCCATACACCTGGCCGACGAGCAATAGAACATCGGGAGAAGGCGGCTGTTGCGTCAACCGCGCAAGTATTGCTGCAGCCTTTGCCGGCTGATTGGTGTGCGCCAGCGACGATGCCCACGCGCAGGCGACGCGGGGGTCGGAGTAGGCGACATCGCCAATCTGATCGAAAGCCTTGACGGCGTCCGCATACTGTCCGCTGGAAAACAGCGCCATGGCGAGCATGGGCGGGATGATCTTGTCGCCGGGCTCCTGTTGGACGGCCGCCTTCAAGGCGCGAGCGCTTTCTGCGTAATCAGTAGCGCGAAAGGCGGAGAAGCCGATATTGCGCATCAGGTGAGGGATGGCGGGATTCCACTTTTCCGCCTGCTGAAAATCGCCAAGCGCAATCGCGTACTGCTTCTGGCGAGCTTCGGAGGTGCCGAGATCGTTGTAGGCATTGCCAAGTAGCGAGCTAATGCGCTGCTCGGCGGTCTTGATGTCAGCTTTCTCCTGCGGTGTGAGTTGCGGCGCAGTGTCGCCGGGCTGCGCGCTGGGATCGATGACCGCAGTCGTGGGCACGGATGGCTCACCCGCCATGCCAGACCCCATGGTTCCCTGGCTCTTGGAGGCAGGAGTGTTGGCGCGGCTGTCAGCCATGGTCTTGTCCTGCATCTCCGAGAAGATCTTGGTGTAGGTGACACCCTCGTCCTTGCGCCCGCTCGAAATACAGATGCGCCCCAGGACGTAATACGCCCTGCGGATTTGGTAGTTATTGCGGGCCTTGTCGTCTCCGGTGAGGGCGATGGCTTTGCGCAGAAGCTCTTCCGCTCGTTTGTTGTCGCGGAGGGCATAGGCGTTCAGACCCATATAAAGGTAAGGCTCGGGCCAGTCAGGCTTGTCGGCTGCGGCGGCAGCGAGATACCGGTCGGAGGCATCGTAATTCTTGTCGTTGTTTTCGATGTAGCCCAGAAAGAAATTGCCGAAGAAGTCCCTGGGATTCACCTTGACTTCCTCAATGAACTGCTGGCGCGCCTCGGGAGTGGCGACCCACTCGTTCTGCACCATGTAGAGCAGTCCAATGAAGTAGTGCGCACGCGAAGCCTTGGCGTCGAGTTGGGCGGCGTGGGTGAACTCGCGCACGGCATCGTCCATCATGCCGGCATTCTGGTAGGCCCGGCCGGTCATGATGTATAGACTGGCACGGTCTCCGGTGGCCGCGCTGAGCTGCTTAAAGATGATGGCGGCCTTTTCCGTGTCATGCTGATTCAAGTAAGCGGTTGCCAGGGCGTAGGCCACGATCACGTTGTTCTGCAACTGGAGCGAACGAGTGAGTGACTCGGCGGCCGCGCCGTATTCTTTCTTGTCCATCAACAGCTTGCCCTGAACGTTCCAGGCATCGGCGTTCTTGGGATCGGACTTGAGAATGGGCCCGATCTCGGCCAGCGCGTCGTCGGTACGTTGGGCGCGCATATAGGCAAGAGCCAGGGTGATGTGGGCGTTGGTTGTGTTCTCGAATTCCAGGGAACGCTTGTACAGGTCGATGGCTTGTTTGTTGTCCCCCTGTGCCAGCTTAAGTTCAGCCATTGCCCGGAGTCCGACGGCGATCAGCCCACGGTTCGCTTCGGCAATCTTGACGACGTTGCCAGCCTGCTGGGCGGTGCCAACGGCGTTCATGCGAGCGGGCAAGTCGTCCATGGCAGAGGACGTAAGCGCACTCTTGGGAGCGGGAGAAGTTTGGGCCAACCCGTACAGCGGTACGCATGCGATCAACCCAAGCAGCAGCGTTATGAATTGCGGGGAGCTATCCCTGCGAAGACGGAATTGGAATGCGGAAAATGGCCGAAGAGATATCAATGCACACTGACTCAGATATAACTCTTCAAGCTAAACGGGAGTGCTGACGCAGTCAAGCGGGCGCCGGTGCGACGCCCGCCGGAGTGGCCGTCAGGCGACAGCAACAGCCTGCGATTCTCTGCTGGCAATGTAGTGATCCGACGCCCGCAGAATTTTGGATAAGTCGCTCGCCACGCAGCAATCCACTGCACCCACGGACAGCGACTGCGACCACATGGCGTCGTCAGCGAGGCGATGGGTGCAGACAAATGCGGTCGCGGGGAACTCGCGGCAGAGTTCTCCCAGCTCGGCGAAGCTGATTAGTTCGAGATCCACGATGGCGAGCGGGGCCCTAAGCCTGGCGACTGTGTTACGGATTTCGGTCAGACAACTTGCAGTTTCGACAACATGAAACGGTCTCTGTATCGATTGCAGGAAGTTTTCAGTTAGTGCAGGATCGCGGTGAGCAACAACAACATTGATAGGCCGCATGGCACATCCCTTCCTTGAGCTGTGATAGACGGATGGCGCTAAACAAGGTAAGCAGTAGTGCGTTGCATCGCTGCGCGGGAGAGAGGAAAGCCAGTAACGGCGATCGACTATTTGGCGGTGTCGCCAGGTTGGGCCACGGGTTCGAAGGCTTCCGGCTGCAGCTTGCCATCGCGCTTCAGCAGGATTTCCACTTTGCCTTCGGCTTCTTCGAGTTCCTTGCGACAGGAACCGGATAGCTTCATGCCCTCATCAAAAAGCTCCAGCGCACGGTCAAGGGAGACGTCCCCCTTTTCCAGTTCCGCAACGATCGTTTCCAGGCGTTGGAGAGATTCTTCAAACTTGGCCAAGCGTAAACTCCCGTGCTCATTCTATCTCTGATCCGAAGCAAGCGATCATCAAGAATTCGAGAAATTGAAGACGAGCGGACCGCTCATTTGCTCATCAGGTCCACGACGGCTGAGGTCATGATAATTACGCCCGTGCGAATTGTCGGTATTCGGGCAGCGGCGCGAAGAGGCTCGAGTGTAATGACGGCAAGGGCTTCCCGGAGCGTTGGCTTTCGGCGATCTTTTCTGGGGCAACGGCGCCCAGTCGCATCTGCACCGCCGGGATCTGCCGGTTCAGGCCGAACAGTCCAAAATCTTCGCTCACCATTTCGGGCCCGGACTTGACGACGTTGGTCGCGCCCAGCACACGAACGCACATTGCGCGCAGCCGATCGGCCAGTTCGGGATCGTTGTAAGTAACAGGTGAGCTTTCCGCCAGCACGGTGACTACTGGCATGCGGTCGGAAGGGACGCCGCCAGCGATCGCGATCCCCTCAGCCGTTCGCTTAAGGTCGGCGAGGATCTGCTTCTGCACATCGTCATTGAAAGAGCGGATGGTCAAGCCCATCGACACTTCGTCGGGGATGATATTGCGTTTGGCGACGCCGCGGATCGTGCCCACCGTAACTACCGCGGGGTCCTGGGGCGGAATCTGGCGGCTGACGATGGTCTGGATCATCATGATGAATTCGGCGGAGAGGACAACCGGGTCCTTGCTCATCTCGGGCCGGGCACCGTGAGAACCAACGCCGCGCATGGTGACGTCCACGGAGTTGACGGCAGCGAGAGCGGGGCCAGAAACGACGCCGACCTTGCCGGCTTCCAGAGTGGCGTCATCGTGCAACGCGATAGCGTAGTCCGGCTTGCCAAAGCGAGCGTAGAGGCCGTCAGCGAGCATGGCGCGAGCGCCATCGACGCGCTCTTCCGAAGGCTGTCCGATAAGAATGAGAGTGCCATGCCACTTGTCCTTCATCTGCGAGACCGCACGGGCGACGCCAATCATCGTAGTCACATGGATGTCATGACCACAGGCGTGCATCACGCCGACCTCGTCGCCTACTTCGTTCTTGGAACGAGCCTTACTCGCGTATGAGAGGCCCGTCTTCTCTTCGACCGGCAGTGCGTCCATATCAGTGCGCACCAGCACGGTGGGGCCAGCACCGTTCTTCATGACGGCAACGACGCCGTAAGCAGCGGTGCCGTCATCGTACTTGCCAACGTTTTCGGTGACGGTGAAGCCAGCCTTGCGCAAGTCCTCAGCCAGCCTGGCCGAGGTCTGCTTCTCCTGGTGCGACAACTCAGGGTGCTGGTGGAGTTCCTTGTAAATCGTCAGCAATTGAGGCATTTCTGAGGTCACCAGCACGGGCAAATCCTGCGCCGAGGACAAGGCTGGAACCAGAAACGAGAGCAGCACTATTACCAGCGACTTCATGAGGAACTCCTTTGACAAATTGCGAAACCAGGGTTGGGGTGCGGCTAGACCGAAGGAACCTTCGAACTCCCCAGCGCTTCCAGCACATCAACGGCGGACGAGTAGCGTCCCAGGGGGGCGCTGATCTGCACACCTTGCACCATGGTGCGAACCGCCGCCAGCATGTCGCGCGCGATAGCAACGCCTTCAGCGCGGGCGGCCTCGGCGGTGCCGGCACGGGACATACGCGCGATGATCTCGTCGGGGACAGACACGCGCAACTCGTTCTTCATGAACTCGGCATTGCGGGCGCTGACCAGCGGCCAGATGCCGGCAACGATGGGAATCCGGCAGTGCTCGATGCGGCGCAGGAAATCCTCCAACAGGCGCAGGTCGAAGACGGGCTGGGTGACGGCGTACTCTGCCCCAGCCTGCACTTTGTATTCAAAGCGGCGAATCTCCTCATCAATGTTAGGTACGCCGGGATTGGCTCCGACACCGATCACGAACTTGGTGCCGTTACCGATGGGGTTGCTGCCAATATCGAGCCCGTGGTTCAGATTGTGCACGATATTGACCAATCCGATGGCATCCACGTCGAACACAGCGGTGGCGTCCGGATAACTGCCCATCTTCGGCGGATCGCCAGTGATACAAATCAAGTTGCGAATTCCCAGCGCGCTGGCGCCAAGTAAGTCGGACTGGATGCCCAATACGTTGCGGTCGCGGCAGGTGTAATGCAGGATGGGTTCGATCCCCACCTGCTGGGCAACCATCAGGCACAGGGCCTGGTTGCTCATGCGGGCTGAGGCGCGAGGGCTGTCCGGGATGTTGACGGCATTGACGCCCACCGATTTCAGGTATCGCGAACCCTCAATTTCCCTGGTACCGTCTGTCCCTTTCGGGGGAACGATTTCCACCATCACTACGAATTCGCCGTCAGCAATCTTGCGGCCAAGCTGCGAACGGTCGCCCAGCGGCGGTGGATCCACGAGATGCTGAACCGGCGCAGACGACTTAACAACGGGCGGCGTCGAGACGAACTTCTTCTTGAGCCGTCCCTTCATGTCGTGGATGTGGTCGGGAGTGGTGCCGCAGCAACCACCGATCAGGGACACGCCGATCTCGACAAATTTTTCAGCATAATTCGCCATGTATTCGGGCGAAGAAAGAAAGATGGTGCGGCCATCCACGGCGCGAGGCATTCCGGCGTTAGGCTGGGCTGACAGGGGGACGGAGGTGACAGCGCGTACCCGCTCCAAGGCATCCAGCACTGGCACCGGGCCGACGCTGCAGTTGATGCCGATCACGTCAGCGCCCCAGGCCTCCAGTTGCCGTCCATAATGCTCGGGACTCGATCCATCGAGACAGTTGCCTTCCTCATCGATGGTGACTTGCGCCACTACGGGCAGGCTGGGATTGACTTCACGGGCCGCCAGAATCGCCTGGTGCAGCTCTTCCAGGTAGCCGAACGTCTCCAGCACGATAAGATCGACGCCTTCCTCGTTCAGGGCGGTGATCTGCTCGCGAAAGGCTTCACGCGCCTCGGAGAGGGCGATCTTGCCCAGTGGCTCAATGCGGACGCCAAGCGGGCCTACTGCTCCGGCGACCATGGCATCGAAGCTCTTGGCGGCTTCCCGGGCCAGGCGGACCCCCCGGCGGTTGATTTCGGACAACTTATCCACGCATCCGTGTTTCGATAACCGAAACGAATTGGCGCCAAAGGTGTTTGTTTCTATGACCTCAGCGCCGGCCTTGAGGTATTCCGTGTGGATGCCGCGAATCAGGTCCGGCTGGGACAAGTTCAGCTCGTCATAACAGCGGTCAATGAAGATACCCTTGGAGAGCAGGAGTGTCCCCATGGCGCCGTCGCAAAGGACAGCACCTTTTTGCAATCGAGTAATCAGGTCAGTCGCCATTTTGCTCGTTGAATCAAGAAAGTGAGGTGTTATTGGCACTCTATCGCAAATGGAATCATAAGGCCACTGAGCACGCCCCGCTGAGACCGCCCGCCGGGCTCTGCTATAATTTTGCAGAATCTCATCAACTCAAGCCGTATCAACAGCATGAACGAGGTACAAGTTTGAAGCGGGCAGTACTCCTCCTGGGAACCCTGGTTCCCCTCCTGATCATCGCGTCCTGCAGTAGCAATAATAGTGTCACCGGTCCTAACGGAAATGCGACGGTGAACGCCCCCAGTAAACTCCAGAACCGGGCATTCATTTCCAACCAGTATTCCGGAAATCTCCAGATCATGGATAGTCAAACGGACACGACTGCCTTCTACACGGTGACCAACAATAACACCGGAGTGACAGGTCCGGGGGTAACCGGAACAGCTGTTTCGATCCCAGTCAGCACTTCGCTGACATTCATGGTCCTGAGTCCGGACAATTTAGAGACGTTGGTTTACAATCCGGCCACTTTCACGTTCACTTTTGTGACGAATTCGTCGGAAGCCACGAATGGCACCGTGTCGATGCCAAACTACGCGACCATGGCGGTGTACTCTCCGGATTCGAAGTTTGTTTATGTCCCAGTGCCAAATGCCACCGTCTCGGTGGGAACATCCAATACGTTCACGACTCCGGGTGCGATTGAGGTGATCACCACCGCATCGGGTCAGGTTACGAATGGCTATCCGGTGCCGCAGGCGCGCTATGCGGCCATCAGTCCCAGCGGTAACACGCTGCTGGTGTTCGCCAACAACGCGGACACGATGTGGTTGATTGACCTGACAGCTACTGCCCCAGTTGCGGTGGCGATTCCGGGCTTTGCTCGTCCGATCAACGCATTTTTCAGCAGCGACAGCAATACGGCATACGTGCTCAACTGCGGTCCAGAATGCGGATCGTCGGCGGGTCCGCCTTCGGTAATGAGCTTCGATGTACCGTCCCGGACGATTAAGTCAACGGTTGCAGTCGGCGGCGCCAGCGTCGGCGTGTTGAAGGGCACCATCCTGTATGTGGCGGGTTATCCGGGCGGCAACACGGGCACGTTTGACGTGGTCGATGTCAGCGCTATGACGCGCACCACGACCAACTCGATCGCCATCGGAGATGGAACCCACACCACCATGGCGCTCTCGAACAATAACAAGGCCTACATCGGAGCCGCTACTTGTATCAATGCAACGACTGGTTGCCTGTCAATCGTCGATCTGGGAAATACACAAGCTGCACCACCGGGTTCGCCCTTCGGTCCGGTAACTGGGATGCAGTCCATCCCCAACCGCAACACCATGTACGTAGTCGAGGGTGGGGTACTGCACATTTACGACACGACTACCGGGCAGTTGCAAGCCACGCAAATTTCGTTCCTGGGTGCGCTGTACGGAGTGGTGCAGGTTGACCCTTAAGCTGGGAGTTCGTTGAGAATGACACGGGCGGCCAAAACGGTCGCCCGTTGTGTTGTAGCCCGAGGTTATTGCGGCCGCAGCGTCAGGTAATGCTGGGCCGCCTGACTCACAGCTTCCGAAGAGAACGGCAGCTTGAACGTTCGACCGTGGTAGTAGGCGTCCCATTGATCGTTGTAGTGCTCGTCGAAAATATTGCCCGACTCCCCGTTTACGATGTTCAGCGTGGAGTTGTCGAGGTTCGCGAGATCAGCGGTATAGCGCTCGGAGGGGCCAAACTGTTTGCCCGCCTGCTTCACCGTCAGACCATCGCCGGATAGCGGCTGAGGTCCCGGACCGGCTCCCCGTTTGAGGATGGGGACATTGCTCCAGAAGGGGTGTTTCACGTCGATTTGATGGACACGGCCCCAGGTCCAGAGGCCCAGCGACTTCGGCGTCCGGGAATCGTTAACCGCAGCCTCGACCGCAGCCGTTAGTAGCTGGTCGTAGTTGGCGTAACCCGTGGGTAACCACTGCGGCGGTTGGTGCGACAGAACGGTCTCCAGCCAGACCGGAGTCATGAACCAGCGGGTATAGTCCTTCCACGAGTCGCCGAGCTTCGGTTGCAGCAAGAGTTCATTCAACTTACCGCGCGAGAAATAAGCGATGGAAGGCGCGACGGACTCGGTATCCATCTTACCGTCCCAACTGCGCATGATGTCCCCGGCGGACTTGGCCCGCTCCGAGGCCTCGGGTGTGTGGTCGATGGCATAGACAAAGCGTTCTGCACAATAGCGGTCGAACTCAGAGACGACGTCAGTCTCAATGGCCAACATGTCCGCCGGAGTGTACTTCCTGGGTTGGCTCAGGAGCTTGTAGATGCGCTCGGTACGATAAGGCGAATCCCATTCGATACTCACCGGGTAGGGATAGCCATTTGGACTGATGCGGCCGTTGGCGGTAGCGATGATGCCCGACGGAGGATCGAAGACCCGCGGCATCTGATCGTAGGGGATGAACCCAGTCCACTCATAGGCGTCGGTGTCGCCGGGAACCGGCACCGAGCCATCGCCCGAGGCACGTATCGGCACAAAGCCAGTGGCCTGATAACCAATGTGCCCATCCACGTCCGCATAGACGACGTTCTGCCCCGGTGCGCCAAAGTTCGAAAATGCAGCCCGGAAATCGTCCCAATTTTTCGCCGAGTTCACGTTCAAGAACACGATGCCAGAGGATTTCGGGTCATAGATGATCCACTTGAGCGCAAGCTTGCGGGTTTCGCCCGGAACCAGGTCAGTGATGATCGGTCCGTGGCGGGTGACGACGACATCGAGTTTGACCTCGGGCTTTCCCTTGACTCGGATAATTTCCTGGCGATGCTCGGGCTGTACCCATCCCTGCGGCGAGAGGTACTCGCCTTTGTCGTTGAACTTCTCGATGTACACGTCTTCGACAGCGGGTCCGAGATTGGTGAAACCCCAGGCAACGTAGCGGTTGTGTCCGACGATCACGTAGGGCACGCCGGGCAGAGTCACGCCGATCACGTCAAAGTCGCCGCAAATGAGGTGAGCCTCGTACCAGGTGTTGGGCAGCCGGAGATCGAGATGCATGTCGTTCGACAGTAGCGGCTTGCCGGTGACGGTATGAGCGCCGGATACCACCCAGTTATTCGAGCCGGGATGAAATCGGACGTCAGGCGACGAGGCAGGTGAGGGAAGAGCGAAGGGTGCGAGCGCTGCGTGAGGGACCGATTGCTGCGCGGGAGCATTCTTGGGCGTAGGTTTCGCGCCTTTCACGTTGGGCGGAAGGGCCTCGTCCTCGTCCGGCGTGAGGTCCTGGGGAAGTTCGTTCTCCAGCGACTGGCCTTCCGATCCCGGAGGATGATCGCGCCAGGAAGAATTCACGAACAGTTCGGCCGTGAGTTGGGGCCCGAGTTTGGCCAGGGCCTTTTCCTTCAGCAACTCTTCCTTGTAATAGCCGTGATTCAGGAACTCAGTCATGGAGAGGCCCACCAGCAGCGAGTCCTCGACAGTCCACACGTGCGGGGCGTAGGTCAGGAAGCGGAATTCAAGCGGAAGCGTTTTGGCGTGCTCGGAGATGTAGGCGTTCACACCGTTGGCATAGGCTTGGAATTGTGCGCGCTGCGCTGGCTCCATCCGTGCGGCGGCCTTCTCGGCTGCCTGACGCAGCCCAAGGATGCGCTGTTCGCGATCGGTATCGACGAAATCAGGGCCGAGAATCACGGCGAGATCGCCGGAGGCGAAGCGACGCGTCATGTCCATCTGCCAGAGCCGTTCCTGCGCCGTGATGTATCCCTGGGCGAAGAAGAGGTCGTCGAGACTCGTGGCCGTGATGGTGGGTATTCCCAACGAATCGCGAATCACCACCACAGGTTGGGAGAGGCCGGCAAGTTGGATGGTGCCGTCTTCCTGCGGCAAGGCTGCGCGCACCGCACGGTAAAACCAGACGTCGAAGGCGAGAAAAGCGATTAGGAGCAGCACCAGCAGCGCGATCACAACACGAAACAGCGGCTTGGTGCGCGAAGGACGGGAGGGAGCTAGTACAGTCGTGGATTCCATAGGAAAGCCTGATTGTAATGGACGCGGCGGTGGAGACGACACTGAAGCGAGCATCTTCGGTGCTATGCTGTTATCCGAAATCTGGTGCGGATGCGCGCAATATGGGAACGAAACGAGCCAACAACCCGAGCGTTCTGCAAAAGCGAGTCGACGATCAGCCGCGCATTTCGCGCGAGATGGTGCGCGAGGCGGAAACCATTTTCCACGATCACCTGCGCCGTGTGGGCCTGAAACATACCGGGCAGCGCGACACGATCCTTCGCACTTTCCTCGACACTCGCGATCACCTTTCCACTGACGAGCTCTACCGCCTGGTGAAGAAGCAGGACGAACGCATCGGATTCACCACTGTTTATCGCACCTTGAAGCTGCTGTCGGAGTGCGGCCTGGCCAGCGAAGTGGCCTTCAACGACGGCATCGCGCGCTACGAGCACCAGTACAACCGGCGCAATCACCATCACATGGTCTGTACCGAGTGCGGCAGTTCGGTGGAATTTTTCTCTACCGACATCGAGCGGATCGAGCGCGAGATTGGTCGCAAAAACAAATACCTCACCACCCGGCACACCTTCCAAATCTACGGCGTTTGCGAAAAGTGCCAGGCGAAAAGCAAGCGCCCGGTGGCCTAGTGTCCGTCGCAATGCTCTCCCTGGTGGAAGCTGCCGAACAAATACGCAGCCGCAAGCTGTCATCCATGGAGTTGACCCTCGAGTGTCTTGCTCGCATCGAGCGGCTGAACCCGTTGCTCAACGCTTTCATCACCGTGACGGCTGACCTTGCTCTCGAGCAGGCAGCTCGGGCGGATGCGGAAATCAGCTCGGGCAACTGGCGCGGACCGTTGCATGGCATTCCTATCGCACTGAAAGACTTGATCGATGTAGCGGGAGTGCGAACAACGGCTGGCAGCAGGCAGTTCGGCAACCGCATCGCGACGAAGGATGCGGCCATCGTCACGCAACTAGAGAGGGCAGGCGCGGTGATCGTGGGGAAGACAAACCTCCATGAGTTTGCCTTTGGCGGCAGTGGGATCGTCAGCGCGTTCAGGCCCGCGAAGAATCCGTGGGAAATCACCCGGATCACTGGAGGGTCGTCATCCGGATCTGCTGCTGCTGTGGCCGCCGGAATGTGCATCGCGGCCATCGGCACGGATACGGCAGGATCGGTGCGGGTCCCAGCGGCCCTCTGCGGCGTGGTCGGACATCGACCCAGCCTAGGAATGCTGAGCAACGAACGAATTGTTCCGCTGGCCAAGTCATTCGACACCCCGGGGCCGATCGCCCGGACCGTTCGCGATGCGGTAACGATTCTCAACTGTCTGACGGCACCTGGCGCCACGAAGTTCTCCGCCGGGGTGGATGAACCGGTCACGAAACTCAGGATGGGTGTAGCCCGAAACCTCCGCGATGAGGCCGACCCGGAAGTTGCTGGCTGCTTCTACGGCGCGGTAGAGGCATTGTCGGGGATGGTCGCACAAGTTAGCGAGTTCGATCTGCAATGGGAGACCCCGCCGGCGATTCGGAGTTACGAGATCCATCGTTACCACGAGAAAATGTTGAAGGCTACGCCGGAGCTCTACGATCCTCGCACGCTCGATCGGGTACGCGACACCGCAGGCGTCAGCGAAGACGAATACCAGCGGGCGCTGCGCGAACTTACCGAGTTCAACCAAAGCGTGCGTGTTTTCGACACGCTCGATGTAGTGCTGAGTCCGACTGTGCCCGTTGCGGCGCCGAGAATCGCAGACCTCGAAGCGCTCGATTCCCCCAGCTTGAGGCAGTTCGAACTCCGATACCTGCTGAAGAACACATTCCCGTTCAGTTCGCTGTGGTGGCCGAGCGTGTCGGTGCCGTGCGGATTTACCGGAGAAGGGCTGCCCGTGGGACTGCAAATCTCCGCAGCGCCAGAAGCCGATGGTGTGGCGTTGCGCTTGGCGCATGCGTACGAGCAAGCGACGGAGTGGCACAAGCAGGTACCGCCGATGGCGGGCTAAAACCCCAGGCACACGGGTTCCGGTTGAAGCTCAATGCCGAACTCAGACAGCACGCGCGACTGGATTTTATCCTTCAGCGCGACGATGTCGGCGGCGGTGGCTCCTCCGCGATTGACGATTGCTAGCGCGTGACGGCGAGAAATCCCAGCCGCGCCCAAGCTGTAGCCCTTGGCGAACCCGGAGTGTTCGACAAGCCATGCCGCCGAGAGCTTGCGAAATCCCTCACCTGCGGGATAGCTGGGCATCACCAGGCCTCGTGGCCGTAACTTAGCCTCAAGATCGTCGAATTCGTGTTGGGCGACAATTGGGTTCTTGAAGAACGAGCCCGCACTGCGAGCGTCGTCATCGCCGGGAACGATGAGCATTGCCTTGCGGCGGCGAATCTCACGCACGGCGGCTCGGACCGCAGTCAACGTCGGAGGAGTGGTTGCCTCGGCGAAAGCCCTCTGCAGGTCGGCGTATCGAACCGCAGGACGGCCGCCACGTTGAAGTAAGAATGACACGCGGAGAATGATGTAGCGGTCACGCTTCGAAATATTGAAAATGCTGGCGCGATAGCCAAAGCCGCACTCTTCGTTAGTAAACGTCTTGACTCCCAGAGATTGACGATCGAGCGCCGTAACCGCGTGAATCGTCTCCGAAACTTCCTGGCCATAAGCGCCGACATTTTGTACTGGAGTTCCGCCGACGGAGCCTGGGATTCCGCTTAGACACTCAATACCGGCTAAGTCTTCTTCGACGGCCAGGGCCACAAAGTCGTCCCAGTCTTCGCCCGCCGCCACGTTGAAGACCACACGGTCGCCTTCGTTGGCCACTTGCTCGATCCCGCGCAGGGCGATCTTCAGAACCAGGCCATCGAATCCGCGGTCGGAAACCAGCAGGTTGCTTCCGCCTCCCAACACGAAGTGCGGCACGTGGTGCGACTCTGCGAACTGAAGAGCCACGCGCACGTCGGATTCCGAGTCGGCTTCGGCGAAATAGCGGGATGGGCCTCCCACGCCAAGCGTGGTGAGCGGGGCCAGCGGTACCTGTTCGCGGATGTTCATGGGCGTAGAGCCACTATAAATGGTTGGCGCGAGGGTGAATTCGGTGAGCCGTTCAGGTGACGAAACACCGCGCCCGCTGAAAGCTCTCCGCGGTCCACTGCGGGTTGCTTCCTTTTACACGTGACAAGCATCAGTATGGAAAGAATCATTCCCATTGCAACAGGAGCGAAGATGTATCCAGAAATCTTGATTATCCCCATGCGCGAAGAACTAACGCGGGCTGGTGCACAGGAATTGCGCACTGCCGCCGACGTCGATGCCGCGTTGGCGGACACGAACGGCACCGCACTCGTCGTCGTGAATTCGGTCTGTGGCTGCGCGGCGGGCAAGATGCGTCCGGGCGTGCGCATGGCATTGCAGAGCTCAGCCCGGCCCAATCGTGTGTACACCGTGTTTGCCGGACAGGACCGCGAAGCCACGGAGCGTGCGCGCCAGCTTTTCGGAGCCTATCCGCCATCATCGCCCAGCCTCGCGCTGTTTCGGGATGGAGAACTGGTCCACTTCGTGCCGCGCAGCGAAATTGAAAGCCGTACCGCTGAAGACATCGCGCGCAGCTTGGCCAGTGTGTTCGCGCAGCACTGCGGGCAGACCGTATCAAATAATTAGAGAAATCGCAGGATGACAAAGGGAGCTTCCGAGGAAGCTCCTTTTCTTCTTGACGAACCGTAGCTATTTCGCGGCGCTCTTGAAGGCTTTGATCACGATATCGTTGGGCTGGTTGCCAACCGGTATGAGGGTGACCAGCGCGCGATCGGCGCTGATCTTCGAGTTGTCGCGGGTCTTGACCGTGCGCACGACGGCGACGTCGCCGGACTTGGTGTCCACCACCAGCAGGTGCTCCTCGTTGGGCGTAAGCGCCAGACCGTCGGGCTGGCTACCTACCGGCACCGAGCCAATGACGCGGCCTTCATCGATCGCGTAAACGCTGATTGAGTTGGACCCGAAGTTGCTCACGTAGAGCAGCGTGTTGTCGGAGGTCACCAGGCCCCGCACCGGGTTGCTGCCGATGAGATAGCTTCCGCTGACTTCATTGGTGTACGCCTCAACGATGGAAAAGCTGTTGGAGTCGAAGTTGCTGACGAAGATCTCACCGCCATCCGGTTTCAATGCCATCTGAATTGGGAGCTTGCCAATATCAAGCAGCGCCAGCAGTCGGTCTGTCTTCAGATCGATGGAGGCAACCTGGTTCGGGCCCGGACAAGAAACAAAGACGTGGCTGTTGTCGGGCAGAATCACCAAGTCCTGCGGTTGGGCACAGACGGAAACGGTGCTGCGCACGGCGAGCTTTTGAGTGTCGATGAGCGAAACCGTGTTGGACGCGCGGTTGCTCACAGCGACTACTCGTCCATCGGGTGAGACCTTCGCCATTCCGGGTGAGTTGCCAACGGAAATGGTCGCGATTACCACACGCTTGTCGAGATCGAGGACAGACACATTCGCCGATCCCGAGTTCGCCACGTAGGCGCGCTTGCCGTCGGGCGACACCGAGACGAAATACGGGGCGCGATGCACGCCGATGGTGGCAGCGACCTGATTACGTTCTGCATCGATGATGGTGACATTGTTGGAATCAGTGTTGGCGACGTAGATTTCGTTGCGGGCAGGATTGTCGGCCAGTCCCGTGGGATTCTTGCCGACCGCAATGGTCTTCACGTTGCGCAGGGCGAGAGTATCGATCACGCTGACCGAGTCGCTCTTACCATTACTCACGTAAGCGAATTCGTGATATGCGGGGTCAATGGCGGCGCGCTGGCGGCACGCCACGGGCAAGAGCGATAGTCCCAACAATAGCGAAGCCGCGGTCCACTTGCGCGTTGCGCACCGAGGGAGCGGCGTTGCGGGCATCAGTCGGCGGCCGCACCGGCGGAACGCCGCGCTGCAGGGTCGGCGACTGGATCGGCAATCGTTCGTCCCAAGACCTGGGCAATCTGGCGAACCTCATTCATGAGGTTGTCGAACTGGTCAGGATAGAGCGACTGGTTGCCGTCGCTGAGCGCGTGGTCGGGATCGTTATGTACCTCGATGATGAGACCGTCGGCGCCCACGGCGACAGCGGCACGTGACAGCGGCGTGACTTTGTTACGCTTGCCGGTGCCATGGCTGGGATCGACGAGGATGGGCAAGTGGCTCAGTCGCTGCACTGCCGGAACCACGCTGAGGTCAAGCGTGTTGCGGGTGTGATCGGCGAAGGTGCGCACTCCGCGCTCACACAGGATCACGTTGTAGTTGCCCTCGCTCATGATGTACTCGGCGGCCATGAGGAACTCTTCCAGCGTGGCCGACATGCCGCGCTTCAGCAGCACGGGCTTGCGGGCGCGTCCTGCGGCCTTGAGCAGCGAGAAGTTCTGCATGTTGCGCGCGCCAATCTGGATGACGTCGACGTATTCGTCCACCAGCGCGAGCGATTCGTGATCGACGGCTTCGGTGACGATCAGCAGGCCAAAGCGCTCGCGAACTTCGGCCAGGATCTGCAGACCCAATTCGCCGAGACCCTGAAACGCGTAAGGGGAAGTGCGGGGCTTGTAAGCGCCTCCGCGGAAAAAGCGGGCGCCGGCTTTGGCGACACGTTCGGCAACCGCGAAAGCCTGCTCGTGGGACTCGACGCCGCAGGGGCCAGCGATGACCGCAATTTCGTTGCCTCCGATGGAGGCCTCGGAGCCGGGAAAGCGGACGATGGTGTCTTCATCCTTAACGTCGCGGCTGACTAGTTTGTAGGGCTTGCTGACCTTGATGACTTCCTGCACACCTTCAAGCGATTCGAAGGTGCCGGTCTCCAATTCTCCGCGATTGCCAGTGATGCCAATGGCAGTCCGCTGCGCACCGGGCATGGAGTGGGCGCGCAATCCGTAACTCTCAATTTTCTGACAAACGGCCCGCACCTGTTCTTCCGATGCGTTGGCCTTCATGACTACCAGCATAAACAACCCCTTGTGACTAACCAGTGTACCGTTCGCCCGCGTCTGGAGCAATGAAAACGCAGGTTCGTGCGCGGCACAGCGCTCCAAGCCCTGGCATTCTTGTCATTCCTCCCTAACTTCAGCGTGTGCGTGCGAACTCCCCGCTTCAGGTGTGCGGCGGAATAAAGGCGTTCGAAGCTCGAAAGATCAAACCGCGGAGCGGCGATTCGGTGTTAGCCCCAGGCGTAAGCCTGGGGTCGAGTGGGAAATCGACACCAGCCGCGGAGCGGCGTCGTTGTTTTCACCCACACGCTTTAGGCCGGCGGGAATCTGCTTTTCCTTCCCGCAGCCTCAAGAGTTGCACGTCGCGTAAATGTAGAATCGAGCAACCATGGCCGAGGCATCCGGAACCAAAGAGAAGGACATCCTGAAGCTGCTGCCGCCGCCGGCGAAGCCTCCGAAGCTGACCTCGCGGCGCATCGGCATCCACACTTCGACGGCGGGTGGAGTGGCAAATGCGGCCGAGCGCGCCTACCGACTGGGGTACAATACTCTCCAGATATTTTCATCGAGCCCGCGCCAGTGGAAGCCTTACGACCTAACGCCCGAGCAGCGGGACGAGATGATCAGGTTGCGCGCCAAGTACGACCTGCGTCCATTAGTGATCCACGCCAACTACCTGGTGAACCTGGCAGGCGGGAACCCTGAGTTCCGCGCCAAGTCGATTGCGGCATTTCGCGCCGAGGTGGAGCGCGCACTGGCGCTCGAGTCGGAATTCATGGTGCTGCATCCCGGATCGTTTCGCGGCGGTAGTCGTGAGGAAGGCCTGCGGCGCGTGGCGCTGGCCATCGAGCAGGCGGCGGATGGGCTCGATCTGCAAGCGGGGAACCTGCGCATCCTGATCGAGAACACCGCAGGATCGGAGTTCTCGCTGGGCGGCAACTTCGAGCAAGTTGCAGAGTTGCTGTACTTATTGCAGAACTTCGTGCCGTGCGGAGCATGCATCGACACCTGCCACACCCATGTCGCTGGATACGACATCGTCAGTGATGAAGGCTACGACGAGACGCTCGATCAACTGGAGCGCACCGTCGGCCTGCGCAACGTGTACGTGTGGCACTGCAACGACGCCAAGGCGGAGCGCGGATCACGCCTCGATCGTCATCAGAACATTGGCAAGGGAACCATGGGACTGGGGCCGTTCCACCGCTTGTTAAATGACAAGCGCCTGGCCAGCGCTGCTTTCATTGCAGAAACTCCCATTGACGAACCGCTAGACGATTTGCAGAATGTGAATGCCCTGAAGGCGCTGGTGGGGGCGTCGGCGATTCCTCGGAACAAAGCTTCGCGAACCAAAGGCAATGTACCTCCGGAAGCGACACTGAAGAAATCAGCCATCCCGCGAACCCGCCGCTAGCCACACGCTCCCCGTTGTAAAATCGAGAATTATCCCTTTCTCATCGAATGAGTACATACATGGCCGAGTCGAAAACAGAGCAGCCCGATCCATCTCCTGCCGTCAGCGCGCAACCGGAAGCTGCTGACGGTGCACGTCCCGAACGCTACGATCCCCAGACCATTGAGCAGAAGTGGTCAGAGCGTTGGGCGCAGAATCCCGACCTGTACAAGGCTGAGCCTGCCACGAGCGCGCGCAAGAAATATTACCTGCTCGAAATGCTGCCCTATCCCTCGGGCGCGCTGCACATGGGACACGTGCGCAACTACTCGATCGGCGACGCGCTGGCGCGTTACATGTGGATGCAGGGCCACAACGTGCTGCACCCCATGGGATGGGACGCGTTCGGGTTGCCCGCGGAAAACGCCGCCATCAAGAACCAGACTCCGCCAAAAGAATGGACGCTGCACAACATCGCCAGCATGAAGGCGCAAATGAAGCGCCTGGGCTTTGCCTACGACTGGTCCACCGAGATCACCACCTGTTTGCCCGACTACTACCGCTGGAACCAGTGGTTCTTCGTCAAGCTGCTGGAGAAGGGCCTGGCGTACCGCAAATTGGCGAAGGTGAACTGGTGTCCCGAGTGCGCCACCGTGCTCGCCAACGAGCAGGTGCTGTCCAACGGATGCTGCTGGCGCCACGAGTCCACGCCGGTCGAGCAGCGCGAACTGGAGCAGTGGTTCCTGCGCATCACCAACTATGCCGACGAATTGTTGAAGTCGTTGGATTCGATGCCGGGTTGGCCCGAGCGCGTCACCGCGCAACAACGTCACTGGATTGGACGCAGCGAGGGCACATACGTCGATTTCAAACTCGACGGCGAGGCTGGCGCGGCGGGCGACAAGATCACCGTGTTCACCACGCGCGTGGACACGATCTACGGCGCGACCTCTCTGCAATTGGCGCCGGAGCATCCGCTAGTGGCCGACCTGGTTGCGGGCAATCCCGAATTGCGCAACAAAGTAGATGAGTTGATGTCGGAGCAGCGCAAGGCCAAGGAGGTTGGCGACATTGGCGCCATCGAGAAGCACGGCATTTTCACCGAGCGCTACGCGCTGAACCCATACAACGGCGAGAAGGTGCCGATCTGGGTGGCGAACTATGTGCTCATGGACTACGGCACCGGCGCGATCATGTCGGTCCCCGCGCACGATGATCGCGACTACGAGTTCGCGAAGAAGTACGGCCTCGACATTCGCGTGGTCATCCTGCCGCGGCGGGAAGGCGACGCGCCCGACGGAAGTCCCAACGAGCCGGTGTTGCCGTTCGTCGAAACCAACAGCCTGGTGATCAACTCCGGCGAATATAGCGGACTGCCATCCGACGAAGCGATCGCGAAGATGTCGAAGTATGCCGAGGACCACGGCTTTGGCAAGGCGACCGTCATCTACAAGTTGCGCGATTGGGGCATCAGCCGCCAGCGCTACTGGGGCACGCCCATCCCGGTCATTTATTGCGAGCATTGCGGCGCCGTGCCGGTCCCCGAGAAAGACCTGCCCGTACTTCTGCCGGAAAACGTCGAGATCACCCTGGCGGGGGGCTCGCCGTTGTCCCGCCTGCCTGAGTTTGTGAACGTACCTTGCCCGAAATGCGGCGGTGCGGCGCGTCGCGAGACCGATACCATGGACACCTTTGTCGATTCGTCCTGGTACTTCTATCGCTACACCAACCCGCGTATCGATACCGCTCCAGTCGACGGTGCGGCCGCGGCCTACTGGTTCCCCATCGATCAGTACATCGGGGGCGCGGAACACGCGGTCATGCACCTGATCTACTCGCGATTCTGGACCAAGATGATGTGCGACATCGGGCTGGTGAAAAACTCCGAGCCGGTGGAGCGGCTGTTCACCCAGGGCATGGTGATCAAGGGCGGCTTCAAGATGTCGAAGAACCGGGGCAACGTGGTCTCGCCCGACGACATGGTCGCCCGTTACGGCGCCGACACCACGCGCATGTATACGCTGTTCGCCGCTCCTCCCGACCGTGATCTGGATTGGCAGGACTCGGGGCTGGAAGGCGTCAGCCGCTTCCTGTCGCGCGTGTACCGATTCGTCGCGCGCAATGCGCAGCCGGCGGATCAGACAGGTAGTGCGGCGCTTCAGCGCCGCGTAGGCGATGAGCCGGGTTTCAACCCGGCGACACCGGCGAGCGAATTGTCTCCCTCCGCCCGCAAGGTCCAGCGCAAATTGCACCAGACCATCCGGCGCATCACCGCGGATTTCGGCGGACGCTGGCACTTCAACACCTCGATCGCAGCCATCATGGAGCTGGTCAACGAACTGTACGCCTACGAGGACAGCGTGCAGCGCGGTGGCGAACCAGCAGCTCCTGCACCGTTGATGGCGGATGTGCAACGCAAGCTGGTGCTGATGCTGGCTCCCTTCGCGCCGTATCTGGCGGCGGAGTTGTGGGAGATGCTGGGCGAAACCACAGACCTGTTGCGCGCGCCGTGGCCGAAGTTGGATCCCGCGCTGGCGAAGGAAGAAGAAATCGAGATGGCCGTGCAGGTGAACGGCAAGATCAAGACGCGCATCACTGTGCCCGCTGATGCGGAGGAAACGCAAATCCGCGAGATCGCCCTGGCTAACGAAAAAGTCAAAGCCGCGATCGCAGGCAAAGAGATTGTGAAGGTGCTGGTGGTGAAGGGAAGGCTAGTAAACGTGGTGGTGCAGTAATAGTCACTGCAACTAGTCTCATACAACGGTTTTGAAAGGGCACGGCTTCAGCCGTGCCGCACAAGTCTTTATTTATTGTCATCCCCCGCGGACTGAAGTCCGCGGGGGATTTGCTTTTCGGGTCTGGCGAGTGGAGGCCGCGATCTTAGCGGTCGCGGTGGCTCGAGGACCCGGCCTAGCGCCGAAAAGACCGACGCGAACCTAGGGGGTATAGAGTTCGGCGTCGGAACCTCCGACGGCCAGCACTTGTCCATTCAATAGCCGCGTCGCCGAGTGACGTACGGACTGCAGCAGGCTACCGGTCAGCGTCCAGCTATTGGTGAACGGATCGTAGAGCGCGCAGTGTGTCGTCGGGTAGGCATGGCCGCCGTACATGATCGTGTTTCCGACCAGAAGAACCTTTCCCGTTCCCAGCAGTTGCATGGGTCCGACGCTGATTGCATTGCCACATTGTCCCAGGCTGTGAGTCCAAGTATTCGCGAATGGGTTGAAGAACTCACTTGCGTAGCAGGAGAACTTATTCCCATAGACCAGCACATTGCCGTTTGGCAATAGCGCGGTAGAAACGCCCGTGTGGCTGTAATACGTTCCTGCCGTCAACGTCCACTGCCCGGTAGAGGGATCGTAAATCTCGCCCGGAGCGCCTGTGGATCCAGAAGCATCTACCTTCAGCGCACGCCCGTCCCGGAGGGTCGTCAGCGCCAACGGATGATAGTTAGGCATGCTGTTGGTAGCTCTCCACGTGCCTCGGGAGGGATCATAGAGCTCGGCTGTGTTTCCTGACAGGTCGTTAGGAGTGGCTCCGCCTGCGACCAACACTTCCCCATTTGAGAGGAGAGTTGCGCCGTGCGCGGCGCGGGCTATCGTCATGCCGCCAGTGCTTGTCCAACGCCCGGTGGACGGGTTGTACAGCTCAGCGCTGGCGAGGATTAGGGTTTGTGAATTGGAGCCACCTGCAACCAGAACTTCGCCGTTCGGAAGCAATGTAGCCGTGTGCTCCATGCGGGCTGTTGCCATGGCCGCCGTGACGGTCCACTTGCCGGTAGCAGGGTTGTACAGCTCGGCACTGGAGAGAGCATTGTGTGCCAGGTCCTCGCCACCTGTAACTAGTACCTGCCCGTTCTGAAGCAGAGTGGCAGTATGGGCGGTGCGGGGCGTATTGAGCGTGCCTGTGCTTGCCCATGTGCCAGAAGTCTGAGCTAGGAGTGGCGAGGAAGTGCTCGACACCAAGGCGGTAGCAAGTAATGCTGCTAACACGTACGTACGAACCGCAGTTAACCTGTGCCGGTTTTCGCGAGTCATGGCGACCTCCTGGAGAGACGGCTAGAAGGCAACCAGAATCCGTGTCGTCATGGCGGTTCCAGTCGAATGATCGACCAATCCGCGAGCCTCCGCCAAATCGTTCGGGCGGTTTTCTCCGGTGCGTTCAGTTCACCAAATGCCAGTATTGCGCATGTCATGGAGGCGTCAACAGATTGTCAAATTGTTGTGTCTTGAGAGGATGGGTGCCTTATCTTTTTCCTGCTGTCAGGAAGAGTGGGACTGGCTTTGTCCGGATTGCGACGGCTGCGCGACCTGAAGAAGCAGTTCCGCTAGTGTCCGTGTCATAGCTCAGAAGAAGCTCGTAGAACGCTGGCAACTGGCCACTGGCAACCGGCAACTGACTTGTTACCTTCGTAACGTCGCCTCGCTGATTTCGCGTGACTTGTTTCCCTGCAAAGGCCTATTCATAAAACTGGCATGTTTCGCTTCCAACTAGGGGAGCGGAACTCGACGCCTACCGGATTCTGCGAAAAGGGTTCGTTCGGCGGCGTCGGAGGCGCATTATTCTCGCGTCCGTTTTCCGGAAAGACGGCAAAGAGCCGTCTTTTATGCCACTAAGTTTTTTGAATAGAATATTTTGCCAATAAGTCAAACGGGCTCAATATTTTGCGGAGACTTTCGCCTTTCGCCCCTTATGTTTTCAATATTTTACGGGCAATGGGGAGGGGGAGGGGGGAGAGTGACAAACTGGTTAACCGACGTTATTCGAATTCCTTCAGCTCTTCCGGATGCCGCTTCAACTGCCACCGCCAAAAGGCGTAGAAAGGAGCACCGAGGAAGACGATGCCGATTCCTACTAGCGTCTCCTTGGGGCGAGTGACAACGGAGTTCAGCGCCCACGCTCCCGCCATCAGCAAATATAGCGCGGGGAGATAGGGATATCCGGTGCACAGGTAAGGTCGAGCGACATCCGGACGCTTGCGGCGTAGTACAAACAATGCGGCGACGGCAGCGACGTACGACAGCACCATCATGAACATCACATAGGTGTAGAGCTGGTCGTAGCTGCCGCTGAACGCGAGGACGATGGACCAGACGCTCAGCGCGATCAGGCTGAACGCGGGCGTGCGGTACTTGGGATGCACGCGTCCCATGGCGTGAAAAAAAGCTCCATCACGTGCCATGGCGTAAGACACGCGCGCGCTGCACAGAATTGCGCTCGAGGCTGCGCCGAAACACGAGAGCGCAATGGTTGCTCCCAGCCACTTGGCAGCGTTGGACGAAAAAAGTGTTATGGCTGCGGCCTGTGCGATGGTGGTTTCGTTGGCCACCTGCGTGATGGGCAGCGCGTAAAGGTAAACCACGTTGACGCTGACGTAAATGACGCCGACCAGTAGAATTCCCAGCAATAATGCTCGCGGCAGCACACGTTGCGGATTCTTGATCTCGCCGGAAACCCAGGTTACATAAACCCATCCGTCATAAGCCCAGAACACGGCGATCAGTGCGACGCCAAAGCCCGAGATCACATGCGACAGCGAGGCGGGCTGATCGAGCGGCAAGTTGACCGCGTAGTTTGCCCATGACCCCTTGCCGATGGCGAGTCCGAGTAGAACGAAGATTCCGATGGCGGCGAACTTGGCCCACGTTGCGGCGTTGATGAGAGCGGAGCCGCGCTTTACGCCAAGAACGTTGATCGTGGTAAGCAGCACTATCGCGCCGATGGAGACTACATTTCCGCGCGTCAGCGTGAAGCCAAGAAACGTCACTATGGGTTTGTGTGCCGCGGCGAGAGGAACGATAGCGCCGAAGTACTCGGCGAATCCGACGGCGAGCGCGGCGATGGTGCCGCTCTGGCCGACGGTGAAGATCATCCAGCCGTAGAGGAATGCGGGGAATTCGCCATAGGCTTCGCGCAGGAAGACATACTGGCCTCCTGACTGCGGATACATCGCCGCCATTTCGGCGAAGGCGAAGCAGGCGAGCAGCGAGATGAGCCCGCCGACCAACCACACGCCGAGGAAGTAGAGCGGTTTGTGAACGGCGGTAGCGATTTGTCCGGCGGTAAGAAAGATGCCCGAGCCGATGATGCCGCCGACCATCAGCATGACGGAGTCCATCAGCGAGAGCCCGCGGACGAGCGTGGGCTCGTGGCTTACGGCCTGATCGGCGCGGGTTGTCGCGGATTGCGGCATGATCAGCCCATCCCCAGGTCTTCGGCCATCTCGAGCGGAGTTCCGCAGTCGCGGCAGATGACGGCGGAGCAGTCGCCACAGGCAAGCGGGTCGTCGACCTCGCATGCGCAGTTGGGGCAATACAGTGGCGACGGGAGCTTGGTGGAACCGTTGGAGGATTGGTCGGGAGTTTGAGCCATGAGTTTCCGAGACTGTAGCATAGAGGTTCGAAATGCGCGAGGGAACGATGAGCGACCGTAGAACTGCATCCGCCGACGAGCAATTACGCCAGGAATTTAACCAGTGGGCCGAACAGGGCAAGGGCGAAGAGATGGAAGCCCATCACATCAGCATCACCGAGCAGACGTTGGCACTGATGAACCTGAAGCCGGGCGATCGCGTGCTGGATCTGGGCTGTGGCGCGGGATGGGCCAGCCGGTTGATCGCCAAAGCGGTCGACGATCCGGCGCGGCCGGGACAAGTGATCGGCATCGATGTGTCAGACGAGATGATTCGGCGCGCGCGCGCGGCGTCGACCGAGCACGACAACCTGATGTTCGTGGTGGGCTCGGCGCAGCAAGTTCCTTGGGAGGAGAACTTCTTCGACAAGGTGTTGTCGGTCGAGTCGTTTTACTATTACGCGGACCAGGAGCGCGCGCTGGCCGAATTGTTTCGCGTGATGGCGCCGAAGGGCGAGTTATTCATCCTCATCAACTTGTATCGCGACAATCACTACTCGCTGCGCTGGGTCGAGGAGTTGAAAGTCCCGGTGCAAGTGCATTCGGAGCAGGAGTACATCGAGATGCTGCAGCGCCACACCTTTGAGGATGTGAGGGCGGTGCGGGTTCCCGACCTCACGCCGACACCTGATGAATACAGCGGACGGTGGTTCAAGAATGCCGAAGAGTTGAAGGATTTCAAGCGCATTGGTGCGCTGTTGCTGGTGGCGCGCAAGCCGGATTTTGAATCGCCTCCGCCGGGATACCAAGTGTACTGACGATCGATACACCCACATATCCCAAAATCAGGGATATGTGGGCCACCCGACGGGCTAACTACGAAGCCGCCGTTACGTGGCTTGCGGGTCGCAACGACCGGGTCATTGCATACCTGGACTCGGGTATGGCGATAGGGGTCCTTCGACTCCGTTCGCCGGGCTCACTTCGCTCAGGATGACAAGCGAAGAAAGCCGAAGCGCTACTGACTGCCTCTACAGATTCCCCAGTCCCGGGCCAAGGCGAATGCTGCCATTCACGTTGTTAAGTTCGATGTGAGTGCCTCCACTGCCGAGCGTACCGTCGAGATGGTGCCCCATGAACTTCCCTTTGACTTGAAGGGGGAAATCGGTGGTGATGCCCCCGTTGACGGTCGAGGCGCTCACTTCGGCGTTTGGCGATGCGGGCAGCCCGAGATTGATGGCTCCATTCACTGACTTCAGATGGATCTCCTTCACGTTGTCGAGCGTGCGGAAATTCGCCGTGATCGTACCGTTGACTGCGGAGATGTTCAGGCGACCGGAGAGGTCATGAAGATCCGTCTTTCCGTTCACCAGATTCGCGTCGATGTCCCCGTTTACCTGGGATACTTCGAGTGAGCCGTTTACCAAGTTGATGTGGTCCAGGCGAGCCATGCGCGGTACGTGCAACTCGTAGGTCACGGTTGCCGGATTATTATTGTTGCGCCCTTCAGGGTACTTGGTCTTGATTTGGACAGAGTCGCTGCTGGCGTCAACCTCGATGCGGGCCTCGTCGAGTTTCTGCTGATCGCGCGCTTTTTTCACGGCGTCGACCTGGACTTCGTTGCGCTCCCATCCAGTGACGGTGACATTGCCGTTGATATTTTCCAGAGAGACACGGCCGTTGGAAGAGAGAGGAACAGTTCGGTGGAAATCCTGTGTGACTTGAGCTTGAGCCGAAATAGCAAACACAAGCGCCGTTAGCGAAACCCAAAAAGCTGTCCTAGCAAGAACTGAATTGCGGGAATGTTGCATAGTTCCTCCTGTCGCAGGTTAGACGAGTAGATATACGCACGGATAGGAAGAATTGTTCAGCTAGATAGTGACCGCAGCAACTAAGCAATTAGTCTCTAAAGCGATAGCGGATGAGGTCGTACAGGGCCTTGTAGCCATCGTGCCAGCTGATTTTTTTGCCCTCGGCGTAAGTGCGGCCGTGGTAGACAATCGGCACTTCGTAGATGCGGGCGCCCAGCTTGGCGACCTTCACTGTCATCTCGGTTTCGACGCTGAAGCGATCGGAATGCAGGTGCATGCGCTCAATCAGCTCGCGGCGGAAGACCTTGTAGCAGGCGGTCACGTCGTGGATGGCGAGGCCGGTGAGCAGGTTGCAGATGATGGAAAAGAGCCGGTTCAGCAGAAAACGATAATAGCGCTGAACGCGATGCGGTCCGCTGTGAAAGCGGTTACCAAAGACGGCGTCGGCGTGCCCTTCGAGTATGGGAGCGAGCAGGATGGGATAGTCCTTGGGATCGTATTCAAGGTCGGCATCCTGGATGAGGACGATCTCGCCGGTGGCTTGCGCCAGTCCGGTGCGAACGCCGGCGCCTTTTCCCTGGTTCTTCTCGTGCAGGGCAAGCTTAACGGAGTTGGCGCCATTGTTTCCCAGCACGCTTGCCAGATCGGCTTGTTGCAAGAATTCACGTGTGCCATCAGTGGAGCAGTCATCCACGATGATGAGTTCCTTGTGCAGCACGATCGGCTGCTGGGCCACCTGTTGAAGGAGCTGCATCACGGTCTTTCGTTCGTTGTAGACCGGGATGATGATGGAAAGCGTGTGAAACTGCTGGACGCCCAGGTCTTCAGTCGGCATGGCGAGGCTGGGCGGCGCCTTTCAAGTGCGGATTGCGCGGTCTGACTTGGGTGAACAAATAGACTCCAAGAATCACCAGTTCCGGATCAATCGGGTGCCGGTAACGGGGATGCGGGAAACTTACATAGTAAACCAGCGGATAAAAGATCAGCAGGCTGGCGAACAGGAAGACACCATGGACGCGGTTCTTGATGGCGAAGACAAGTCCGGCGATTGAGAGCAGCGAAGAGGCCAGAAAGAGCGAGTTCTTGAACTGCTCGAGCGCCTGGATTTTTGAGAGGCGCGGGAGGCCGTTCCAATAAAAGACAAACCTGCGAAAGGTGATGATGGCGAATTGCTCTGGATTGTCGGTAATCCACTGCTTAGCCAATCGCGATTGTTCTGCGGAATAGGCCGCCTCACCCATCTCCTGGTATTGACGGTAAAGGATCGGGTTCTGGCTGGGATGATACATGCCCACCCAAATGCCTTCGGCGAGCGGGTTGTTGCCACAGCGAAGTTCGACTCCCACGTTGTCGCGCACGAAGACCGGTTTGTGGAACACCTCATAGTTACGCACCAGCCAAGGCATCATTGTCATCCAGAAGAGGACGGCGGCGACGATGGCGGGGAGCACGAAACGCTTACCACGACAGTAGAGTTGATAGGCGAGCCAGCATCCAGCGAAAGGTAGGAACGAAAGTGTCGAAGGATTGGTGAGGCCGATAACGCCCCACAGCACGCCAAATCCGATCCAAGACGTAATGCGATCGTCGCCATCCATCTCGACGGTCAGCATGAAGGCCAGACTCAACAGCAGCGCGGTGAGGCTGGTTTCCCAGATCCAGCGTACCGACCAGTACATGATGTAGGGCAGTAGCGCCCAGATCCATCCCGACCAGAGTGCGACTTTTTCGTTGAACACGCGGCGTGCCGTGCGATAGATCGCCCAGGCCGTAAGTGCCGAGCACAGGCTGTTGAAGGTCAATAGCGCGAACGATGCGGCGTGCGAGTAGGTTCCGAAGGCGCGGAAGGCCAGCGAGACGATCCAGGGATAAACCGGCGCCGTCCAGGCGGAGGGGCCGGTGTCCCCGCCAAAGGGAGAGCTGAAGCCGTGACCGTTGGCGAGGGAGTAGGCGATGCGACCGATCTCCCAGCCAAAGCTGAAGTTGGCATCGGTGGTGCGGAATTTGTAGGAATGCGCTAGCGCGATGTAGAGCACGCGCAGCGCGAAGCCAATCAGCACCATCCAGCCGGGCGAATGGGCGATATGCTGCCATCGAGAACTGGGCGCGTGTTCGGCTGGTCTGGAATCTGGCGCTGGCTGGGTTTTCAAAGGCATGCAGACAGTAAAAATTGTACCTTACGAACGCGGAAACAACTGCTTTGGAGTGTTTTGCTGGGGACTTCCGCGGCGTGGCACCATCTCTATCGAGGGAGTGGTCATCAACAGTCGACTGACTCCCATGCTAGGTTGGTGAAGCCATGAAAGTCATTCTGTTTGGGGCGACAGGAATGGTCGGGCAGGGAGTGCTGCGCGAATGCCTGCTCGATCCTAAGGTGGAGTTTGTGCTGTCCATCGTGAGGGCGACGACAAGCGAGAGACACGAAAAACTGCGCGAGTTGGTCCGTACGGACTTCTTCGACTTCTCGGACATTGAGAGTGAACTCGCAGGTTTCGACGCATGCTTTTTCTGTCTTGGCGTGTCTGCCTCGCGCATGTCAGAGGAGGCGTACCTCCGCGTTACCTACGATATGACTTTGGCGGCAGCGGAAACCCTGGTTCATCTCAACCCGGGAATGACGTTTATTTATGTCTCCGGCACCGGGACTGACAGCAGCGAACGGGGACGCATTATGTGGGCGCGCGTGAAAGGGAAGACGGAGAACGCTCTGCTCCGGCTGCCTTTTAAGGCGGCGTACATGTTTCGTCCTGGGATCATACAACCGCTTCACGGCATCACGTCCAAGACGAGAAGTTATCGCATCCTTTACAGCTTGACCGCGCCAGTCCTGTCACTTTTGAAGGTCACTCTGCCGAACTACGTGACGACGACCGAGCAGGTGGGGCGCGCGATGCTGAAGGTGTCTAAGGTTGGATATCCGAAACTCTTGCTTGAAAACAAAGACATCAATGGCCTTTGAAGCGGTTCCTCCCCTTGTGCCGCGGCGAGTCGAAGCCTAGACTCACAACATCAAAACGGTGTGTGTGTGACCATCATCACAGCCCGGCGGTAGAAGGTTCGGCGAAGATGGTAAGTTCGCAGCCTGGTTTGAGAGAGGGTTTCATGGGTTGGATTAATAACCGGTTCGAAAAGAATTTTCTGGTAACGACCGTTGACTACGTTTTTAACTGGGCGCGGAAGTCCGCGATCTGGCCAATGACCTTCGGCCTGGCGTGCTGCGCGATCGAGATGATTGCGGCCTCGACCTCGCGCTTCGACATTGCGCGCTTTGGCTCGGAAGTGTTTCGTCCCAGCCCGCGGCAGAGCGATCTGATGATCGTGAGCGGTACGGTCACGCTGAAGATGGCGCCGGTAGTGAAGCGGATTTACGACCAGATGCCCGAGCCCAAGTGGGTGATCTCAATGGGCGCCTGCTCGTCAGTGGGTGGACCGTTCAACACCTATGCCGTGCTGCAGGGCGTTGATCGTATCGTTCCGGTGGACGTGTACGTCGTGGGCTGCCCGCCTCGCCCCGAAAACCTTTTCTATGGACTGCTGCGGCTGCAAGACAAAATCGATCAGATGAGTATCGCCAAGAAACCGACGGAAGTCCGGCTGCGTGAGGACATGGTCGACAACTTCAAGGAGCAGATCCGGGTGGCGCAGGCGAACTTCGCGAATCCGGAGCAGTTGGTCCGGCCAGTTGAGAACAACATTGTCGGTGTGACCAAGTAGATTCGAGATATCTTCGCCACGCGTCCGGGCCGGAGTTCGAAGAATTCATCCCGGGAGCGACGGCGCGGGAAAACTCCGGACGACCATCCCTCTGGGACGTCTCTCGATGACGCATCTTCACTCGAAGAGTTGTTCCCTCATTAGCTTTTGTTTACCAAGTGCGGTGAAGCCCCCCCACAACGTGATTGCGATGACGCCCGCAATTGCAAACAACGAGCCGCTCATGTACCAACTCGCCGGACTGGTCGTGATCGGGATGGTGAGCAGCACATCGACAACGAAGATTCCGGTGGCCAGTGTGATGAAGCCAAACCGCAGAATCATGTAGGCCACCACACTATAGACGACAACGCATCCGGGGGTGTTCCTTATCCAGTGGGGGTTATCTTGCAACTTGATTCCCGGCCAGAGGATCACGAAGGCCAACGCCGCGAGCCAGGGTTTTCGCAACAATGCCCGAAGGATAAACATCACAAAGAAGAATGCCAAAGTCGCTTGCAAGGAATTGGCGAGGTGCCAGAACCAGGCGCCGATCACCCGCCGGGTACCCATGAGAAACACTGTCGACCCAAAGTTGGGCGGGCCACCTTCGCGGACCTGGGCCAGGTAGGTCAACTCAAAGAAGATGGCCCAGATGAGTCCCAGCAATACACCGTAAAGCAAGTCACGACCTACCAGAGGATCGCGCAGTTTGCCCGCGATGGCGCGGCTCCACGAGATGATGGCATGCGGCCAGTGCCGCCGCACATATGGGTCGAGCGCAAGATACACCGTGCAGGTGATGCCAGCGAAGAAGAGCGACGTACTTACAGCCAGCAAGAAAAGCGCCAGGCAACTTACGGACGGGACAAAGTGCGCCTCGAACACCCAGATTGCCATTTCCAGGCAGAAGATAACAAGTCCGAGTCTCCGTGTGCCGCGGAAATCAGTTTTCTGCCGGGTGTAGTTGCGCCGTGCTATCAGGGCGGCACCCAGGAGCAGAGCAATCCCTCCGGTCGCCAGCAGCACCCGCATAAGACTCTTGCTAGGTCGAGTGTCCGTCGAAGGTGTGCGGCCTGGCCTGGTCCAACTGTGGATCAGTGTGAAGTAAACGGCTTTCCCACGCCACGAGCCAGCCTCCACTCGCAGAGGAACCCCTGTGTCCTGATACTGTCCGGTCCAGGCCATCCGCTTATCGGCAGACGCCAGCGAATTCCACAGAGGATGGACTGGTTGGAACTGGGCCAGATCCAAACCGGCAGCACGGAAGAGCGCCTTCCAGTCAGGAAGCGCATTGGGTGCGACGTCCTGGCCGCTCTCCAACTCAGGCGGAATGGATTCAAAGCGCGTCAGGCGCCCCTGCGGGTCAAGACAAATTTGCGTCATGCCGGACAGGATGGGAGGCGGATCATCCCGGTCCACGATGCCGGGGACCATCAAACTGTTCTTTCGCTCGTCGGCAATCAACTCCTTTGGACTGATGCGCAGCCAGTATTGCAATGGTGCGGGGCGTCCAGTTGAGACGTGATTCCAATCCGGCCAGGGAGTATTTCTGGCTTTCAGGTAATCGATGAAATCTCCGTCATAATCGAAGCCATCGGCACTGTCGACAGCTCGAGCGGGATATCCCAACTGCTGGACCGTGTCACGAGCTTTTTGCGCTAGAATTCCCTGGCTATACGGAAGGTCCATGCGCTGGATGCCACTGATACGAACTCCGATTGCGTAAAAAGCGACGAGTCCCAGCAAGGCTGCGACAACGCAAGTCAGGCACGCCCTGAGATTCAGACCCGCAGTTTCTCCGGCCGCGGCCACCAATTGGGGCGAGGGAGTTTCACCCGCGGCGAGCGCTGCTGTCAGCGGATCTCCCCCCGGTAGCGCGGCTGCAACTGCCAGTGCAGACTCCGGACGATTGGCTGCCTCGCTTTCGAGGCAACCCAAGATGATTCGCTCGACTGACGGATCAAGGTTCTTGACCAGAGACGAGGGGCGACTGGGAACGCCGCCGTTGCGCATGCGGACAATTTCTTCCAGCGTGCGGCCGTCGAACGCTGGTTTGCCGGTAAACACTTCGTACAGCACCAGTCCAAGCGAGTAAATATCGCTGCGCTCGGTCACATCTCGCCCTTCGAGTTGCTCCGGCGCCATGTAAGCAGGCGTACCACTGCAGCAGTCGTGGATCTGATGTGCCACTCCGACGAGGCCGAAGTCCATAATCAGGATTTCACCTTGGCCATCGAGCATGATATTGGCCGGCTTAAGGTCGCGATGAAGGACCCCTTTGCTATGGGCGGCAGCGAGTCCGGCACAAATCTTGCGGGCGATTTCCGAAGCTTTGTCGCCAGGCAGGCGACCAATGCGACGCAACAGGCATCCCAGGTCCTCGCCGTCAATGTATTCCATCGAGAAGAAAGCCTGATCGCCTGTCTGTCCAATGTCGAAGACTCGGCAGACGTTGGGATGCGAGATGCGACGGGCAGTGCGCACTTCGTTACGGAAACGTTCGAGCGTCTGCTCGTCAGTCGCCGTTTCGGGTAGAAATTTCAGGGCCACCTGCTGGCCCAGATCGAGGTCGTCGGCGCGATATACCTCCCCCATACCACCGTGTCCGAGTAGGGCGATGATGCGGTAGCGCCCGGCAATCAGTGTTCCGGGAAGATAGCGGGCTTGGTAGCTAGAAGGTCGAAAGCAAGAGGACGGAGGCGGAGAAGCGGTCAGCCTAGGTGGAGGAGGTCCAGTTGGCTGATCAGGGACCTCAGTTTCAGCGGCGTCGTCGCCCGCCTGCGTTTCACAGTTCGCCCGCGGCGAGGCAATCGGGGTGGTTCCCGACCCACGAGTTTCAAGCGACCACATATAGGTCTCATCGGCGGACAGGGACGATGTCTTAGTCGAGATCGCACTGGACTCAGGAGACTGCGGTGCATATCACAAATCGTGTGCGTGAGGGAATTAGAATTACCTCAGAGATGCGGGAACGTCCCGAAAATAGTATCTAACGGGATTTTTAGGGCAAAATACAAGAATGGTCATCTATTTCCTCAGGCACGCCAACGCAGGGCAGAAGCACTTCAGCGACGCGGTGAAGGACGAAAAGCGCCCGATCGACAAAATTGGAGAGGAACAGTCCCACGATGTGGGACGTGCTCTGGCGGCGATTGGCGTGACCGTAAACGTCATCATATCCAGCCCGCTCATACGGGCGATGCAGACTGCGGCAATCGTTTCTCAGGAGCTGGGACATGAGGAAAAGCTGGTACTCGATGACGCTCTGCGGCCAGAGGCGACATTCGAAAAATTCAAGGCCCTACTGAACCGCCATAAGGACAAGCCCTCGATCATGGTGGTGGGACACGATCCCAGCATGACGGAGTTCGTGAACAAGGTGCTCTCCGGCGGAGGGCCGCTGGCGGCGATCGAGATGAAGAAAGGCGGAGTCGCGAAAGTGGAGAAAGATCTCCGCCGACAGGCCGTGCTGAAGTGGTGCATGCCTCCCAAAGTCGTGCAGAAGATTCAGCGTAGTTCGGCGAAGAGGTCACGTCCGAAGAGTGCCTTGAAGTAAGCCCGTTCTTGTTCCACAGCCCAAAGCTCCAATTCAACGCCTTCCGTAGTGGCTGGGGTGAGGCCGAGGCGCACAGGGCCGTCCTGATGAACGCGGACGTGCAACTCTCGCACTGCGCCGCGGCGTCCCTGGTCGAGCGCGCGCGCCAACCGCAACAACGCGACAGCCTTCGGAACTTCCACCTGATCGGCACGGGGAACCATTTGCATGACCGTGTCGCCTGCAGCGGGCAGGGAATTGCCGACGTAGCGCGCGATGGCAGCAATGATGCGGCGTTGCACCGGTGTGTAACCGAAGAGTTCGGACTGAGCAATGATGTAGTGGGTATGGCGGCGGCGTCCGGAGCGATTAATGTAGGCGCCCACCTCGTGAAGCATGGCCGCGGCTTCGAGCCAGTCGGTATATTGCGGCGGCAGGCGATGCACGGATTGCAGCCGCCGACACAGCTGCATGGTGAGGTCACGAATTCGCTGCGCAAATGCGAGGTCAGCCTCGTAGTGCCTGGCTACCGTGAGCAGCGCATCGTGGCGCTCGGATTCGACGCGTTCTTTCATGGCTGAGCTGTCGCCGTAGTCGGCCAACATCTGCGCCAGTAGTCCGTCGCGCAAGCCAAGCGGAAGGTAGTGGAAGCTGCGCAGCGCGCACATGTCCATCAGTTCGGCGAAGACCATGGCGCCGGCGATGATGATCTCGGCACGGCGCGGTCCGATGCCGGGAAGCGCCCGCCGTTCGTCCAAGTTGCGCTTGGACAACTCCTTGAGGATCTTCGAGACACCGGGATGAGGCACCGTTTGGGGCTTGGACTCGTCATAGCCGCCCGCCTTGGCCTCGTAGAGACCAGACAACGCGGCGGGAGTTCCCGAGGTAGCGATGGCAGTCTGCACCTTCGCTCCGCGAATACGTTTTTGAATGCGCGAGATTTCGCGCTGCACGAAGCCGCGCATCTGCTCGAGCTCGTTCTTCTTCGGCGGATCGTGGTGCAGGAAAGTCTGAGTCAGGCGAACCGCACCGATGGGCAGACTGACCATGTCCTCAATGTGACCCAACACCGTAATTGTGAGTTCACAACTGCCACCGCCGAGGTCGATCAACAAGGCGCGCTTGTTGGCAATGCGGGAGTTGGACAGGATGCCGAGGTGAATGAGGCGTCCTTCCTCGAGGCCGGTAATGATCTCGGTCTTCCAGCCGGTTGCGGAACGTACCCAGTCGAGAAACGCACGACTGTTGCGCGAGTCGCGCAGGGCGGCGGTGGCGACAACACGAACGCGGTCGGCGGCGAAGGTTTGTACCGCGCGGTGAAATCGCTTCAGAACCCGAATGGTGAGGGCCATGACTTCCGGATCAAGAGCGCCATTGGCGAAGACGCTTTCGCCCAGGCGTGTTACCTCGCGGTCCTCGTGAAGGGTCTGCAATCGCCCGCGCACCACCTTGGCGATCTTCAGGCGGACTGAGTTGGAACCGATATCAACTGCAGCGAATGTGGGCATGGGTCGAGGTGTCGGATGCGCAGTGATTATCTTTGCAAACGCAGCCGTTAGCACCATAGCTGCCTCGCGGGCGGATAGCAACCAACTTGGCATTCACGCATTGCCGTATGCTTAAAGCATGGCGTTGTTGCTGGACCATTGTCTGCTAGGAAGCAGTCAGTCGCGCTAGCGCATCCAATAAATATATGGCTGAATCGGACATTCCGGCCGCGCAGTTGAAGAAGATTTACTCCGAACTGGAGGAGGAAAAGAAGGATTTCGCTATACCCGCGTCGCCGCGCTCGAGAGTGGCGACGGCGGTGCGTGCCTTGCGGCATCGCAACTTCCAGTTGTTCTTTGCGGGCCAGCTGATCTCGCTGGTTGGGACGTGGATGCAAACCGTCGCGCAGTCGTGGCTGGTGTACCGGATCACGGGATCGACACTGTTGCTGGGGACGGTTGGTTTTGCCAGCCAGATTCCGGTGTTCCTGGTGGCGCCAATTGGCGGAATCGTGGCCGATCGTGTCAATCGCCACCGAGTGGTGATCGCGACCCAAATCAGTTCAATGATATTGGCGTTCATCCTGGCGATTCTCACGCTGACCAATCGCATCCATGTCTGGGAAATCGTCGTACTGGCGTCCGGGCTCGGTGTGGTGAACGCGTTCGATATCCCGGCGCGGCAAGCATTTCTCATCGACATGGTGGGCAGGGAAGACCTGATGAACGCAATCGCGCTGAACTCATCGATGTTCAACGGCGCGCGCATTCTTGGCCCCGCAATCGCGGGCATACTGGTGGCGTGGGTTGGCGAAGGATGGTGCTTTTTCGTCAACGCCGTGAGCTACGCTGCGGTCATCGTCGGCCTCCTGATGATGCGGATCGAGCATCCAGCGAACCTCACCCATGCGGGCTCGCCGATCGAAAATATTCTGGAAGGATTTCGCTTCGTGCGGGATGCGGCGCCGATTCGGGTAATCTTGCTCTTACTGGGACTGGTGAGCCTAGTGGGAATGCCGTATTCGGTGCTGATGCCGGTGTTCGCGCACCAGATTTTGCATGGTGGCGCGCGGGAACTCGGAATCTTGATGGGCGCAACTGGAGTTGGAGCGCTGCTCGGCGCGCTCAGTCTGGCGGCAAAGGTAGGCGTGAAGGGACTGGGGCGGGTGATCGCGATTTGCGCGGGCGGCTTCGGCGTGAGCCTGATCCTGTTTTCGTTCTCACATATTTTCTGGCTCTCGGTTATTTTGCTGGTGCCGGTGGGCTTCACCATGATGGTGCAGATGGCATCGTCGAACACGATGGTGCAATCGATGTCGCCCGACCAACTGCGGGGACGCGTGATCGCAGTCTATTCGATGATGTTCATGGGTATGGCTCCGTTTGGAGCGTTCTTTGCGGGAGCCGTCGCGCATCGCATCGGCGCACCGTGGACAGTCGCCCTCGGAGGAGTGGCGTGTATCGCAGGCGCGATTGCGTTTGGCATGCACCTGCCGAATATCCGTGGACAAGCGCGTGAGTTGATTCTGGCGCAAGGCATGACGGGCGGATCGCCGGCGGAAGAGATGACCAGCCGGGGATTGTCGTAGGGCGGGAGCAATGGTGTCGCGGTAGATGATTGCCTACACCAGAGAAAAAGCAGACCCCCCGCGGACTGAAGTCCGCGGGGGATGACAAAGATAATAAATTGGCTGTCCGGCGCGACCGAAGTCGTGCCCCTTCAAAGCGACGGCGAAGCTCAGATCAACATGTGATTACGCAGTGTAGCCCAGTAGCCCAGCCGCTGTCAGCGGGTAACCGCCCCAACTAGTGCGGTTTCTTTGCCGGTGGCGGAGTCGCCGTGGTGACACCGAGGCGCTTCAATCGGTCGCGTGCCTGTGAGGCTTCGATGGACCGCGGATAGCGGGCGATCAGGCTGTTTAACTCACGCACTCCGGCCTCGCGCTGGCCAAGCTCGAGAAGTGCATAGCCCTTCTTCAGTTGGGCAGCCGCGGCCTTACTTCCACCGGGGTACTGTTCCAACACCTTGTCGTAATCTTTGACGGCTGCATCGAAGTTGCCCTGCCGATACTCGATGTCGGCTAGATAGAACTGAGCGTTGCCTGCGAGATCGGTAGTTCCGTAGTACTTCAAATAGTCGCCGAACTCCTGCGACGAAAGTTCATACTTGCCGGCGTTGTAGTCGCGGAGCGCATTGTTGTATAGCGCGTCCGGGGGAGGGGCCGCCGGCGCTGAAGGCTGATTTCCTGCAGGCGCAGCCATCGCGCCCGGAGTGGCAGCCATGGCCGGTTGTCCCGCTGCGAGGTTTTGACCGCCCTGCTGGATGTCGTCGAGTTGTTTTGTGATTTTGGCCAGCCGCGCTTTCAGTTCGTCGACGGTGTCATGCAGCGACTGGATCTGGCCCGAGACCTGTTCCAGCTTACTGTTGGTGTCGGCGGACTGGGCCTGCGATTTCTGCTGCAGGTCGGTGACGGCCACACTCATCTTGTTGACGCTGTCGGCGCTTTGCTCGACGAGGTTGCGCATGACTCCCAGGCGCTCATCGATGGACTGTTGCATGCGCGCCACTTGGTCGGAGAGCGTCTGCACCTGGGTCTGTAGCTGGATGATTTCCTTGCTCACGCCAAAGGCGGGGTTGACGTTCGTGAAAAGCATGGCCAAGACGGCCAGTGCGGAAACGGTATTTCGAACTCGCATAGATATGGTTCCTGGTTGAAGAACTGCCGTAATGCAAAGACTATCGTAAATCGCGAAGGTCAACAGGGTGGTGTATTGCTTCCTGTCTCGCCGCTACGCGGCGCGGACCACGCTTCGCTAATGTACCCGGGGCTTGCGCCCCGGGCTAACAACGCAGCCGCCGTTACGCGGGCCGAGTTGACGTTACTTCGAATACGCGAAGTGGGCGCGGCGATTTTGCTGCCAGCACGCCTCGGTGCTCTCGGTGCAGACCGGTTTCTCCTTGCCATAGCTGATGGTGCGCATGCGGGTCGCCGAAACACCTGCCTGCACGAGCGCCTGCTTAGCCGCCTGGGCGCGGTTTTCGCCCAACGCCAGGTTGTATTCGATGGATCCGCGTTCGTCGCAGTGGCCCTCAACGATGAAACTCAAGTTGGGATGCTGCTGCAGGAAGCTGGCGTCAGCCCGGATGACCGCCTCGTCTTGCGGCGTCATGTCATAGCTGTCGTAGGCGAAGAAAATGTCTTTCACGTTCTGCGAGAACAGCCGTGCATTGCTTTCGTCGCCCGTCGAGCTGCTGGTCGGGGGTGGGGCCGCGGCGGGCGTTAGCGTGATGCGCGCCGTGGCTTCCTTGGTTCCGGTGTCATTTTTTGCGACCAGGCGGTAGGTAGTCGATTCGCTGGGCGTGACCTTCATCGATCCGCTGGGGTCAACCTTGCCGATGCCGTCGATGGTGACGCTGCTGGCAAAGTCAGTCGTCCACGTCAACGTCGAGGCTTGGCCTGCGGAGATGGTATTGGGATTCGCAGTCAGCATGGCGGTGGGCGCCGGTGGCGGTGGTGGCGGAACCGGCGTTGGCGGAGCCACTTTCTTCTTGGCGCAACCAGCCACGGCCATGATTACAGCCAGCGCAAGGACAACCTGGATCCACTGAATCCGTCGTAGTTTCAACTTCGTACCTCCGATTGCGAGAGCACTCGCTTCAGTTCCGGTGCAGGGCGGAATGTGCTCCTTCCGCTCGTTCGCTATATCGCGACCTAATCTATTTGAAACTCCAATTGGGCTGCGAGTTATCGCCCGCCGTGGTCAATTGCCGCGCCTGAGTGCCATCGGCCAGCATGCTCCAGATCTGCGTCTTGCCAGTACGGCTCGACTGAAAAACAATATGCCGGCCGTCGGGCGACCAGGACGGAAAATCATTGCGTCCGCCATCGTGCGTGAGCTGCACCCACTGCTTGCTGGCGACGTCCATCACGTAGATGTCGCTGGCGCCGGGCGCGCCGGGGCCATAATGGCGCACCCACGCGAAGGCAAGAAACTGCCCGTTAGGCGCCCACGAAGGCGAAACCGCGTAGCCCTGGTCGGTCATACGCACGACGTGGGTTCCATCCGAGGCCATGGTGTAAATCTGCGGCAATCCGGTGCGACCGCTGACCCACGCGATCTGCGCGTTGGTCTTGGGATTCCACGTGGGAGAGACGTCAGGGCCCTTGGTATTGGTGAGCCGCCGGACTTCGCCGCCGGAAAGATCGACCGCAAAGATCTCAGAATCGCCGGTGCGAGACGAGGAAAACGCCAGCGTCTTTCCATCGGACGACCATGCGGGCGACAGGTTGGTGCCCGCAAAGCGGGTAAAGTTCACCGGCCGGTTCAATTCCAGCGAGTACATCAGGATTTGCCACTCCGCATTCGACACGCCTGCATACGCAATGCGCGAGCCATCCGGCGACGGATGCGGCGACAGGGCGATGGTGCCGAGATGAGTGAGCTGCTTCTGGTTGGCGCCGTCGTAATCCATCTGCCAGATCTCTTTGGAGCCGCCGCGGCTGCTGACGAAGTAGATCTTAGACTCCGCAATTCCTTGGATGCCTCCACCGAGGCGGAAGATGATTTCGTCGGCGAAACGGTGTGCGATGAGGCGCGCGTTGTCTTCGGTCGCCGTCTCGCGGTACTGCTTGCCCAGTACCTGCGGCGATTGCGCGTTCTTTACGTCGAACAGCCAGCCCTGCACCGCCAACGATCCGCCCTGCACGCCAGCGTTTCCAAAGGCGAGCATGTTGGCGTTGGGAGGCGGGGCTTGCCATTCGGCGAGCTTGACCTCCTGCGGCGCGCCCGGGTTCAACAGCGGATAGAAGCTCGGCGAGACCATATCGAAAATGCCGGCGGCTTGCAGGTCGTTCCAAA
>Ga0097691_1000020_pt1 | contig 147191 bp, 126 predicted proteins | sample NGESurdeep072012_8_FD_72858 | JGI IMG/M metagenome (GOLD analysis project Ga0097691, IMG submission 72858) | Arctic peat soil microbial communities from Barrow, Alaska - NGEE Surface sample 210-1 deep-072012 | ecosystem: Environmental > Terrestrial > Soil > Wetlands > Peat ... | reverse complement strand
TGAACACTCCCTTTGCGACCCTATCGAAGACTTGTGATTGTGTATACTCCTTGCCAAACCGGGCGCTTCCATCACGTGAGCTCGTACCGCCCTTCGCTTCGATGTAGTGTGTTCGCGCGGTGGTCGGATCGATGGCTATGATATCTACACCTTGTTCAGTGGTGTGCAAACGCTGCTTGACCGTGAACCCTTTTCGTTCCAAGTGAGAGCAGACCGCCGTAATGATCTCATTTTCGTCCAAGCGATTCACCCTGTTGCTGTATAACGCCCAAGTTCAGCTGCGGGCGATTTCATACTCTGCTCACAAGATACCCAACGACTTGGCGCCGCCCGTCTGCTGCAACGTTCGTTAGGTGGCGCGGGCAAATCTCGCACACACTAGCGTACGTTTCGGAGCTCAGCAACCGGAAACGTGCGCTCGTGCCGGATGTACCAAAACCCAGAACTGACCTTCTCACGATATAAAACGGTAACACTGTCTACCTCATTGGCTCTTTCGTAATGGCGCAGAGCGAACGCACCAATATCCTTTGCCTGGACGGTTAAGACAGAGTCAGGCACCGTTCGAAATGCAACGGTCGCAAGATTCACAAGCAAATGCGTCGAATCCCTCATGAAACCGACGTCGGGATCGGCTGCCTCTCCCACTCTGTCTTTCAAAGCAGACGCGAGGCGTTCACGCGAGTTGGCCGGCCCTAGACAGGCCGCTGCAAGAGCGAGCAACGGTAACAATTGATGACGGGGAATGATCTTCATTGTCCACCTAACGCCTTAGTTCAGCTGCGGGCGATTCTCCTAACAAGCTCATTGGATCTCGCCTTCGCAATAGCCTCGAAGAGCGTTCAACCCAACCACTTTTTCGCGCCCGTCTGCTGCAACGTTCGTTAGGTAGCAGTGCGGTGCCAAGTCAGCTTGGGGGCTGAAGAAGCGCAGTGAGCGTCACGGTGTTCACGTGGCATTCATTCGCTGTAACTCGGACGTTGCTCTTCACCCATCCGGCGTAGCCGGTTTTGGTAACCGTTACCTGATACGTTCCCGCTCGCTCACCCGCGGCGAACAGCGGAGAGTTGTCCAAGTCTGGTCTGCCATTGGGAGCTGCAACTGAGTCCTTGTAAGTTCCCTCGCGAACGACGAGGCTCGCACCCGAGGCGATGCCGGCGTTTGTTAAGGAATCGTTCACGTAGACGGCTATCCCTGACCGAAACTCCTGCGTACAAACGGGAGAGGTGGACCCAGAGCAAGCGACAGCGCCAATCAAAATCGAGTACCAGCCAACAAAGGGTTTTCTCATAACAAATATGCTCCAGTCTGCTACCTAACGCCCAAGTTCAGCTGCGGGCGATCTACCTACGAAGCGCATCGAATCTCGGAGTGGCAAAAACCTCAAGGATCGCTCAACCCAACGACTCACACGCGCCCGTCTGCTGCAACGTTCGTTAGGTGGCGCGAGCGCGTGAAGGCTCAACGATCGATTACGATTTGTTTGAGGTTCGTGTAAGTGGGCGCCCCAGGCGGACCCTGCACGGCACCATATGCTACTTGGATATCGTGCCAGACTTCGACTCTGTCGCCAACTTTGAGCCCACTCGGATTGCTCAAGAAAATCCCAGCGCCAGTACGAACAAACACGGGAGTAGGCTGTCCGACGACAAGCCCCGCGTTTGCCGCTGTGCTTGGCGGAATGACCAGCCACACGTTGTGCTGTGAATAAGGCCCTGCAGGCCCATTGGCGCTCTCAAATTCGACTTTTGCGACTGTGGCCGTGAAGTCGGGAGCGGTTGATAGCACTAGGGTCGCCGGGGGCCCGAGCGTGCTACTGCTGCTGCAAGCACCTAGGCCGATGAGCCAGACCGACGAGAGAAAACAGAGAGTTGATCGCATGCGACCTCCTTTGTGATGCGAATGCAGCAACAGTCTTGCCTAGCCGCAGGGACCGAGGAAGAAGTCCTTAAGCGGCCACCTAACGCCCTAGTTCAGCTGCGGGCGATTCTACTTTCATCCATCCAACCTAACGACTTGATCGCGCCCGTCTGCTGCAACGTTCGTTAGATGGTTTCGGCGTCGGCGCTCTGGCTGCGAAGTTTCTGTGTCTGGTATTGTGCCTCAGCAAGTGTCTCGACATCGATCTTCTCGGCAGCGAGGAGTTCCCTTTCCGACATTCGTCGCCGCAGCCAAGGCCAGAACATCGCGAAGCCACTTAGAGCTCCGACGCTCAAGACGGCCGCAGTAATCCGAGCTAGCCCAATTCCCTGAACTACAGTTGAAAGAGCCATCAACCCGACGACGGCCGCGACGGCGGCGACGATCGGTCGCCTGCCTGCTACGTTAGCAGATGTATCGAGGTTTGGACGCATTACCGCTAACGCACCAAGGAAACCCAATGTCATCCCAATTATTTCCCCTCCCAATAGCAGCGCTGCTATTGGGCTGAAATCATGTGGGTTGCTGACGACGGGTATGAACAGGAGCGCGGCAAGGAGGCCCGTTGCTGTGGGGAGGAAACGACCAAACGCACCGCGAACCATCTCACGTATAGAGATCATTCGATACCTCCCAGCCCGAGAAATCCATCTAACGCCTAGAGTTCAGCTGCGGGCGATTCATCTCGAACATACACAACCCAACGACTTGGCCGCGACCGTCAGCTGCAACGTTCGTTAGGTGGCGCGGCGCGGAAGCAGCAGAACCATAGCAGCCCACAGCGTGGCAAACGGTATAGTCGACATCGATGGAGCAATGACCAGCGACGCGGCAATAAGGCCAAGGGCGACGCGTTGCCGGCCACGGTCTGCGCTGAACATCAGCGAATTGAACTGAAGAAAGAAACAGGGCCGAATCATATGCGGAATATATGCGTCCACCTAACGCCCAAGTTCAGCTGCAAGCACACTACCACCATTGCGGCGAAGCCGCATCCGAAAAGTGCTTGTCAGCTGCAACGTTCGTTAGCTGGCAGGGAGGGTCGAATCATCTCGGCCGATCTCGCGCTCAGCGTTCCCTCTGGATCGCCAAGCCTGGGCGTTAACAACAACATAAATCGTTGTCGCCATCAGCAGCACCGTGCCGAGCAACGTCGTCAAGCGAAACCGTTCGGAGCTGAGGATCAGATATCCCGTGTTTAGGAATATCAGCATCAGGATCGAAGTAATCGCCCAGAGAAACACGCCCGCGCGATTAAATGGGGGTCGAATCGTTACTGGGTGCCATCGCGGCGCACTGATTGCTTCGCGCCAAAAGACCGGTATGGTGATCGCGAAGAATGTGCTCGCAAGGAAAAGGCCGAAGGCAAAATCGTGGTGGCGCAAGCCGATCGCGGAGACCCACAGGGCAACAGCAACCACCTCAGCGGACATCAATCGAATGCGCGAACCCGACTGTGCAAACCACCAACGCAGGAGGTTCACCGTCCAGAAAAACAAAAGAAGCGTTGCCGAGCCGGTTATGAATTCCACGAATTCCTTTGATGTCCAGCTAACGCCCTAGTTCAGCTGCGGGCGATTCTACTCTGAACATACACAACCCAACGACTTTGTCGCGCCCGTCAGCTGCAACGTTCGTTAGGCCGCGCCCAAGCGATGCGTGTTCAATATCCATAGCAGCGATAGGCGCGCATTCGCAGCGTAAGAGTATCAATGCGACCCGCACTAGGCCGGATCGTAGCGGTATCAGCGACTTCCCCAAGGCGTCTTACGCGAAGTTCATAGGCTCTTGGTGCTAAGCTATCGAAGCTAAAGCCACCTTTCGAATTCGTGGAGCGCCAGATCCGCGCTGAATGTGCCGTATCGTCAACAAGTCTAAGATCCACCACGGCGCCTTCGAGCGCATCACCCGTCTCGCGTTGCACGACCGCCCCAGTTAGTACGGCGAAGTTCTCGCGGCGATGCACGTCCGGAATTTCAACAATCCGCCCAAATGGCTTCATTGGCGTGGTATCGCATGTGGCGGCTGCATGCATCGGATCGAGTGCAGGGCCAGCCTTGCGCGCGCACGCTAGAGCTGCGAGGAGTGATGCGCTCGCAATGAGACGGTGCGTCCTACGCGGCAAAAACACATTCATCTATTAAGCGACCTAACGCCTATTAGGTTGCAAGAGAAATTAATAGGCCGCGTAGCTCGCAACCTTTGCCCACTCTAATAATTCTGAACGCGAAAGCAAACTCCCGCCAGCGCACGCACTTAGAGGAGATGCGATCACAATACTGCTCGGTGATAGGCCGCAAGAATAGCTGCATAACATTCGCTCGCTTGTTTTACTGCAGAAATGCATCGATCGGGCTCCGCACTCCCCGCCCTCCACCCTTGAGAACATGCGTATAGACCATGGTCGTCCGCACGTCCGAATGCCCCAGCAACTCCTGAACAGTCCGGATATCGTAGCCGTTCTCGATAAGATGCGTGGCAAATGAATGCCTGAAAGTGTGACAGGTCGCGCGCTTCGTCAAATCTGACGCCCGCACTGCATCTGCCACCGCCCGCTGAACCACCGAAACGTGAAGATGATGCCTCCGAACTTCTCGGCTCACCACGTCGATGTACGTTCGCCCCGCCGGAAAGACATACTGCCATCGCCACTCGGTCGAGGCGTGGGGATACTTTCGCGCGAGCGCGTTCGGGATGTCCACCCTCCCACCGCCGCGCTTCAAATCCCGCTCATGGAGCGCGCGTACTTCCTTTAGATGCTCTCGCAGCCTTTCCTCGAGGCCTAGCGGGAGCATAGTCAAGCGATCCTTGTCCCCCTTGCCACCCCTCACCACGATTTCGTGACCGGCAAAATCGACGTCCTTGACGCGAAGCTGCAGGCACTCGAGAACCCGCAGCCCAGAACCGTACAGCAGCATCGCCACGAGCTGCGGCGTCCCCTCCATTCGCGCGATCAGCTGCTTTACTTCCTCCGGCGTCAGCACCACCGGCAGTCGGACGGCCCGCTTGGCACGAGCGATCGGATCAAGCTGCTCCAGCGGCGTACCAAGCACCTCGCGGTAAAGAAACGAAATCGCCGCCATAGCCTGGTTCTGTGTCGAAGCACTGACGCGGTTACGGATCGCGAGAGCCGAGAGGAACTCGACTACATCATCCTGGTCGAGCTCAGATGGATGACGCGTTCCGTGAAACCGGACGTAGCGAACCACCCAGCGGATGTAGGATCGCGCGGTCCTCTCGCTGTAGTGGCGAAATCTTAGCTGCCGATTGAGTGCGGCGAGCAGCGGAGATCGCAACTCTCGCGGACGTGCGCCAAGGGTGGCCATACAAGAGTCTGCTATGCGACCCGGCGGCGAAAAGGCATCTATTCGTGTCAGCCATACTCCTTACCACCGCACGCTTGTCGGCCTGACGTCGCTCATCGGTCACTGAGTTGAAGTCGAGACTCCACCCGGACTCGCGATGGACCCTAGTGAGCTTGCGGTCTTGCCTCCGCCACGAGCTCCCCTGCAGTCGCACTTTCTGCCGCGGCCGCTCCATCGGCAGGAACACTCTGCACCAGCTGCTTCGCAAAAATCAGCTTGTCATCACCAGGCTTGTAATACTCCGGAATCTTCCCCACCAGCTCGTACCCGGTCCGCTCATAGAACTGGATCGTCCCACCGTACGTCTCCTGCGACGACGTCTCGATCAGCAGCATCTTCCCGCCACGCCGCACGATCTCTTCCTCCGTGAACTTGAGCAGCCGCTTCCCGACTCCACCACGATGCTTGGACTTGTCGACAGCGATCCAGTACAGGTCGAACGTCGACTCCGTAAGCGGCGTCGGGCCGAAGCACACGTACCCCAGCACTGCCGAGCTATCCTCGTCCCGCGCTTCGAGAACATAGGTGAGATATCCGCTGTGCTCTCCCAGCTCCAGCCACTCGTCGATCAGCTCCAGCGCCGTCGCCACTTCCTCGGGCGTGAAATTCCCCGCGTTCTCGAGAATCCTGAAGACGCCGCTGCGATCAGCCGCGGCGAGCGGCCTGATAGTCCGGTTCATCGGTTCTGACTTTACTTGCTGAGGAGCTGCGGCGAGCGCCGGCATTCTTGCGTTGCCCTCATATGTGAATCGACCTGCCGAGCACACCGAGCGCGGCTTCCTTCACCGTTTCGCTGAGCGTCGGGTGCGAGTGCACGGTGATGCCGATGTCCTCCGACGAGCCGCGGTACTCGAACGCCAGCACCGCTTCCTGAATCAGCTCCGACACGTTCGGCCCGATCATGTGAGCACCCAGCAGCTCGTCGGTCTCGGCGTCGGCGATGAACTTTACGAAGCCCGTCGTCTCACCCGCCGTGCGCGCGCGGCCATTGGCGGAAAACGGAAACCTCCCGGTCTTGTACTTCCTCCCGCTCGCCTTCACCTCGTGCTCGGCCAATCCAACCGTCGCGATCTCCGGCCAGGTGTACACCACCGACGGCATCGACTTGTAGTCCATGTGCGACTTCTGCCCGGCAATCACCTCGGCCGCGATCACGCCCTCTTCCTCCGCCTTGTGCGCGAGAAGCTTGCCGCCCACTGCATCGCCGATCGCGTACACGTTCGGGAGATTCGTGCGCATCTGAGAGTCAACCAGAATCTCTCCGCGATTGCCGAGCTTGAGACCGAGCGCGCCAGCATCGATGCCGGTGAGGGCTGATTTGCGACCGACCGATACGAGCACGTAGTCCGCGTCGATCGTTTCCTTGTTTCCATCTTTCTCGACGTCGACGAGAACCCGATTCGCTTCGAGCCTGGCACCAGTGACTTTGGTGCCGACACGAATCTCGAGACCCTGCTTCCGGAAAACCTTGTCTGCTTCCTTGATGATCTCTTCGTCGTTCCCAGGAAGAATCGTCGGCATCAGCTCGACGATAGTCACCTTCGCGCCGAGCCGGCGCCAAACGGAGCCGAGCTCGAGCCCGATCACTCCGCCACCGATCACGAGCAGATGCTTGGGCACAGAGGGAATCTTCAGAGCGCCGATGTTCGACAGTACGCGCTTCTCGTCGAATTTCAGAAACGGCAGCTCCACCGGAACCGAACCGGTTGCGATGACGACGTTCTTCGCGCGGTACGACTCGGACTTCCCATCGGTGCCCGCGACACTCACCACGTTGCCACGACCTAAAGTCCCACGCCCCTTCGCCCACGTGATCTTGTTCTTCTTGAAGAGGAACTCGATTCCCTTCGTGTTCTGCCCCACGACCGTGTCCTTCCGCTTCATCATCGTCGGCAGGTCCAGCTTCACGTCGCCGATCGTCACGCCATGCTCGGCCGCGTGCAGCCGCGCGAACTCGTAGTGCTCCGATGATGTGAGCAGCGCCTTGGATGGGATGCACCCGACGTTGACGCACGTTCCGCCGAGCGTCTTGTCCATCTCGATGCAAACAGTGTTGAGGCCCAGCTGGGCGGCGCGTATTGCTGCTACATATCCACCGGGTCCGCCGCCGATGATCGCTACATCGCAGTCGACCATCTATTCGATAAGCATCGCGGCCGGATCTTCGACGAGCTCCTTCACGCGTACGAGGAATAGCACCGCCTGCTGGCCTTCGACTATGCGGTGATCATAGGAGAGCGCGACGTACATCATCGGCCGGATCGCGACCTGGCCGTTGATCGCAACCGGCCGGTCCTGCGTCTTGTGCAGGCCGAGTATGCCGACCTGCGGGTAGTTGATGATCGGCGTCGAGATGAGCGACCCGAACACACCGCCGTTAGTGATTGTGAACGTGCCACCGGTGAGGTCATCCATCGTCAGCTTGCCGTCGCGCGCGCGCTTCGCAACCTCCGCGATTTCACGGCTCAGATCGATCGTTCCCTTTCGATCCGCGTCCTTGATGTTGGGAACGACGAGGCCCTGTTCGGCCGCGACAGCGATTCCCATGTTGACGTAGTGCTTGTAGACGATGGTGTCGGCATCCACCTGCGCGTTGACCGTCGGGAACTGCTTGAGCGCCTGACACGCCGCGCGCACGAAGAATGGCATGAACGTCAGCTTGACACCGTGCTCCTTCTCGACCTTCTCCTTGTACTTCTCGCGCAGCGCGTTGATCGCCGACATGTCGACTTCATTGAACGTCGTGAGATGCGCGGTTGCGTGCTGCGACTGAAGGAGATTCTCGGCGATGCGCTTCCGACGCGTCGACATCTTCTCACGCGTCTCCCGCTCGCCCGGCGCGACGCCATTTCCGCCACGCGATGGTGCGCTCGGCGCCGAGGTCGGTGCACGCGCCGCAGGGGCGCCAGTTGGTGCGACCAGCATATCGGGTTTCGACACGACACCGCCCCGCCCGGTTCCGGCGACCGCCGCGATATCGATACCGCGCTCGTCAGCAATGCGACGTGCTGCCGGCGATGACTTGGTCGTTCCAGACTGAGCAGCGGGAGGAGGCGGTGCACTGCGCGCAGTCGCAGGCGCAGCAGGCGTTGGAGCCGGCGCGGGAGCCTTGGCCGCAGGAGCTGCAGCTTGCGTCGCGCCCACCGCAGCTGGAACCGCTGTCTCGTCGAGCTCGCCGAGCACGTCGTCGACGTGCACGACATCGCCCTCATTCTTGGCGCGCCTGGCAAGCACGCCGGGTTTGAGTGCCGGGACTTCTACGGTGATCTTGTCGGTCTCGAGATCGACCAGCGTATCGCCCGCGGCAACGACATCGCCCTCTTTCTTGAGCCACCGAGATACTGTGGCTTCAACGATCGACTCGCCTAGAGGGGGGACCTTTATGGGGAGCATTCAGGCTGATCCGGAGCGGATGGAAATCAAAGTCGGTATCTTCTGGCTGCGGCGCGCAGCCCTTCGAGGCGGCCGCAATTATCACAGCCGTAATTCAATGTTCCGACTGAATATAACGCTCCGATAATCGCGTGCGAGGACTCACCATCTCGGCGCACGGCGGGCTCGACCAGATCGAGTACCGCACCGATCTGCCGAAGCCGGAGCCCCAGCGCGGCGAGATCCGCGTGCGCGTCAAAGCGGCGGCGCTCAACCATCTGGACCTGTTCGTCGTCAGTGGAATGCCGGGGGTCAATATCACCCCGCCCTGGATCCTTGGCGCCGACGCCACCGGAGTCGTCGACGCGATCGGCGACCTGAGCGGAATATCGGACAACAAGCTTAGGGTCGGCGACACCGTCATCGTCAACCCGGGCCTGAGCGATCACACCTGCGAGTATTGCCAGGCCGGCGAGCACTCGCTCTGCGTCCACTTCAAGCTGCTCGGAGAGCACGCGCCCGGAACGCTGGCGGAATACATCGTGATTCCGGCGCGGAACGCGCGCAGCATTCCGAAAAACACGCCGGTCGAGCAGGCGGCGGCGTTCACGCTGTCCACCCTCACCGCGTGGCGAATGGTCGTGACGCGCGCACGCGTCAAGAAAACCGACAACGTTCTGATCTGGGGAATCGGCGGGGGAGTCGCGCTCGCCGCGCTCGAGATCGTGCGCACAATCGGCGCGACGTCGTGGGTCACGTCGCACAGCGACGAGAAGCTGGCGCTGGCGCGTGGATTGGGCGCCGAGAATGTGATCAACTACGCGACGACGGACGTGGGAAAGGAAGTCAGGGCGCGCACGAACAAGCGCGGAGTAGATGTCGTATTCGACACGGTCGGCGAAGCGACGTGGGCGCAATCACTCGGCGCGCTCGGGAGGCGCGGCCGGCTGGTGACATGCGGCGCGACGTCGGGCCCGATCGTTCAGATGGATGTGCGACGGCTCTTCTGGAATCAGTGGGACATCATGGGTTCGACGATGGGAAACGAGTCGGAGTTCGACGCCGTCACGAGTGAGTTCCACGCGGGACGGCTCTTGCCGCTCGTCGATTCGGTGTTCGACATCTCGCAGGGACGGCAGGCATTCGAGCGCCTCCAGAGCGGCCAGCAGTTCGGCAAGATCGTGGTCCGGATTCCGGACTGATGGTGGACGATGATTCCGCGAAAGGCGCAGGCGCAGGCGACGATCCGTCAGCCGACAGAGGCCTGGCGCAGTACAGCGCGAGCGAACTGCAACAGATCCGCGACGAGTTCATTTCCGGCAAAATGCCGCTCTGTCCCCGTTGCAAAGTGGCGATGTCGCGCCGCGAGATTGGCGGCGGGTCCTTCGGCCTGGGCTATGCGCGACAGCGAGATTGGCTGATCTGCGGCAAATGCCGTCGCAGCGCGATCTTCGATATCCAGCGCGGAACCCGAACTTAGAGGGGCGAAATAAGGCGCGTACCCGTATCTTTGCGGAGTATTCCGTTCCCATTCGAGTGTCACGAGACTCGAGCGCAAACCATGCTACGTCCAAACTTCAGCTGATGTCGCTTCGACGCCTCGCAACAATCGGCGGCCTGCTGTCTTTCGCCGCTGCCGACCTTTGTGCCCAGGTCATCGAGCGACCGGTTCCCTTCGACAGCGCGGGGCAGCTGGTCGTAATAACGCCGTACATCGCCGATCGCGCCTCGTTGCGCGCACCGTGGTGGCCCGTCTCGGGCGATTTCACCGAAGCCAGGCTCTACACGGTGAACGACTCGACCTACGTGCTCACGGTTGGGCGCAAGACCGGGGTCGTCGAGCGCTACACAATCACAGCGGCAGATCGGGAAGCTATTCGCGCAATCGTTTCACGACTGCCACGCGACGTGATCACCGCGCGGAACGATGCGCACAATGCGTTCGTCAAGAACCAGACGATTCTCGGCCTCCTTGTATACGGACCCGCGTTCGCCGGCGCCATCGCCGACAACGGCGCGGGCGCAACCGCCGGATATCTCGTCGTCGCCGGCGGATCGTTCTTCGCCGCATCGGAGATTTCGCGAAGAACGTTCATCTCTCGCGCGCAGAGCGACCTCGCATTCAACATGGGTCACAACGGAGCGCTGGCCGGCTGGGCCACGATGTACGTGTTCGACCAGGGCAATCGCACCCAGTCCGCCGGTGCGTTCGTCGGGGGGCTGGCGGGAGCCGCTTTGGGAGTGAGCTTCGGCCGCAACATGACGGAGGCCGACGCGGTCGGATCCGCTTTCGGTTCCGATATGGGCGCGCTCATCGGCTGGGGAACGACAGAGGCAATAAGAGGAAAGGAGACGTGCACCTTCGACCCTGTCTCGTTTGTGGAGACCTGCACGCGCGCACTCTCGAATCGCACCGAGGTGGCGATGATTCTTGCCTCGGGCCTCGTCGGCTATCCGCTCGGCCTGCTCTATCCGCGCAACGCGCGTTATCACGTCACTCCTGGTGACATTCAGACGTTATGGGGCACGGCGATCCTCGGCATGACGACGACCAGCGCATTTCTGGGCGCGAAAAGCAGTGGGCGCGCGCGCGCCGCGACCGCGACGACAGGCGGAGTTCTCGGGATCATCGCCGGTGACAGGTTCCTGGTTCAGCGCTACGACCACAGCCGGACCGACGGGGGACGCGTCGTCCTCGGCACCGTGGCTGGCGGACTGATGGGGGCGGGTGTCGCGACGCTCTTCAACACCGATAATCCGGATCCGCATTTCGTGCTCGGGCTCGCGGCGGCGGGTGGCCTGGCCGGGACTATCATCACGGAGCACTATCTGGACCCCGCCTCCGACGCCGGACCTCCGCGCCTAAGTGTAACTTTTAACCCGGCGAGCCTCGCGATGCTGGCCACGCGCACCCCCGGGAATCACTCCCTACTCAATGTGAGGTTCTAGTGGACACCACGACGACACTCACCTTCGGCGACAGACTGCAGGGAAGCTTCGAGCAGCTGTATCGCTACGTCCCCGCGCTCTTCGGCGCGCTGGTCATCCTCTTCGCCGGCTATCTGCTGGCGAGACTGCTGGAGAAGGGAACCGACCGCCTGATGAAACGGATCCATCTCAACCAGATCCTCGAGCGGGGCGGCGTGATGCAGGCGGTGGAGCGGTCGGGCTCTCGCGTGAACCCGACGCGCGTCGCGGGAAGTCTCGTCTTCTGGTTCGTGATGTTCGCGGTGATGCTCGTCGCCGCCAACGCACTGGGACTCCAGTCGCTCGCCAACGTCTTCTCGGAGCTCGTGAGCTACATCCCGAGCGTCATCGCCGCGATCGTCATCATGATCGTCGGCATGGTGCTCGGCAGCTTTGTCGGCGGCCTGATCATGGCGTCGGCCGGCGGACTCCACGGCGGACCGACATTGGCTCGCGTGGGGAAGGGCGGTGTCGTCCTGCTCGCCGCTTTCATGGCGCTCCAGGAGCTGGGCGTTGCGACGGAGATCGTGACCACAGCGTTCGCAATTCTTTTCGGCGCGATTGCTCTGGCGATCTCACTCGCGTTCGGACTCGGCAATCGCGAGCTCGCCGGCGAGGTCACGCGCAAATGGTACGGCCGCTACAAGGAAGAGCGTGACAACATCGAGCGCGAGAATCGCGAGCTCGACAGGGCCGAAGGAATCGCGACGACCGAAGAGTACGTGCGACCCACCTACGGCATTCGTAACACCGGACCGCACGACGTAGTTCGCCCGCCCGAGTGAGCTCACCCGCCGCGGCATCACCAGTAGTGACGTCCGCGACAAGAGAGCTGGTGAGAGCGCTGTCGCTCCGCGATGCGATCGCGCTCGTACTCATCGTCATTGGAACGGGTGTCTTCCTCAAGACAGCGCCGATGGCGCAGCTCGTCGGCAGCCCGTCCAAAGTGTTGCTCGCCTGGCTTGCCGCCGGGATCCTTTCTCTGGCCGGCGCGCTGACCTACGCCGAGCTCGGCGCGATGATGCCGAAGGCGGGGGGAGAGTACGTGTTCCTGCGCGAGGCGTACGGCGATCTTCCCGCGTTTCTGTTCGGCTGGTCGTCGGTGATGCTCATCGCGAGCGGAGGACTCGCCGCGGTCTCCACCGCGCTCGCGTCATTTCTCGCCTCGTTCGTTCCGCTCAGTGCCGTCTTTACCATTCACGACTTCCACGTGCTGGGGCAGGTCGTGCACTGGCGACTCGGCATCCAGCAGGTCGTGGCGGTGGCCGTGATCCTTCTCTTTTCCTGGGTGAACTCGCGCGGCATCGAAATGGGTAGCCGAGTGCAGTGGGCTGCGACGGTCGCCAAGCTTGGCGGAATAGCGATCATCGTACTCGGCGCGTTTCTACTTTCGCGCACCGGAACGTGGGAGCATCTGAAGACGCCCGTTACGGCGCGCATCGCGCCCGCCGGAATGGGCGCGTTCGGCGCTGCAATGCTCGCGGCTCTCTGGGCGTATCAGGGATGGTCGAACGTCCCGATGATGGCCGGTGAGATCGAAAAACCCGAGCGAAATATCCCGCGCGCGCTGATCTTCGGCATGCTGATCGTGATCGCCGTGTACCTGGTCACCAATCTCGCCTACTTCTACGCCCTGTCCTTCAGCGAGATACTGACGTCCAACTCGACCGCGTACCGTGATGCGCTTCCGGTTGCCGCCAGGGCGGCGCAGACATTCTCCTCCTATGGCGCTCAAATAGTTTCGTTTGCGTTTATGGTTTCGGCGATTGGAGCACTCAACGGCATCACTATGATGAACGCGCGAGTTCCATTCGCCATGGCGCGCGACGGACTTTTCTTCGGCCCGCTGGGAAACTTGAGCGCGACATCGAGCGTGCCGGTGAACGCGATCTGGTTTCAGGGGATCTGGGCGTGCGTGCTCGCGCTGTCGGGGACCTTCGATCAGATCACGACGTCGGTGATCTTCGCCGTATGGCTCTTCACGGCGCTCGTCGGTTCGTCTCTCTTCGTGCTGCGAAGAAAGCTCCCCGCTGCTCCGCGCCGATACCGCGCGCTCGGCTATCCGGTAGTGCCCGCGCTCTTCGTGCTGGTCGCGCTATGGCTGGTCATCAACACCTTGACGGTATCCCCCGTGGAATCCGCAGCGGGCCTCTTCCTGGTCGCACTCGGCCTGCCGTTTTACTTCTACTTTCGCAGAAGCGGCTGGTTAACACGGGCCCGGATGAAGGAAAGGCCGCACTAGGCGTCCATCGTGCGCGGCATCCGCTGATAGTGTTTTCTCATCGTGGCGATCAACGAGGTCATCGTGAAGCCGCCGCGCCGTTCACGATCGCCCGCGCCACCGCCTGCTGAAGCGGTCCGACATCGGGAAAATATCCACGTGCGTCGGTGCCCAGGTTCTGGCGGTTCGTGAGCAGCACTATCGACAGTCTGTATTGGGGAACTCCGGCCACATAGGTGCCGGTGAAGCCCGTGTGCGAGAAGCTCGCCGCCGGCAGATAACTCGGCGCCTGCCATCCGAGGTAATTCTGGAATTTGTCGCGCTTGAGGAACGTGTCGACTACGTCGGGTCGAATGTACTGCCGCCCGCCGTAGCTCCCACGGTTGTTCAGCAGGTCGAGCAGCACCCGCAGATCCGCCGCGGTCGAAAAGAGTCCGGCGTGTCCCGCCACACCGCCATTCGCGTAATACGAATTGCCATCGTCGACTTCGCCGACCAGCACGCGCTGCCGCCAGCCATTCCAGGCAGTCGGATCGCCGCGGTAGCGATAGCCGAAGGACGAATCGCACACCATGTGACGCTCGTAGACGTTGCCCTGCTCCGTCGCGGCGAATTCCGTGAAGCCGCGCATCTTCGGGTTGAACGTGGTGGATCGGAGTCCAAGCGGCCGATACAGGCTGTCGCCGAGAAATCTGTCGAGCGGCTCCCCGCTCACACGCTCTACGATGTAACCGAGCAGCATGAAGCCGAGGTCGCTGTAGTGCCGCGCGTCGCCGACGCCCCATTCGAGTGGCATGTCGCGGATGACGGCGTAGGTCTGGGTGCTGTTCGCGGCGTGATAATAGAGTGGCTGCCACTGCACGAGCCCCGCCGAGTGCGTGAGCAGGTGCCGGACGGTGATGCTGTCGAGATGCGGGCCCCGAAAATCCGGCAGGTAGCGCGACACGGGAGCATCGAGGTCGATGTTCCCCCTGTTGGCGAGTAGCATCATCGCCATCGTCGTTGCCATGACTTTGGTGACCGACGCCAGATCGAACATCGTCGATGTTCGCATCGCCGGCGGTGCGGCAAGCGGGTGCCCCTCGTAATCGTTGAGCTGCGCATACCCGAATGCGCGCTCGTGCACGACCCGCCCATCCTTTGCGACTAGGAACACCGCGCCTGGAATCAGCGTCCCGATCGAGGAATTGATCAAGGAATCGGCGGTCGCGATCCCCCGCGCGAGAGCCGGATCCGGAGCAACGGGCGAGCCCGCCGGAACGTACCCTCCGCTGCACCCGAGGGTCGCCCCGACGATTGCAGCGGCGGCGAAAGAGAATCGGGATGTCGTCATGTAGCCTGAATTAAGTGTCTCAGTTGCAGTTCCGCATGCCGGAGAATCATGTATAATCTGTCGCCATGACCGCCATCAGTCCGGCCGACACCGCGTGGATGCTGATCGCCACCGCAATGGTGCTGGTGATGACACCAGCCGTCGGATTTTTCTACGGCGGCATGGTGAGAGCCAAGAACACGCTCAACACCATGATGATGAGCTACGTCGCTCTGGGCTTCGTCGGCATAGCCTGGGCATTCATCGGCTACTCGCTCGCGTTCTCCGAGGGCGGCGGGCTCATCGGCGGCCTGCGATTCTCCTTCCTCAATAGCGTTGGAATCGAGCCTCACGGGTCGATTCCGCACATCCTGTTCGCCTCGTACCAGGGAACCTTCGCCGTCATCACCGCCGCGCTCATCTCCGGAGCGATCGTGGAAAGGATGCGCTTCGGTCCCTACCTCACTTTCATCACCCTCTGGTCGATTGTTGTCTATGCGCCAATCGCCCACTGGGTGTGGGGCGGCGGCTGGCTCGGCAAGCTGGGAGCGCTCGACTTCGCGGGAGGCACCGTCGTCCACATCAACGCGGCGGCAGCGGCATTCGTCGTGGCGCTGGTGCTGGGCGCGCGCAAGGATTACGCGCGGCAGGCGATCGTTCCGCAAAACGTTCCGTTCACACTCCTGGGAACCGGGCTAGCCTGGTTCGGCTGGTTCGGCTTCAACGGCGGCAGCGCTTTCGGCGCGAACTCTTTGGCCGCGCTCGCTTTTTCGAACACGATGTTCGCCCCCATGGCCACTCTCGTCGTATGGAGCCTCCTCGATCTGATGCGGACGCGGAAGACGACCGCCATCGGAGCAGCGACCGCCATCGTCGTTGGCCTCGTTGCAATCACACCCGCCGCCGGCTTCGTCAGTCCCCTGTCGGCGATCGTGATCGGCGCGATCGCCGCGCCAGCCAGTTATTTCGCGCTTCTCTGGAGAGCGCGCACCCGGCTCGATGATTCGCTCGACGTAGTTTCTGCGCACGGCGTGGGGGGAATCGTCGGCGCGCTGCTTACTGGAGTTCTCGCCGAGAAGAGCTGGAACGGAGTCGGCGACGGCGCCATGTTCGGCAACATGAGACAGCTGGGGATACAGGGCGTCGCGGTCATTGCGACAATCGTCTACAGCGCAGCCGCGACGTTTGTGATTCTCAAGGTGATCGCGCTTGTGTTCAATCTGCGGGCCAGCGTGAAGGAAGAGGGAATCGGCCTCGACGTCACCCAACATGGTGAAGAAGCGTACAGCAGGGGCGAGGGCGCGATTCTCGTCCACGCGGACCGGAGCTGAAGATGAAACTCGTCATCGCGATCGTTCGACCGGAAAAACTCAACGAAGTGCTCGAGGCGCTTTATCGCGCCGAAGTCACAGGTCTCACCATCAGCAGAGTGCGCGGCCACGGCGGAGAGACCGAGCAAGTGGAGACGTACCGCGGCATGACGGTGAAAGTCGAGCTGCACGACAAGGTGCGGCTGGAGATCGGAGTCTCGGACTCCTTCGTCGAGCCGACGGTGCGCGCAATTCTCTCCGCCGCCGTCACCGGGGAAGTGGGCGACGGAAAGATCTTCGTGCTTCCAGTCGAGAAGGTCTATCGCATTCGTACCGGCGAAGAGGATCGCTCGGCTGTTACGCCCGTGACTACAGAGGAAAGCGGAGTCTAGTCGCGGCGAAGCTCGAACGCGCAGAACCCGTGCGCGGCAATCGAGCTGAGCGTGACGGATTTGCCGTCCGCCGAAATCGTTCCTCCCGCGCACCCATCCAGCGGGTCCGCGTAAAGCGACTCGAGCCGATACGCGCCGCTGCCAGGCACCGCCGGCGATAGCGTTACGCCGAATCGATCAACCGCCTGCTCCCCAAAATTGAGCGCTATCAGAATGGTCTCGTCGCTCGTCGATCGCACGAAGGCGGCGGTCGCGGCATCACTCGCCGACGCAACGGCCAGCGCGCCACCATTCAGCGCGGAGTGAGCGCTGCGGAAGTGAATGAGGCGGCGATAGTGATTGAGCAGTGAAGCCTGATCGTGATCCTGCGCCGCGACGTTCTTCGTCATCCAGTCGGGCTGCAAACTTTCCCACGCGGTCCCGCCCGTGAAGCCGCCATTCGACTCGGCGCTCCACTGCATTGGCGTGCGGATCGTCTCGTCGGGCTTCGTACCGATCATCCCGATCTCTTCGCCGTAGTAGACAAACGGTAGCCCGGGCAACATGAGCATCGCGCTCGCCGCGACCCTCGCCCTGGCGGCGCCACCGCCAAGCACGGTCATGACGCGCGGCTGATCGTGATTGGTGAGAAATGGCGACCACCGCCCGATTGGAAACGTGACGTTCGCTTCCCAGATCGCTTGGTTAAACGGGGCCGCGCTCCCGGTGCGCGCAGCTTCGACGGTCGCGCCCGCCACCCCAAACGCGAAATACGCATCGAGCTGGTCGGGATAGTACGTGGCGAGAACTTGCGCCGACCCGTCGGACACTTCGCCAATCGTGAACGATCCGGGCGCCTCGCTCTGAATGCTATTCCCGAACTGTCGCAGAACGTCGTGCGTTCCGCGCGTGTGCTGTAGCTGATTGCCCTCCTCCACCAGATACGGAATCGCATCGAAGCGGAACCCGTCCGCGTGCATGTCCTTCAGCCAGTACGCCACGACCTTCTGCATCTCCTGCAGCACCGCCGGTGATCCATAATTGAGATCGGGCATTCCACCCCAGAAGACCCCGTAGTAGTACTCGTCGCGCACCGGCGACTTGTGCCACGCTTCCTGCCCCCACGGTCCGGGTTGATTCGGATTTGCGCTCGACCAGCGATAAAAGCTCCGGTATGGACTCGCCGGGTCGTGAAGCGCTGATTGGAAAAAAGGATGCTCGCTCGATGAGTGGTTCGGCACGAAATCCACTATGACATGAATCCCTCGGCGGTGCGCCTCCTGGGCGAGGCTGCGGAAATCCTCGTCGGTGCCGTAGTGTGGATCGACGTGGTAGTAGTCGGTGACGTCGTACCCGTGATAGCTCACGGCTCTCGCGATCGGCATCAGCCAGATGCAATTGGCGCCGAGGCTGGTACTGCTGGCCGCGTTTCCGTCGTTGATATAGTCGAGACGCGAGGTGAGCCCGCGCAAATCTCCAATCCCGTCGCCGTCGGCATCAGCGAAGGAGCGGACGAATACCTCGTAGCAAACGCCGTCGCGCCACCATGCCGTCATTCCGCCTGGCAGACCGGCCCCTTCCGTCGAAAGCGTGCCGTTGGAGCACGCGACCGCGAGTAGAGCACACAAAGCGATCGCAAATCCTGTGACCTGGCTCGAGCGAACCGTACGTGTCATCCTCGCTTCGGCTAGCGAACGGGGAAGAGCAACGACGGGAAGATCGGGACTCGCGGTGTGTCGGTTGAATCAGGTCGCATCGGCGCCTCGATGTGGTCACCCTTCCCCCTCCCCTTCGATGACCAGACCTCTGAATGTGCCGCCTCACGACGAGCTTCGTTAGCGGCGAAACGGGCGGTCCCGGCTCCTTTGAGGCTGGCGACCATTACCCCCTGGTATTAGTCTCTTCTGCGGTGTCTCGGCCGGTTATCGGTAAACTCCGGGCGGGTCCGCCGCCGAAGCATTGAAATCCACGAGGAGTTCTTTCGTGCGACCCTGGTTCATTTTCCTGGCTGTAATAGCCGTCACCACCGCCTGCTCTCAGGCAAAGCCCGCGCAACCTCCGAGCGTCAAGGTGGTTCGCGATACCGTCACGGTCCGCGACCCCGAGCTGGACAAGCGGGTAACGCGACTCGAGCTGCAGCTGCTGGCACGCGAGGCGCAGATCGAGGATCTTCAGACCCGCCTCGAGGACACGCGAGCCGAAGTCGTACGGGCGATGGCCAAGCTGCAATCGGTGGCGAGCCGCGCGCAGGCCGCATCGGCAATGGCCGAGGCCGAAGTCGCTCTTCAGACGATGAAAGCGGGCGCGTCGACTGAGCCTCCCGAGGCGGCGCAGGTCACGCGACTCGTGCGCCAGAGCGCCACGGAATTCGACAAGGCGAACTATGGGGGCGCGCTCTATCTGGCTAATCAGGCCAAAACGGTCGCGTCGGGGTATCGCGGACGCCTCGGTGTAAGCAAGGAAGGGGCGCGTCCGGGTGAAACGCTGTTCGCGGTGCCCATCAAACTGAAGACGACAAGTCGGGGAAACGTCCGCGAAGGACCCGGCACCAACTTCGCTGTCTCGTTCACCGCGGAGTCGGGCAGCTCGATCATCGGCTACTCGTACGCCGATGAATGGGTTCGCATTAGTGATGACACTGGACGAATGGGGTGGATTCACCAGGCGCTCGTCGCCCGACCCTAGCTGGCTACCCCGTCTTCTTGAGTCTACGCGCGCGCACCGTGCGGTCGCGCCCTTCTCTCTTCGCCTGATATAGAGCTTCGTCGGCGATGGCGATGATCGCCTCCGCGTCGTCCGCGTCCTCGGGGAAACTGGCGACGCCGATGCTCAATGTGATCTTCCGTGCGTTGAACTTCTTGGCCGCCACCCGCGCGCGGATGTGCTCGGCCGTGTCCAGCGCATCGGCGATAGCTGTGTCAGGCAGCACTATTACGAACTCTTCACCGCCGTAACGCGCGCAGCAATCGACCTTGCGCGTCGAATCGCGCATGATCTCCGCGATCATCTGCAGCACTTCGTCGCCGGCCGGGTGCCCGAACGCGTCGTTGTACTGCTTGAAGTGATCGACGTCGCCGACAAGCACTGAGAAGCCGCGCTTCTCCTTCTTGAACCGCGCGACCTCGTCGTCGAGTCGCTTCATCAACGACCGGTGATTCGACAGGCCGGTGAGACTGTCCGTCGTCGAGAGCAGCTCGAGCTCCTCGTTTTTCTTCAGCAGTGTCAAGTTGATGCGATCGAGCTCGAGTCGACCTTCGCGTAGCCGATAAACCATGTGGTTGAACACATCGGTGAGGTAGCCGACTTCGCCACCGCCCGCCGCCGCCGGAAGGTCCACCGCGAGATCTCCAGCCGCGACTTCACCGGCGGCCTTCGTCAGACGGTCGAGCGGCCGCGCAATCAGGCGTCCGAGTCGGTACGCGGATAAGGTCACGGCGATGAGCAGGAACGCGATCACAAGCAGAGCGACGTCGCGGAACCGGCGTACCTGCTGGGACGCCGCTTCGCCCGAGATCTCGGAGATCACAAGCCAGTTTACCTGCGGGACGTACTCGAGAGTGCCGATGACATCTCGGCCGCCAAAGCTTGTGTAGGCGAACGGAGCGCGGGCGCGCTCTTTCAGCTTCTTCATCGTCGATGGCGGGATGGGATTCTTTAGCAGCTGCTCGGAGACTCGGTCTGAGCTGGCTATCGCGGCGCCCTTGGTGTTGACCAGATGGACCGCACCGGTGCTATCCGGCGCAAAGGACCGCAGCAGCATCTGCACGGGCGCGAGATTGAGCTCCGCCGCGAAAGCGCCGAGGATACGTCCATCGGCGCGCTGCGCCGGAACGGCTACGATCAGCTTCGCTCTGCCAGACTTCGGATCCCAGTATGCATCGCCGACGATCTGATTGTCCGATTTCAGAGTCGCCTGCCAGTCCGCCGGGAGAGGGACCTTGGTCACCTCGCTCGCGCTGGTCGCGATGACGTTCCCATCGAGGTCGAGCACCATGAGCTTCTCGAAGTCGCCGAACCGCTCGTGGAGCGAGACGAGGTAGTCACGGAGCCGGCCTTCGGTGGGCGAGCCCGGCGCCTTGCTGGCGCCATGTTCCAGTGTGATCACCACTTCGTCCGATCCGGCGAAAACGCGCAGATCGTAGAGCCGTTCCCTCAGCCAGACACCGGTTGCACGGGCGCTCTGGGCGCTGCTGGAGAGAAGATCTTCATCGATTTTCTTCTCGAGCGCGCGACGATTCTGGGTATAGAAGACGCCGAGCATGGTGCCCGCCGGCAGCAGTGCGGCAGCCATCGCGAACGCGAGAATTCTGCTGCGCAGACTCTCGAGGCGCGGGAAGGGAAGTGGAAATTTATGACGCGCGCGAGGCGTGGTTTGAGCCGCGCTCTGAGGAGTGTTCATGGTTCCGGGTTCTGATGTCGGGAAGGGCATCGTCTATAGACGATTGACCTCTCGCTGGGCCACCGAGCTCGAGGCCAGGTGAGCGCGAAGCGCAATCATTTGACTAAAACCCGCTCCTAGAATGACTAAACCCGCCCCTAGAAAACTTTTGGCGGGCCATGCTCACAAACATGATGCGCTTTCGGAATCGGGTGAATCAGGTAACTACTGACTCAGCAATGCTTTACGATAGGTCCATTCAAGTTCAACGCTCATCGATCACGATGCCGAGGATTGGGATCCTCATTACTTGCCCTCCAGAGTGAAGATCTGCTCAACAGGGCAATCGAAAACCCGCGCGAAGTTGAGCGCCAGCACCAAACTCGGCACGTAGCGGTCGCGCTCGTATGATCACGAATTTTCCCGCTAGCGGCAAGCAATCTTGCGCGAAACGCGGTGCTCCGTCTAACCGCTTGTCCCGTAGCCACTTACGTTCTCTGAGCGCAATTGATTTTTCGTCCGCCGAGCGGTACATTTCTGACTACTTCTACCGGAGGCTTTTTTGTCCTCCCACCCCGCCTCCGAACCCAGTAGCCACCACCGGATTTAATGACGGCTCCGAACAACAGAGAGCGCATCCTCCCGCGCCTCATTCACGAAGAAATCAAAGAATCGTTCATCAACTATTCGATGAGCGTCATCGTCTCTCGCGCACTTCCGGATGTGCGCGATGGACTCAAGCCGGTGCACCGCCGCGTGCTCTACGCCATGAACGAGCTCGGACTCGTTCCTGGCCGCCCCTACAAGAAGTCCGCGACCGTCGTCGGCGACGTGCTCGGCAAATACCACCCGCACGGCGACAGCTCGGTCTACGACGCACTCGTGCGCATGGTGCAGGACTTCTCGCTCCGCTACCCGCTGGTCGATGGACAGGGAAACTTCGGTAGCGTCGATGGAGATCCGGCCGCGGCCTACCGCTACACCGAAGCACGCCTCACTCGCGCCGCGATGGAGATGCTGGCAGACATCGACAAGAACACCGTCGATTTCGCGCCCAACTTCGACGACAGACTGCAGGAGCCGAAAGTTCTTCCATCGGCCATCCCCAACCTCGTCGTCAACGGCTCCTCGGGCATCGCCGTCGGCATGGCGACGAACATTCCGCCCCACAATCTCGGCGAAGTAGTCTCCGCTCTCACCGCGCTGATCGACAATCCGGAGCTCACACCCGGCGATATCAGAAAACTGATCAAGGGTCCCGACTTCCCGACCGGCGGCTACATCTACGGCCGCGCCGGAATCAAGGATTACCAGGAAACGGGCCGAGGCCGCATCATCATGCGCGCCCGCGCCGTGATCGAGGAGAAGGAATCCTCGAACAAGTCCCAGATCGTGGTCACCGAGCTTCCCTACCAGGTCAACAAGGCGAAGCTGATCGCCGACATGGCGGAGCTGGTGAAAGATGCCAAGCTCGAAGGCATCTCAGCGCTCCGCGACGAGTCCGACAAGGACGGCATGCGCGTCGTCATCGAGCTCAAGCGCGATTCGATTCCTCGCGTAGTTCTCAACCAGCTGTACAAGCACACCGTGATGCAGTCGACGTTCGGCGTCATCATGCTGGCGCTCGTGCCCGATTCGCACACGACCCAGCTAGTGCCGAAGGTCATGCCGCTCAAGGAAGTGCTCGAGCACTACCTCACGCACCGGCACCAAGTGGTCGTCCGCCGCACGCAGTTCGAGCTCGACAAGGCGCTCGAGCGCGAGCACATCCTCGAGGGACTCAAGATCGCCGTCGACAACATCGACGCGGTCATCAAGCTCATCCGCGCGGCTCAGGACACGCCAACGGCGAGCATGCAGCTTCAAAAGCGGTTCAAGCTGAGCGAGCGGCAGGCGGAGGCGATCCTCAACATGCGCCTCGCCAAGCTCACTGGCCTGGAGATCGAGAAGCTCGACACCGAGCTCAAGGAAGTCCGTGCGTTCGTCAAGGAGATGCGCGATATCCTCGCGTCCAGGCCGCGCCGGCTCAAGATCATCCGCGACGAGCTGCAGCAGGTCTCAGACAAGTACGCCGACGAGCGCAGATCCGAGATCACGAGCGACGAAGGCGAGTTCACGATCGAGGACCTGATCGCCGAAGAGGACATGGTCATCACCATCTCCCACTCGGGCTACATCAAGCGCACCTCGGTCTCGACGTATCGCAAGCAGCGCCGCGGCGGCCGCGGACTGAGCGGCGCGGGGCTCAAGGACGAGGATTTCATCGAGCATCTCTTCATCGGCTCGACGCACGACTACATCCTGTGCTTCACGGATGACGGCCGCTGCTTCTGGCTCAAGGTTCACGAGGTACCGCAAGCGGGCCGCGCGGCGAAGGGAAAGCCGATCGTCAACCTGATCAACGTCTCACCGGAGACGCAGATCAAGGCGATGGTTCCGGTCCGCGAGTTCTCGGACACACAGTTCCTCCTCTTCTGCACCAGAAACGGCACGGTGAAGAAGAGCGCGCTCTCGCAGTACTCGAACGTCCGTCAGACCGGCATCAAGGCGATCAAGATCGACAAGGACGACGAGCTAATCGACGTGCAGGTGACGAGCGGCTCGAACGACATCGTTCTCGCCACGCGTCATGGCCTCTCGGTGCGTTTCCACGAGCAGGACGTGCGTGAGATGGGCCGAGACACCACGGGCGTCAAAGGCGTGGAGCTTCGCAAGGACGATTCCGTGATCGGAATGGTCGTCGTCAAGCGCGACGCGACGCTGCTCGTGGTCACCGAACGCGGCCTCGGGAAGTGCTCCAACATTGCTGATTACCGGGTGCAGAAGCGCGGCGGGAAGGGCATCATCACAGTCAACAGAACTGAAAAGACAGGTGATGTCGTTGCCCTGATGGAAGTTCTGCCCGCAGATGAGATAATGATCATCACAAAACATGGTGTGATCATCCGCAGTTCCGTCTCTCAGGTGAGAGTAACCGGGCGTATCGCGCAGGGGGTCAAGCTCGTCAACCTCGATGAAGGAGATCTCGTCACAGCCGTCGCCCGGGTCGTCCCCGAAGATGAGGACGAAGGTGCTGAAAACGGCATTCCCGCCACCGAGACCGAGCAGGTCGAGGCCCTCACCGACGAATGAAGATCAAGCGTTCCGACCTGGCGCATGAGCTCGCGGAAATAGAGAAGCTGCGGACGGCACTGCGTAAGGCAGAGTCCGAGGTGCAGCGCCTGCTCGACGAAGCCGCGGCGCGCGGAGCGCTCGTGGACATCCTCCACGACGTCATGGGCTCGCTCTCCATGGGGGAGCTGTTCCACATGCTGGCGCGCCGTCTCGCGCGTGCGCTCAACCTGAGCCACTCGTCCGTCATTTTCGCGAAGTCCGGCGACCGCCTGGGAACCGTCGCCTCGGCGCACGAAGATCCGCAGCTCGAGAATCTCCAGGTCGAGCTCGACAAGTATCCGGAGATCGAAGCCGCCCTCGCGAGCGAGCAGCCGGTTCTCATTCCCGACATCTGGCACTCCGACGCCTACAAGGCGCTGCGCGAGGCGTGGGAGAAGGACGGCAGCGTCATCTCCGTGCGCTCGATCATCGCGCTGCCCTTCCGGCTCGATCTCGATCGCACCGGCGTGTTCCTCCTCCGCCGCACCGCCGAAAAGGCGTCGCTGAACGAAGCTGACGTCGATTTTGCGGAGACCGTGGTCAAGAGCGCCATGAATGCCATGCGTCGCGCGCACATGGTGGAGGTCACGCAGGCCGACAATCTCCGCCTCGAGGCGCTGGCGCGCACCGATCCGCTCACGCAGCTGCTCAACCGCCGGGCGCTGCTCGCACAGCTTGGCACGGAAGTCGAGCGCACGCGCCGCTACAACGCGCCGCTCAGTATCCTGATGATCGACGTCGATGAGTTCAAGGATGTGAACGACACGTTCGGCCATCTCACCGGTGACCAGGTGCTAGTTGAAGTCGCGCTGCTGCTCGCTCGCACCGCGCGCAGCGTCGATTCCGTCGCCCGCTACGGCGGCGACGAGTTCGTGATCGCCGTGCCCGAGACGGGCGAGGCCGGCGCGATTGCGTTTGCGGAGAGACTCCGCGACAAGATCCAGGCGCATGAGTTCGACATCGGAAAGGGCGATCCGCTCCGCCTCACGGTGAGCATCGGCGTCGCCGATTTCCCCGAGCCCAAGATCGAGACGGCGGAAGATCTGCTCGACTGCGCTGACCGCGCGCTCTACCGTGCCAAGGCCGCCGGACGTAATCTGGTGTGTGTCTGAGTAACTTCGATCGGCTCAGGTGAGCCTGTCGGCGGACCACTCTTCACACACCAATGCGAATCCGATCCTCCTCCAACAATCTCGAGATCATCCTCTCCGGCGCGCTGCTCGCGCTCGGTGGGTGCGTCGTCGACTCAGGACAGAAGGAAACCACCGCTGACACGGCGCACCTGGCACCGGTCGTGACCGTAACGCCCGTGAACCGCGGCACTCACGGAATGGCCGAGCGGGTGTTGTGGGCGTTTTCGCCGGACAGTAAGGCGGTTCTCGTAGTGGCTGATCCCGGCGGCGTGGAAAACGAGCCCGTTCCGAATGGGTTTTTCTTCGGCGACGAAGCGCGCGGGTTCCAGACGCAGATGGACAGCGTGTGGGACGTGGCACCGTCGCCCGACTGGAAGTGGATCGGATTCGGGCGCGCGTACACGGTTGTGGCTGGTGGCGGAACCGGAACCGATCTGCTGACGGACGTTTCGCGCCGCACCTCGATCGATACCGCGACGCTCCGCGCCGGTTCGTTCCCCGCGAGCGGGATGTCGCTTGCGCGCGCCGTCGCGCAGCCGGGCGTCATCCACATTCCGGACAATCCGCGCGTGCAGGCGGCGGCCGACAGCGCCGTGCCCAAGCTATTTCCCATCGCCCGCGGCTGGCGCGTTCGCTGGACCACCGACGGCACCACGCTCGCACTCGGCAACAGTCCCGCGCGCGCGCTGGACAACGAGCCGAGTCAGACGTGGTCGGCGCTCGATCCGGCGACGGGCGCGCTGCACGGGACGCTGCCGTCGAGCGCGAAGCTAGCCGATGTAAAGTTCACCGGCGGCCCGACGCTTGACCGCTCGCTGCCGATCGACATGAATCAGTCCCCGCCGATTCAAATCCAGCGTGGAAATCAGACTTTCAACATTCAGAGCGAGCGGGGGGTCATCACGCTGGTCGAGACCACGCCGGGTGCCGCGACCAGGGTGCCCCCGCGCGTTGTCGGCGCGGGCATCGCTCTCGCCGCGACTGCTGGTGGGCGCTACATAATCGCGCTCGCGCCGCGGAGCAAGTCCGATCCGAACGAGTCGGCGGTTGAGCCGGTCGTTTACACGGTCACCTGGTAGTGGATGCCGGTCGCGTCGCGAAAGCCAGTACTCTACTTCCCGAGTCGGCGCAGCTCCACCAACAGGCAGTAATCCTGGACTACGTCTATACCCGCGCGTGCAAGCTGCTCCGCGGCAGCGTCGTTTCTGATTCCGAGCTGAAACCAGACTGACTTGGGCTTCTTGGCGATGATGTCGTCGACGTGCGACGGGATGTGGTTGGGACGGCGGAAGACGTTGACCATGTCGATGTCGCCCGGAATGTCGGCGATTTTCCGGTAGACTTTCTTCCCCATCATCTCGGTGAGATCCTTGTAGTAAACCGGAACCGGGACGATCTCGTATCCAGCGCGCTCCGCGTACTCGGGGACGTAGTGCGCCGGCTGGTCGGCATCGGGCTTGATGCCGAGCACGGCGATGCGATGCGTGTTCTCCAGCAGGTCTTTTATCTGCGCCGGCGATTCGATCAGGTGATCTCGCCAGTTCGCGCCGTCAGTCTGTGCGGTCATGGTCTCTTCGATTTGCCGGCTCATTTTACTTTCGACAATTCGCCGGATTGGGAAGCTCACCGCGCGGGGTAACGGGAAGCACGTCGCCCCGGTAAATTGCAAGAGCGAGTCCAGCTCAAAAATTTCTGGAGATCCACACGTAATGCGAATGTTAGTTCTTGGCGCCGGGCTGCAGGGCTCCGCGTGCGCGTATGATTTGCTGCAGAATCCCGAAGTAAAGGAAGTTCGCCTCGCCGATCTGCACACCGGCCACCTTCCGCAATTCCTCGCGCCGTACTCCGGCGAGCGCCTGATCTTCACGCCGCTCGACGTGCGCGACAAGGAAGCCGTGCTCGCGCTGATGCGACAATCCGACGCGGCGATGAGCGCGATCCCGTACTACTTCAATTTCGAGCTCGCCGAGCTTGCCGTCGAAGCTGGCGTGCACTTCTCGGATCTGGGTGGAAATACCGAGATCGTGGTCAAGCAGAAGACGCTGGACGCGGCCGCGAAGAAGAAGGGAATCACGATCATTCCCGACTGTGGTCTGGCGCCGGGAATGGTCAACATCCTGGCGGAGCACGCGATCCGGCAGCTCGACACGGTCGACACGGTTCGCATTTTCGTCGGCGGACTGCCGCAGCGTCCCGAGCCGCCGCTCAACTATCAGATCGTCTATTCACTCGAAGGAGTGCTCGACTATTACACGACGCTCTCGTGGGTGCTGCGCAAAGGCAAGCGCACGCAGGTAAAAGCGCTGTCGGAGCTCGAGGTCGTCAACTTCGGCGGATCGCTGGGCGAGCTCGAAGGATTTCACACGGCGGGCGGCCTTTCGACGATGCCGTCGCGCTATGAAGGAAAGATTGCGACGATGGAGTACAAGACGCTCCGCTATCCTGGCCATGCGCGCATTATGGAAGCGATTCGAGAGCTGGGCCTACTCGACTTGAACCCGGTCGACGTGAAGGGAGTCAAAGTCGTTCCGCGGGATCTCGTCGTCGCCGCGATGGGTCCGCGTCTCACCAAGCCGAACGCGTACGATCTCGTCGCGCTGCGCGTCTACGCCGAAGGCACGAAGGACGGAAAGCCGAAGCGGATCGGGTGGGAGATGGTGGATTACTACGACGAGGAGAACGGGATCAGCGCGATGGAGCGCTCGACCGGCTACTCGCTCTCGATCACGGGGCAGATGCAGGCGCGCGGAGAGATCGGAAAGGCGGGCGTATTCACTCCCGACGAGGCGGTGCCTGCTGAAAAGTACATCCGGGAGTTGGCCGCGAGAGGGGTGATGATCAGGGAGATGCGGTGACGGGCTAGGAACTACATCTACAAACTAAACGGGATGCGAGGTTTCAGTAGCGTAGTTTGCCAGGTATTAGGTCAGGACGCCCCGACGTCACTCGGTAGCATTATGGCACAGGCATCAGCCTGTACCGTGAAGCGCGCCGGTAGAGTCGGGGCGTAGTGACTGTTCACTTGATCACTTTGCCACTGACAACTCGTATCCCGTTCAGTTGTAGTTGTTTATTGGGATCAGTGTTCAGCGAGCACGTAGATAGCGGTGAGCGCGAGCAGAAAGTACGGCACGAGCGCAGCGGCGCCGGCGTAGTCTTTTGAAACACGCTGACCGAAGAAAAGCGCAATAATGTTGATGCCCGCGATCACCGCCCCGAAAAATGCCACCATGGAATCGTGGGTCAGAAGCAGCAGCGCGCAACCGACCGCGCTCAGTGCACCGGCAGACACCTCGAGGATCGTAATGACGATGAGCATCGGGCCGACCGTGCCGGCAAGCGGGCTGCCCGCGAAATGCCCATCGAGGTACGTGCGATTTCCCCTCCGATCCACGACCTTGTCTATCCCCGACTGAAGAAACAGCACCGCGAGAAAAGCGGAGACGAGGATCTGAAGGATATACGATGCCGCGTCGGGCGAGTAGACACTTGGCATTGAGCTATTGTAGCATGATCGGGCGGGCACTGTCCAATCCGGAAACGACACATGACGAGACGCGACCCATCGATGCAAACCTTCGCGCTTATGGCGCTGGTCCTCGCCTGCCGGCCGGGAATGCCCGCGCCGCGCGCTGAGATCGAAGCGTCACAACAGCTTGTGGTAGTGATCACTCCCAGCTGGACATCGACCGTCGGCACGATGACCCGTTTCGAGCGCGCGGCCCCAAACTCCGCCTGGATCCGCCTCGAGTCTCCGATTCCGCTCGTGGTCGGCCGCACCGGGGTCGCGTGGGGCGTGGGCTTCGACGACGTATCCACCGAAGGTCCGCACAAGCACGAAGGGGATGGAAAAGCTCCAGCCGGTATTTTCCCGCTCGACATGGCCTTTGGATTTGCGCCCCGCGACTCGATGCGGAGCGTGCTGTTGCCCTACGCGCAATTGCTTCCCACCACCGACTGCGTCGACGATACTACTTCTGCCCATTACAACACGGTTGTCGACAGAGCAGCGGTCTCTCTCGTCGAATGGAACAGCGCTGAGCACATGCGGCAGGTGCCCCAGTACGAGATCGGAGTGATCGTCGGGTACAACGCGTCACCGCCGGTCAAAGGCCGCGGCTCCTGCATCTTCCTCCACATCTGGACCGGTCCGGATTCGCACACCGCTGGATGTACCGCGTTCGACGAAGCGAAGCTGCGCGAAGTGATGCTGTGGCTCGACCCGCACAAACGGCCTCTACTGGTGCAGCTCACCGCGGACGAATACAAGAAGCTTCGCGCGAGTTGGAGACTTCCGCCTACATGACGGCGCGAAGTCCGAAGCTCAGCGTTCTTCCCGGCACGACTGTGATGTTGTCAGGCTCGCCGTGTTGCCGGTTGAGAAGATTCTCGCCGCTCAATGTGAGCGAGAGGCCGCGATAAAAGTTCCTGCCCACGCTCGCGCGGAGACGAGTCACGCCGCTGTACTTCAGCCAGTAGTTGCGCAGCTCCTGACCCACCAGCTGCGCATCGGTCTGCGTGGAATTCGAGAACGCTCCGGCGAGCGCGATACGATCGTAATCGATCCAGTCCCACGATCGCGATGCCACCACCGAGCTGGTCCACCCTCCGCCGATCCACGCGGCTGATACGCTTCCCGTCCTCGCCGGCACCTCGAGCATCCTGTCACCGACGCGCAGATCTCCAATGTAACCCCGCGCCACCTGCCTCACTCTGCTGTCGACCGTGGAGAACGTTCCGCTCAGCGCCAGAGAGGCGAGGTTCATATCGCTCTTCAGCTCCCACCCGCGATTCGTGATCTCGCCAACGTTCTGCAACACGTAGGCGATATGCCTTTCCTCCGCAGGGATCGGCTGCTGCGACTGGGGATACCCAGCCGCCGTCGGCGCGGATCCTAGATTGTGGTCGTTCGAAGTCGAGTACGCGACGCGCTGGATGAGTCCCGATGCGAGCTGATCGAAGCGAGTCAATTGCATGCCGAAGGTCTTGCCGACGTAGACATCGATCCCCGTTTCAATCCCCGACTGCTCCTCGGGCGCAAGATTCAGAAGCCGCGCCTGTCCGCGTGGATCGAACCACGCGGTCTCCCGCATCGGCGTCGTCGCGGGACGAATGCCGCGACCAAACGCTGAGCGGAGTTTGACGGTTAGTGGCCCGAAGTCGCGCAACGCGGCGGCGCCAAGCATCGGCAGCACCGAGACGGTGCGATTGCTCCCAAACGCGTCGTTTCGCTCGACGCGAAGTCCGGCCGTGACGTACCCTGCGTCCCGCCAGGACACGTTCGCCTGCGCGACACCCGCGCTCGTCCACCGGCGCACCACCGACGACTCCGTCGAGTCGCTCGTCGTCTGGCTGGAGTCCGTCTCGAGTCGAGAGCGGAAGTCGAGCAGCGAATTCTCGCCTGCGAACGTCAGCGTCGTCGCGAGATTCTCCGCGTCACCGAGCCTGGCGACGCTGCTCACCCGAAGCGTCGCCAGATTCGCGTTCCCGCCCGCCGTGCCGAGATCGGGCCCGGATGCAGAGGGAAGGGGCGTATGATAGTCGGCAAGATTCGACAATCTGCTTCCATCGAATCCGGCGACTATCGCGTGCGTCCAGCGCTCGCTCTGAATGATCGTGGCGCTGCTGCCGAGTGTGTACTCGCGCACGGATTGCGGTATCACCTGCCCTGCCCGAGTGGCGCTCACCGAATCCCGAAAGAGCGGACTCGACGGATCGGCCGACTCGCTCACGAACATTCTTGCCATCCCGGTCGCGATCAACCTGGACCGCACCACGCGGAATCCGGCGCTACCCGTCGTGTGGCGCGCAAACGCGCCGGGCAGATACTCTCCCACTCCACCGGACGTGAAGCTCGCGCTCCCCGACTGCGCGCCCGACCCTTCGCGAACCGTGACCGCGTGATCCTGCGTGATAGCCGCGCGGGGCACGTACGCGCTCGACGCCGCGCCCACCGCCGATCGCGCCACGGTGCTCGGACCGCCGTTCGATCCATCGTGCCGAGTAACAATGTTGATCACGCCGCTGATCGCGTCGGTTCCGTAAAGCGCCGCACCCTGAGGACCGCGAATCACTTCGATGCGCTCGACGGTCTCGGGAGTGAACTGCGTTATCAACAGTGGATTGGCCAGCTCGATTCCATCCACATAGATCTTCGGATAGCTGGACCCGAATGAGCTGGTCCCTCGAATACTCCCGTAGTGCGCGACCAGTGATGTCGGCGCGCTCTGCCAGACCCAGAGCCCCGGCACCAAATCGCTCAACGCCTGCGCCAGATTCCCCTCGGCGTAGCTGGAGAGCTGAGCGCCGCTGATGACGTTCATCGCGACGGTGAGCCGGCGGGCGGGCGCCTCGATCGCGCCGCCCGTCACGACGATCCGGTCGAGGACGCGCGGCACGCGCTCGCGTTGTTCAGCGGTGCCCGGTGCCTCCGAGGGCGCGAGCACGACGTGCTCGCCGCCGGCTGAAATTGGCAGGACCGGGGTTCCGCGGAGCAACAGTCCGAGCGCCTCGCCGAGCGGAATCGAATCGAACGAAGCGCAGACTCTACTGTCCAGCGGGATGGCTTCCGAAGCGTAGGAGAGCCGGATGCGTGCGTCCGCCGAGAGGCGATCTAGCGCATCGCGCAGCGAGATATCGCGCACATGGAGCGAGACACGCCGGTCGAGTGGCGCATTCCAGGTAGGCAGCGACGCCAGAAGCGCGCTGGATGAGGAGCACGACTGGGCGCGCGCGGACGACGCGACCAGTGTGAGCGCGGTAACGAGCAATACGATTGTGCGCCGAGCGCGCGATCGCCTGCCGGCCACAAAGCGGTCGGCGCTAGGGCCGAGCTCCAGACGCGGTTGCCCGGTGAAGTATCGCGACGTTTCCCTGCCGCTCGATGCGGGCACCGAGCGAAAGGGCGATGACATTGAGAACTCGGTCAACCGGCTCACCAGAAAAAGATGCGGTCAGGTGAAGATTCGCCAGCGATGAATCCGCCACCCGTAGCCTTACTCCGTACCATCGGTAAAGTTCTGCACCTACAAGAATGAGCGGTGCGTCGCGGAAGACAAGGCGCCCCTGAGTCCAAGCCAGGTCGTCGTCGGAAACAGCTGATCTTTCCACGACGACTATACCCTTCGTATCTACGGTGGCGCGATCGCGCGCGTTGAGAACCGCGGCGGCGTTGGGATCCTGATCCGCGGCTCCGATGGACACAGACCCCGAATCCACGGCCAGCCGCGTTCCGGCGCTGTCATCGCTCTCGACGGAGAAGGCGGTTCCGACATCCTGTATCCTGATTTCCCCGGCCTTGACGGTGAATGGGTGCGCCGGATCGTGCACTACGCTGAAGTAGGCGACTCCGTCGAGGGTCACCAGGCGGTCACCGTCCTGATCTCCGAAAAAGACCACCAGGCGGCTGGTCGGACCAAGGAGAACCTTGGTTCCATCTTTCAGCAGGACCTGCCGGCGCTCCCCGACCGAAGTGGCAAACGTCTGACCGGCCATATTGCCGCGCGATCCGATGTTCTGCCAAAGCATTGTCCCACCGAAGATGATGATCGCTGCTGCCGCTACTCTCAGCAGCGCCATGAAGCTCCGATCAGTCCCGGCCACCGCGATGCGGGGCGCGAGCGGGATCACCTTCGGCTCGTTGATGCGCGACTTCACGTGATTCAGCGCGCTCTCGACATTGATGTCGGATGAATCCTCGCGCGATACGTTGGCGAGGACGGACTCGAGCAGTCGCACCACCTTGACGAGATGGGGATCAGTTTCGACCCATCCCCTTGTCGCCTCGGCCTCACCGGAGCCAGCTTCACCGGTGAGGTAGCGTGCGATACGCTCCCACTCGTCTGGGCTGATGTTGGCGGAACCCTCGTCAGGTTTCGACATATTCATTAATAAGACAGACACCTGAACCGGGCGCTACCCTACTTGGATACGAACCACGCGAGTGAGCGGGATCTGCAGGAGCGCATCCGGGCCGGAGACGAGAGTGCGTTCGATTCCGTTTTCCGCACGCACTACGCCCACCTCGTGCGAATGGCTCAGTCGGTCGTTCGGGAGCCCGCCCTGGCCGAGGAGATAGCGCAGGAGGTCATGCTCGAGTTGTGGCGCCGCCGCGAGTCGCTGCAGGTGGAGCAAACCTTTCGCGCCTATCTCATTCGGTCCACGCGAAATCGGGCGCTCAACCACATTCGGCACCAGCGGATCGTCGAGCGCGAGGCTGCGGCCGCGGCAGTCGACCCTCCGAGCTCGCCATCAGCGGAAGACGAGGTCCTCGGTGTGGAGCTGGAGCGGGCGGTGCGCGACGCGATAGATGGCCTGCCCGAAGACTGCCGTGAAGTGTTCCAACTGAGCCGCGAACAGGGGCTCAAGTACGCCGAGATTGCGACCGCGCTGGAGATCTCCGTCAAGACGGTGGAGAAGCGCATGGGGCACGCCCTTGCCGAGCTGCGCCAACGTCTGGCGCCCTGGCTGCCGAGCGGAACGGGGCAAAGGGGGCGGAAGACTCCCGTATAGGGAATGCTCCGGCTCGCGTGTCTTTCTTTCCGGAACCCATCGCGCGTGGGGCAACCGCGCACAGTCACTTTTTGGAGACACACTATGCAGAGCCCACTCAAAATTGTTTTCTTAGCCGGCGCCGCTGTGCTCATCGTGGCGTGCGCGACCGACAATTCCACTTCACCCCTCGCCTCGTCGCAGGCGGCTGCGGCACTTGTCTCGGCGCCGCTCACTTTCGATCAGGTGAATAGCAGCTTCGTGGGAAGCTCGGATGCCAACAATGGCTTCACGCCCTTTGTCGCTGGCGGGGGCGATCAGAATCGTTGGGGTCCGGGCTGGCGCGGATTCATGGGAGGAGGAATCGGCGAGGCATTTATCGGCGGGATTGGATTCGGACCCGGATTTGGCAGAGGTCCGTTCGGAGACTGGCACGATTCGGACGACGACTGCGTGTTCTCCACTATCACTACTCGCCTCGAGTGCACGGCCGTCAACCACCGCGGACTCACCATAACTCGCTCGTTCTCGTTCCTCGACGCAGCGGGCGCGGTCCAGCAGGCGTTCGATAACCAGACCACCGATACCGTCAACGCGAAGACCAGTGTCAGCGGGACGATCACTCATCATGAGACCGCGACGAGCACGGTGAATGCCTCGAGCGACTTCACCGCAGCCGGTTTGGCATCGGGAAGCGCACAACGGACCGTCGACGGAAAATCAGCCGGGACCGAGTCGACTACGGGGACAAAGGACGGCGTCGCGTTTACCGCGTCGCGCTCGGCGGGCGACACTACTACCGGACTCGTGATTCCGATTCAGAGCGGCAGACCGACCTTCCCCACGGCGGGCACAATAATTCGCTCGATGCAGGCCACCGTCACGCTGAGTGGCGGATCCCCGTCGACGTCTTCGCGCCGCGAGGTCATCACTTACAACGGATCAACCACAGCCACAGTCGTGATAACGCAGGACGGCGTCACGAAGAATTGCACGAAGCCGCTGCCGCACGGCCAGCTGACCTGTCAGTAGCAGCAAATACGGGTTCGTTGGCGCACCCAGCGCGAATCCGTAGCGCACCTTCAGTCCGGTCATCACTCGCACGGGGCCGGGCTGCGGGTGTCTTTTCGCCAAGCTTGGTTGATGTACTCGCAAAGCTTGCTTGACGCACCGATCAGGATCATGTCGTGTACTGCAAGCTCACCTCTCGTTCAGTTGCGGTTCCCTAGGCCGATCTCGCCCCGTCAGACTTCGCGATGCGCTTGGCCCGTTCGCACAGTGCCCGGAGCTCGGGCTGCGAGAGATCTTCCCACTCGGATGGAATCGGAATGAGCCGTCGCTTTTCGTGGAGCGACTCGAAGGTCAGCCAGCCGCCTCCATAGCCCTCGGATAGGGTGATGCGGCGTTGGCTGGTGGTGCGCCGATCCGTCCCGGTCCGACGTTCCGACCCGCCCCAGGCGAAATACTTCGGACGGCGCCGATCCGCCTCGCTCATCCGCCGCTCCATCTTGGTCGGCTGCGAGTCCCAGACCTGCCAATACGATCCGTCTCTGTCTACGAAAGTCCGATATGACATATCTATTTACCTCGCGCGGCGGCCTCACGCGTCCACTTCTCAGTCGTGCAGGAAAGATGCCACTTTCCGGCATTTGGGAAATTAACTAACTATATGTTTCTCAAGGGGTTACCCCCTCATGATTCTATCTTCCGAAGCTCGCCAGAGTTTCACTCATGACGTCGATCATGGACTTGGCCGTCCAGCGGTCCCGGCCATTGTAGAGGAAGGAGAAAGCCAGGACCTCCCCATTTACCGCCGTGACGTACCCGGCCAGCGCAATGACGTCGTTGGTGGTGCCAGTCTTGGCGTGGAGGTTCCCCTCGGCTGGGGTGTTCCGCATGCGCCGCTTCAGGAGCTCGGAGTCGCCGGCCACCGGGAGCGATGAGTGGAGCCAGGGACCCCATGGGGCGCGGTGGGCATAGCCCAGGAGTTGGACCTGCGCTCGCGGTGTCACGCGATCGATCGTCGAGAGGCCACTACCGTCGGCAAAGATGAGGCTGCTGGTGTCCACGCCTATCTTGCTGGAGAAAAACGAATCGAGGACGGCGCTGGCATTCGCCACTGATCCGACCGCGTCCCGCTGCGGACCGCGCGCCGCGTTCCTGAACAACAATTCGGCGTAGTGGTTGATGCTCTCCCGGTTCATCGCCGCGATCATGCTGGCGAGTGGCGGAGAGAGCAGGCTCGCGACCTTGACTCCCGTGGGAGGAGTCTTGCCAAGGCGGATTCCGCCGTCGACTTTGACCCCGCGCGCGATCAGCGCGTTCAAGAACGCGCCCGTAGCGAAGCTCGCCGGATCTTCGACGATGTAGACGTATCTGCGCGTGCTGGTTCGCGATCCAATCGATCCGTTGGCGACGATCGTACCGTTGCCCTGCTTTCGGAATGAGAGCCGCGCTCCGCCGCCCGCCACGGTGCGAACGTTGGCAACGAGCGGGATCGCGCTGGTGGAAGGCTCGAGGACGACGGTCGCCGGGTTGCCTGGCGAGGTTGGCGTCACCGCGACCACGACGACATTCTCATTCAGCGAGAGCGCCGACACCCGCGCGGCGTAGGACGCCTGCAGATAGCGCGCGAGCCATCCCTCCGGAACCTTCTGGTCGTCGAACGCCGACGCGTCGCCGATGACGCTGCCGGTCACGTGCTTGATGCCCTTTGACGCGACGAGATCGGCGAGACGATTCATCGGAGCCGATGGACCGCCCGGCAGAAATTTTCCGGAAAGGGCGGGATCGCCATCGCCTCGGATGTAAAGATTCCCGGTGAGCGTTCCATCGGGACCGACCGGCGCGTCACGCAGCGCGTCAGTGCTGAACTGGTAGGTCGGCCCAAACCGCTCGAACGCGATCGCGCTCGTCATCAACTTCATCGTCGATGCGGGAAGCATCTGCTCGCCAGCGTTGTAGGCGTACAGCGTGTCGCTGCGAGTGAGCGACACCACCATGACGCCCCACATTCCGCTGCGAGTGCGTCCAGTGAGTCCGCCGAGCGTCGCGGCCAGGTCGGCAGCGCTGTGCGGCGTGCCGTAGCGGACGACGGGAACGGCGGGCGGTTTGTTACGGCTGGGCCGCCGTACCCGGCGTCGGGTGGTAGTTGTCTTTTTGGTCTGTGACTCGAGGATGGTTGGAGCGGCGCCGAAGACGGTGAGCGCCACCAGAATCGCTATTCGAATTTTACGAGAGAACATCGTCAGCCGTTGAGCGTTTGGAAAATTCAATTGCGGAACAATGGGAACGGACGGACATCAAGTGGCGAGAACGGTGCCAGAGTCGCGACGCGCGCTCTCTTCTGACGAGCAGTAGCGTCGCTTGGAATATACCCGGCGGTCGCGTATTTTCCCCGAGCGACACTTGCCCCCAACCGCAGCAGAGGACACCGATGGCTGAGCGGCCGCACAATTTTCTGCGCGAAGGTGTGATCACCGGTTTCATCGGCGCGACGGCGATCGCAATCTGGTTCCTCGTCGTCGACACCATTGGGGGACGTCCCTTCTATACTCCGATATTCCTCGGCAAGGGCGTCGTCAGCGTGCTGGGAAAGAACATGATAGGCGACACCGCGTTCACGCAGGTGCTGGGCTACACGATCTTCCACTACGTGGCGTTTTTCATCGTGGGAATCGTTCTGACCGTGATCGTGCATCAGGCCGAGCGCACGCCGGGAATACTGGCCGGCCTGCTGGTGGCGATCGTGATGATGTCGCTGGGCTTCTACATGATCGCGGCGGCTTTTGCGCAATCCGCGCTCGGCCAGATCGCGTGGGTTCAGATCTTCGTCGCCAATCTTCTGGCCGCGGGGCTGATGCTCGGTTATTTGTGGCGCAAGCACCCGAAGCTGGAACGGCAACTGAAGCAGGCGCTCGAAGGAACCGACGACGATTAGGCGGTCGACGGCTTCCAGTCTACCTGTGCGCCCACGGTCGAGTCTTCGCCGCGGGCGTTCCATTTGAAGAACACCACTGTCATGATGATGATGAAGATGATCCCGCCCGGGATCCACATGATGAGCGCGCCAAGAAGCTGATCCTCGAGCGGAGAAAGTGGCAGCACGCGCGGGGCCGCGCTGTATGCGGGATAGAGCACGTGGTCGGCCATCGCGATGTAGACAGCGACGATCGACATCGGGATGCTCATCAGGAAGGTGTAAAGCATCTGCCCCGGATACGCGAGCCGCGGAAGCTCCGGAAGCTGGCTCATGAGCGGCCACCACATCAGCACCGCGGCCGCCATGAACATCAAGTGCTCGAGGATGTGCAGATTGTGATTCGCCATCGCGGCGTTGTAGAACTGCGGCAGATGCCAGACCGCGATCACTAGGTTGAAGACGACGAAGCAGATGGGCGCTTTCGTGAAAAATCGCGCGATCGGTGCAATGAAGCCAGTCGCGAGTGGTCGCCGAATCATCCAACCCGGTACTCCCGCGAGCAGAAGCGGCGGCACGACCAGCGTGATCAGAAGATGCTGCACCATGTGCGCGCTGAAGAGATAATCATCGCTCAGATCGTGTATCGGACCATTGAGCGAGGCGAACAACAGCAGCAGGCCGGAAAAGAAAAACATCTTCTGAGAGCGGGTGGGTTCTTGCCGGAGTCGTCTGGAAGCCCAGATGTAGAGTGCGCCGAGCGCTGCGATGCCGATGGCGGTACTCGGGTGAACCGACCATCGCCACCAGCTGAGATTGGCGATGGGATGCAGCAGCGCCAGAAACAACATGCTACATGATCTTGATGAAGAGATGTCCGAAGAGGAACATCAACCCGATCAGTGTGATGGCCGCCACCAGGAGCGGGCCGGTAAAGAGCACCCGGAAAATCCTGTGGTCGTACTTGAGGTGCATGTAGAACATCACGACGATCGCGAACTTGAGTCCCGACAGAAAAAGAAGCGTGGGAACGAACCCCCGTGAGCCGACGAAGGAAGGAAGGTAGTAGGCCCAGACCTCACCGACCGTGATCAGCGAGAGGATGAGGGCGACCTTCCAGTAAGTGGACCAGGTCGGATGGGCGTGCTCTTCTTCCCTGCGCGGCGCGTGTGCGAGCGCTTCGGCCGAATCCGGGAGATTGGTCATGCTGGCGTGAGAGTCCATCATTCCTGCCGGTTACCTGATGAGATAAACGAGAGTGAAAATCACGATCCAGATTACGTCGACGAAGTGCCAGTACAGCGCGGCAATGTCCACGAGCAGTGAATCACGCGGGCCCAGGCCTCGCCGGTAATCGATTGCGAGCAGCGTGACCAGCCAAATCACGCCCGCGGTCACGTGCGCGCCGTGGAAGCCGGTGAGCGTGAAGAAGGAAGAGCCGAACAGGTTCGTCCGAATCGACAGCCCTTCATGGACGAACGATGTGAACTCGAACGCCTGGAATCCGAGAAAAGTCGCGCCGGCGATCGCCGTCATCCAGAGCCACAGCCTGGACGAGCCGAGTATTCGCTCCCCCCGGGTGTGCTTTGGCTTCTCCTTGTTCTGAACGGCGGCCAGAGCCAGCACCATGAACAGCGATGACATGAGTAGCACGAATGTCGAAGCCGAGGTCACCGGAATGTTGAGGATCGGCTTGAAGACGTGTCCGGTGGCGGGATCCGTCCACGTTTCGTGCGGGAACGGTCCGACGATGCTCCGTCCCTTGTAAATCAGATATGTCGATATCAACGAGACGAAGAGCATGCACTCTGAGCCGATGAAGGCCCAGATGGCAACCTTGCGGCTGTCGAGACCCAGCGTCGTGTAGTGGTGTGGTGCGGGCGCGCTCACGTGCGTGGCGGGTGCGGTCATTGTCTAGTCGTGCTCCGGCTCGAGCGGGCTCAGGAGCCAGCTGTAGAGAGAAAAGATCATTAATGCCGCGCCGACGCCGATGAGAGCGCGCGCGAAGATGAGTCCGCAGAACATGGTCACCAGGCCCAGCGCCACGAGGAGCGGCTTGATGGTGCTGTACGGCATCACAATCCCGAGATCAGCCGGGGTCTTGCCTTCCTGCGAGTTGATGCGCGCGCACTCGTAGTCGACTTCCTTCCCTTCCCAGAGCGGATACCTGCTCGTCACGGTTGGGATCTTCGCGAAGTTGTACTCGGGCGGAGGGCTCGGAATCGTCCACTCGAGCGTTCCGGCGCCCCAGGGATTCGAGCCGGCGATCTCGCCGCGCTTTCTGCTCACGAAGAAATTGTAGATGAAAACGAGCATCGCGATGGGGAAGATCATCGCCCCAGCGGTGGACATCGCGTTGAAAAGATCCCAGCCCTGACCGGCGTCGTAAGTGTAGATGCGGCGCGGCATGCCGAGCATACCCGAGAAGTGCATCGGGAAGAAGGTGAGGTTCATGGCGACGACGGTGAGCCAGAAATGAATCTTGCCCAGCTTCTCGTCCATCAGCCGGCCGGTGATCTTGGGAAAGTAGTGGTAGATGCCGCCGAAGATCCCCATGATCGAGCCGCCGAACAGCACGTAGTGGAAGTGTGCGACGACGAAATACGTATCCGTCTGCTGGAGATCGGCCGGCGGGGACGCGTGCATGATCCCCGAGATTCCGCCAATCGTGAACAGGGCGACGAGACCGATTCCGAACAGCATCGCGGTCGTGTAGCGGATGGAGCCCTGCGCCATCGTCGCGATCCAGTTGAAGATCTTCACTCCGGTCGGGATCGCGATGAGCATCGTGGTCAAGCCGAAGAACGTGTCGGCGATCGGACCCAGTCCGACGGCAAACATGTGGTGCGCCCAGACGCCAAACCCAAGGACCGCGATCAGAATTCCGGAGTAGACCATGACCGGATACCCGAAGAGCGGCTTCTTTGAGTACGTCGGCAGCACTTCGGAGACCAGTCCGAATGCCGGAAGGACCAGGATGTAGACCTCCGGGTGCCCGAAAATCCAGAACAGATGCTGCCAGAGCAGTGGATCGGCGCCCGCGCTCACCGTGTTGTAGAAGTTCGTTCCGAAGAAGCGGTCGAACAGCAGGAACACCAGCGCGATCGTGACGACGGGGAACGCCAGCACCAGCAGCACCTGAACGATGAACGCCATCCAGGTGAACATCGGCATCCGCATGAGCGTCATGCCGGGCGCGCGGAGATTGATTATCGTCGTCAGGAAGTTGAACGCCGCAGCGAGCGACGATACACCGAGGATCAGGAGGCCGATCACCCAGAAGTCGATGTTAATTCCCGGCGAGTACGCTCTGGTCGTCAGCGGTGCGTAGCCGAACCAGCCATCGTTTGGCGCGACTGCAAACAAAATCGGAATGGTGATGAAGATTCCGCCGAACAGATAGACCCAGTAGCTGAAGGCATTGAGGCGCGGGAAGGCCACGTCGCGCGCGCCGATCTGGAGCGGAATGAGGAAATTGAAGAACGCTGCCGAGAGCGGCATGATCGCGAGGAAGATCATGGTCGTCCCGTGCATCGTGAAGAGCTGGTTGTAGAACTCGGCCGACACGAGGTGCTGATTCGGAGCACCGAGCTGCGCGCGGATGATGATCGCCTCCACCCCGCCGAACATGAAGAAGAAGAGCGCGGTGTAGAGGTACAGAACGCCGATGCGCTTGTGGTCTACGGTGCTGAGCCAGCTCCAAAGCCCTGAGTGCTCTCCGTAGGCATCAGGGGAATGTTTCGGGGCCGGGCGTGCAGTGGTTGCCAAGTCTTGTCTCCGGTTACTTCAGTGCGGTTAGGTAAGCGACAATGTCGGCGATCTGCTGATCGGTGAGGCCGCCGGTTGCTGACGTGACTTTCGTTTTGAGAACAGGATCGTATTCATCGAGGCCGAGCGTCGGCATGATGACTTCAGGCTTCATTGCGCGGGCGTTCTTGATCCAGAGCGCCAGATACGCGGCGGTATTCGGGAAACGACCCGCCGCGATCGTGAGTCGTGATCCGACGTGGGTCAGGTTTGGGCCTGTCGTGCCCATCGCCATCGGATTGCCGGCGATCGAATGACAACCGATGCACGGGGAGCTTGTGAAGGTCTTCAACCCACGGTGCGCATTCCCGGTGAGCCCCGGCGTGAACTTGAGCCCTGGCGGTATCGGCGAGTGCGGAATTGCGTAGTCAGGAACTTGCTCGTGCGGAAAGATGTAACCGGGCTGCGCCGACCCGGCAGGCGCAGCGGCTACCGATGACTGGGCGGCTCCGAGGCGCGCTCCCGGATTCGCTTCAGGATTCTGAGAGCGCGGAATCGCCGGCTGAGTGCCCCCGACTGCACCTGTGCCCGAGCTTTGCTGCGCGATGGCGTGCGCGGCAGCCTGCGCGGCTTGCGTCGCTGAATTCGACCCGTCCGGTGTCGTCACACCCGGCCCCTCGAGTGGGGGCGGAATGGGACCTGTCGTCGGCGCCGTGGGACCAACTGCTCCAAACTTTGCTGGCATTTTCTGTCCCGCCACCCACGACTCGAACTGTTGCGGCGTCACCGTGAAAACCCTGAAGCGCATGTTGGCGTGCGATGCGCCACAGTACTCTGCACAGAATCCGTTCCACACGTTGCTGGCGATAGAAGTGTCGGGTGTGTACCAGATGTAATTCGTGCGATTTGTCACGACGTCGCGCTTTCCGCCGAGCTCCGGCGCCCAGAACGAGTGAATCACGTCTGCCGAGCGCAGCCTGAAATTCACCGTGCGTCCGACCGGGAGGTAGATCTCGTTCGCGGTCGTCACGCCGTAGTCGGGGTACCTGAACTCCCACCACCACTGGTGTCCCGTCACATCGATGTTCAGCGAGCCGGGCGCGGCCTGCGCCTGGGTGATGAAGATCGTCCTGACCGTCGGAACGGCGATGAACACCAGGATCACCGCCGGGATCAGCGTCCACGCGATCTCGAGCTTGGTGCTGCCGTGGGTCTGCGGCGGCGGGCCCTGGTTCTCTCTCTTCCGGTATTTGATGACGACGAAGACGAGCACGACCTCGACCAACACGAAGACAATCGTGCCGAAGAGAAGCAGGCGATCCCAGAGGAAATCGATCTCGCGTCCGAGATCCGTGTGCGGGTCGAGCGTGGAGTTGGGATGCGCTTCGTTGCAGGAAACGGCCGCCACGGCGAGCGCGGCGACAAATGCATAGGATGCAAGCCGCCGGAAGCGGTCAGAACCTTTCATGCGAAGGAAATCCTGTTCTCGTCGAGTTAGGAGCGTTTCACCTTCGCTGGGTGAAACACTTACGGAATTTTTCAGGCTGCAGGAGGTAGAAACTAACCTTCAAGGGTCCGTTGCGGGAGTTGCCTTGGCGCCGTCATCGCCTCAGGGTTGAGCAAACGGTCAAGCTGGTCGCGCGGCCGCCTCCTTCACTGTCGCGAGCGCGACGACTAGTGTAGGAAACTCATGCAGCTCGATGCCGCTGATCGCGAAATTTTCGATCGCGCGGAGCGTCGGCCGCTTCGAGGCGGAGCCTTCTCAGCTTCGACGGAGGGGGAGATTTCATGCGTAGCGGGAAGCTATATTGGCCGAATACCTTATTGAAGTCACTCGCCCGCCCCGCGAGGCAGGCGCCGCAACGATCCCCGTTCACCCAGAATATGTCGCGCTCTCTGCTTCGACTGGCCGCATGTGCCGGCCTCTTCGTCTCGCTTTGCCTCCCCTCCGTCGTGCATTCACAGGCGGCGTCCGCGCCCAACTTCGTGATGGTGATTCACGGTGGCGCCGGCGCGATCCTCAGGTCCAGCATGACGCCGGAGATGGAGAAGGCGTATATGGACACGCTCACGATCGCCCTGCGCACCGGTTATCAGATTCTCTCGCGCGGAGGCACCAGCCTCGACGCCGTCGAAGCGACTATCAGAGTGATGGAGGATTGTCCTCTGTTCAATGCCGGGAAGGGCGCGGTGTTCACGGCTGAAGGCACCAACGAGCTCGATGCATCGATCATGGATGGACGGACGCTCAACGCTGGCGCGGTCGCTGCCCTCCAGCACGTGAAGAATCCGATTTCACTCGCACGCCTGGTCATGGAGAAGTCACCGCACGTGATGATGGTGGGAGCAGGGGCGGAGGAGTTCGCAAAATCACAGGGCGTGAAGCTCGTTCCCCCGCACTACTTCTGGACGGAGCGGCGGTGGAAAGGGTACGAGGCGGAAAAGACGCGGGCCGACAGCGGAAAGACGGGCGCGGTCCCGGGTGAGGAGCGCAAGTTCGGAACTGTGGGCGCGGTCGCGCTCGACAAGGCGGGGAATCTCGCTGCCGGAACGTCGACGGGCGGAACGAACATGAAGCGGTTCGGACGCGTTGGCGACTCGCCGATCATCGGAGCCGGGACGTACGCCAACAATCTGAGCTGCGCCGTCTCCGGCACCGGCGACGGAGAGTTTTTCATTCGCAACAACGTCGCGGCCGACATCTGCGCGCGCGTTCGCTACAGCGGAGTCTCGCTCCAGCAGGCCGCGGACGATGTCGTAATGAAGGAGCTCGTGGCGCAGAACGGCGGAGGTGGAGTGATCGCGATGGACCGGAAGGGAAACATCGCCACGCCCTTCAACACCCCGGGGATGTATCGGGCATGGGTGACGAGCGACGGAAAGATCACGGTGAAGATCTACAAGGACTAACTCACAGGGAGCGGCGAATGGAAATCTCGAGAAGGAAATTCTTAGGAACCAGCGCCGCGGCCGCGGCCGCACTCACGCTCGACCGCAGCGCGAATGCCGCGACTCCGCGGATTGCGGTCATCGACAGGATGAGGGCTACGGAGCCGGCATTCCGGCCCGTCGTGGTTGCGTCCGCGAACGGCATTCGCGGCGTCGCGCGCGCTTTCGACATGATCACCCGTCAGAACGCCGACACGCTGGACGCGATCATCGCTGGCGTCAACATCCAGGAGCTCGATCCCGAGGACCAGTCGGTTGGGTTGGGCGGTCTGCCGAATGAGGAAGGAGTGGTGCAGCTCGATGCCTCGTGCATGCACGGCCCGACGAAGCGGGCCGGATCCGTCGGCGCGCTCGAGGACATCGCGACGCCATCGCTCGTCGCGAAAGCGGTTATGGACTACACCGATCACATCATGCTGGTGGGCGCGGGCGCGAAGAAGTTTGCGCTCGAGATGGGATTCAAGGAGCAGAATCTTCTTACGGAAAAGAGCAGGCGCGACTGGCTCCGCTGGAAGGCGTGCCTCAACCCGACCGACGCCTGGCTCGACACGCGAAGCGACAGCGCCGCTCCACCTCCGCCAACTGCAAGTCTATCGTTTGATGATCCGCTACACGTGAAGTTCACCACCGGAACCATCAACATGAACGCTGTGAATGCCGCGGGAGACATGTCCTCGGTCACGACGACCAGCGGACTGTCGTGGAAGCTGCCGGGCAGAGTTGGCGATTCGCCGATCATCGGCGCGGGCCAGTACTGCGACAACAGCGTGGGCGCGGCAGGATCCACCGGGCGTGGCGAAGCGAACATCAAGGTCTGCGGCGCATTCCTGACGGTCGAGTTCATGCGGCAGGGGATGTCGCCCGACCAGGCGTGCATGAAGACGATAGACCGGGTGATCGCCATGACCGAGCGGCGGCTGCTCGATCCGAACGGCCGGCCGCTATTCGATCTGCAGTTCTATGCTTTGTCCAGGGACGGCCGTTTCGGCTCGGCCAGCGCCTACGAGGGCGCTCACTTTTCGGTCGCCGACTCCAGTGGAGCCCGGCTCGTTCCGATGCAGTTCAAGTTCGCGCGATCAGAGAGGCCGCAGATGCCTGCGGTCAGGTGTCGCCGAGCTTGAAGGTGCCGACGAGGTCCGAAATGCGCGCGGATGCGTCAGTCAGCGCGCTCGCGACGGCTGCGAGGTCCGCGATGTTTCTGCTCTGCTCCTCGTCCGAGACGGCCACGTCGTGCATCGCGCGCGAGAACGCGCTCGTGCCGTAGGATAGACCCGCCAGACGCTGGGTCATGAGCGAGATCAGCTCGTTCGATTCACGAACGGCGTTCTCGATGCGACCGCTCAGGTCTTCTCCTTCGACCGTGCCCTCTTCGACCCTCGACAGCGACTGGCGTCCGGCCCGCGTCGCCTCGAGAGCCTGTTCGACCGTGGCCACCGTGCGCGAGGTGGACTCGCGCGACTGCGCGACGCTGTCCAGCATCTCCCGGACGAGCGAGGTCGTGCGCTGGGCCGCTTCAGCGGAGCTGCTAGCGAGACGGCGGACCTCGCTCGCCACGACGGCAAAGCCATGACCGTGCTCACCGGCGCGCGCTGCTTCCATCGCGGCGTTGAGCGCGAGGAGCTTCGACTGCCTGGCGATTTTCTGAACTAGCACGAGGAACGCTCCAATCTCGTCCACTGCCGCCGACATCGCATTGATTCCTTCTGCGCTCTCGAGCGCATCGGAAGCCAGAGACTGGAGCGAGCTCGCGGTATGCTCGAGACGCACCCGATTCTCTCTCGCGAGCTGCCGCAGCGCCTTGTCGCGTCGCAATCCTTCCTGTGCCGCTTCGCGAAGGTTTCCCGAGATCTCGACCAGCTTTGTCGCTTCGGCCATCAATTCCTTGATCGCCCGCTCACGTGCGACGGCGTCCTGGCTCAGCGCGTTAGTCGTCGCCGCGCCGTCGCGGGCTGATGCTGCTGCGGACACCGATGCTGTGGCAATCCGTGATGCCAGCTCGCTGTTGTTGTCGGCGGAGCTCCGCATCTTGCCAGCCACGCCCCTCAGCTCGGTGAGCATCGATATGGTCGAACGTGTGAGGCGGTCGACGGCCCGGTTGGAAGCCGACGGGTTATAGTTGCTCGAAAGATCACCCTTCGCGATCGCCTCGTGCGTGCGCGCGAGCTCGGCGGCCGGCCCACTCACATGCTGGCGAACGAAGATCAGCGCGGCCCAGGCGGTGGCGGCGAGCGCGACCGCGATCCAGAGGACGGCAATCGCGAGCGCTATCTCGACACCGCCGACCGACAGCAGGTCCTGGCGCGTTCCCGAGGGAATTTGGCGATAGACCTGCCAGCAGATTGCGCCGAGCCCGATGAGGAACACCGATCCGAAGGTGATGCTCGTGCCGAGCGCGCGGCGCTGCAACGCGCTGAAGAACGGCTTGAGTAGGCCGGTGGAAGAGCGCGGAGCGAGAGGGAGCGGCGTTGCTGTCATCTTGAGGAGCGATTGTGGAACGACTCGGTCAGCCGCGCCGGAGATGAAACTCCGTCGCTCAGCCGCTAGTTTGTACAGATGGAAAATTCGGCAACACGGAACGACCCTCTCCCTTCATCCGCCATCACTTACGATCCGTCGGCGATCGAGCGGAAGTGGCAGCGCATCTGGCAGGAGCGTGGAACGAACCACACGGATCTGCAGCGCGCCCAAAGGCCGTTCTATGCCCTGATGATGTTCCCCTATCCGTCGGCCGAAGGACTCCACGTCGGGAATCTTTTTGCGTTCACAGGGAATGACATTTATGGACGATTCCAGCGTCTCATGGGACACAACGTCTTCGAGCCGCTCGGCTATGACGCCTTCGGGATTCATTCGGAGAATTATGCCCTCAAGGTCGGGCAGCATCCGATGGAGCTCATCCCGCGGAACATCGCCAACTTCCAGCGCCAGCTCGAAAGAGCGGGATTGATGGTTGATTGGCGCTATAGGCTCGCCACAACCGACCCCAGCTACTACAAGTGGACGCAGTGGCTCTTCCTCCAGCTCCTCGAGCAGGGGCTCGCGTACAGGAAACAGGCAGCGGTCAACTGGTGCCCGAGCTGCAAGACCGTTCTGGCCAACGAGCAGGTCGTTGCCGGCGGCGTGTGCGAGCGCTGCAAGACGCCCGTCGAGCAGCGCCTGCTCGAGCAATGGTTCTTCCGCATCAGCGACTACTCGCCGAGGCTGCTCGAGAATCTCGATCACATCGACTGGTCGGACACGACGAAGACGGCGCAGCGGAACTGGATCGGCCGCTCGGAAGGCGCGGAGATAGCGTTCGAGACGCAGGACGTGAAGGGCAACGAGTGCGAGATACGCGTCTTCACCACTCGGCCCGACACGATCTATGGCGCGACCTACCTCGTGCTCGCGCCCGAGCATCCGCTCGTCGAATCGCTGACCAAGCCGAAAGAGAAAAAGCGAGTCGACGAGTACCGCGAAAGGACGAAGAAGCAGGACCTCGTGACGCGGAAGACGAGCACGGAGAAGACAGGAGTGCGCACTGGCTCCTACGCCATTAACCCTGCGACCGAAAAAGAGATCCCAATCTGGGTCTCCGACTACGTGCTAATGGAGTACGGTACGGGCGCCATCATGGGAGTGCCCGGCCACGATCAGCGCGATTTCGAATTCGCGACGAAGTTCGAGCTTCCGATAGTGCGCGTAGTTTGTGGCGAGCGCGAGGATGCGAGCACGCCGCTGCACGAGGCGTTCACGGAGTGCGAGTCAGGCACTCTCGTCAACTCCGGCGTGTTCGATGGATTCCGAGTAGAGGCCGCGAAAAAGGCGATCTTGGATTTGCTGACCAAGGGTGGGTCGGCCAAGCCCATCGTTCACTACCGTCTCCACGACTGGTGCATCTCACGGCAGCGGTACTGGGGTCCGCCGATTCCGATCATCTACTGCGAGTCGTGTGGAGTGGTGCCGGTGCCGGAGAAGGATCTTCCCGTCATTCTGCCGTTCATTGAGGACTTCAAGCCCGACGACTCGGGCGTCTCGCCGCTGGCGCGACACGAGGAGTGGTATCGCGTCGAGTGCCCTAGGTGCGGCAAGATGGGACGGCGCGAGACGGACGTGTCCGACACCTTCCTCGACAGCGCCTGGTATTTCCTGCGCTATCCGAGTGTCGGGCGCGACGACGTGCCGTTCGAGAAGAGCGTCACCAAAAAGTGGCTGCCCGTGAACTCGTACATCGGCGGCAATGAGCACGCGGTGCTGCACCTGTTGTATTCACGGTTCATCACGATGGTTCTGCACGACGCGGGGCATCTCGAGTTCGAGGAGCCGTTCACGCGGTTTCGCGCGCACGGTCACATCATTCGTGAAGGCGCGAAGATGTCGAAGACGCAGGGCAACATCGTGAACCCCGACGAGTACATCGAGCAGTGGGGCGCCGACGCGTTCCGCACGTACCTCATGTTCCTCGGGCCGTACGAGCAGGGTGGCGATTTCCGCGATCAGAGCATCTCGGGACCCCGCCGTTTTCTCGACCGGCTGTTCGCATCGGTTCAAAGCATGTCGAGCGGGGGCGCGCCGGATCATTCCGTGATGCGCAAGCTGCATCAGACGATCAGGAAGGTCGGCGAGGACATTCAGCGTCTGAGCTACAACACCGCGGTCGCCGCGATGATGGAGTATATGAACGTTCTCCGCAAAGGAGAGCGGACGCCCCATCGCGACGAGGTACTGCCGCTGATTCCGCTCGTGTCGCCGTTCGCGCCGCACATCGCCGAGGAGCTGTGGGAGCAGACGGGCGGAACGGGGAGCGTATTCGACTCGGCGTGGCCAAGCTTCGACGCTGCGCTCGCCGTGGACGATTCCATCGAGCTCGTCGTTCAGGTGAACGGCAGGGTGCGGGGGAAGATCACGATCGCGCGCGGCATCGATGAGAAGGCCGCACTCGTTGCCGCGCTCGCAGAGCCGGCGGTGGCGAAATTCGCTGTCGGCACGCCGAAGAAGGTCGTCTTCGTTCCCGGACGACTGATCAACATCGTGGTCTGAAGGCCCCGGCATCCTCTCCCGCGTTCGAGGCTCGGGACATCAGGTGCTCACTCGTACATGTTGTTCCTGTCCGCTTTGGCGAGCTCGAAGAGAAATCCGCCGATCCTTTCCGTCACCGCGCTGAGAAACTTCTCACCTTTGGCCGGGGTGGATGCTGCAGGATTTCCAGTGCCCGTGTCACTCGTGACACTTGACCATTGGCGCGGCGACCACACCCACCCGTCGCGCAGTCCGGCAATGCGAAATTTCCTCGCCCTACCCGGCCCGGCTTCCGTTAACGGCAGTACCAGATCGGGCTCGAGCGACATCATCACGCTCGTCTCCATCTCGCCGGCGTGGTCGCCGGGCTCGTCGAAGTAGTCAGCGCCCTTCACGCACGTCCACCAGTTGATGGTGCAGATGAAGAGATCGACCTTCGGCTGCAGCTCCCGAATCATCTGCCTGAAGTCGTTGCCGCCGTGTCCGTTGAGAATCAGCAGCTTTCTCACGCCCTGCCCCGCGATCGCCGAGGCGAGATCGGTGAGCAACGCGAGGTGCGTGCTCGGATTCATGTTGAGCGCGAGCCTGAGATCGAGTTGGCCGGTGTTGACCCCGAACGGAACCGTAGGCAGCACCACGACCTTTGCCCCTTTCTTCCACGCGATCTCGGCCGCGCGCTCGGCGATCGCGCCTGTCTCGTAGTTGTCGGTGCCGTATGGCAGATGATAGTTGTGCGGCTCGGTCGCGCCCCAGGGAAGAATCGCGACTTCGAATGGTGTGTCCTTGACTGCTTTCCAGCTGGTTTCGGCGAGAACGTATGGGCGTGGTGGCATCAATGATGGTAGCAAGAAGTAATAGTCCGGCACCAGTGCGGATGATCTCCCGCTTGCGAGATCAACAGGGGGAACCAACATTGGCCAATCATCGAATCCCGCTTCGTATCGTCTTGCCGGAGACATCCAAATGGTGTTCCAGACTCACGGTCGTCGTTTTCTCGCCCTGCTGGGTGCCGTGCTCATGGCGTCAACGCTCTCCTGCGGTCGTAGTGAGCAGCTGCAAAACGAAATCACGCGGCGTGGCGAAGATGTGCTCGCGACAGGATCGATGGCGACGGTCATGGACAGCGTGCCTGGCGACGCAATCCTCGCCGGCGGCGACCTGAGTTTCGCCGGGGCAACCGGCGGGGATTATCTCGGAGCAGGAGGGAAGCAGGCAGTCACCGGGCGCATCCATGGATCGCTCCGAGCCGCCGGTGGTGAGGTTCACGTAGCGGCTGCCGTCGATCGGAACACCACTATCGCGGGCGGCACCGTCGAACTGGATTCCGCGGCGGTCATCGCGCGGAACGCCTATCTCATAGGTGGGACGGTTCAGGTCAACGGGACCGTGCGCGGTGGGCTCCTGGCGTCAGGCGGCGCGATCATCCTGAACGGCGTAGTCGGCCGTGATGTCGAGGTCGCCGGCGGAGCGCTTCATATCGGGCCGCACGCTCAGATCGCTGGGAACCTCCGCTATCGCGTGCCGGCAGGGAAGGTCCGCATTGATCCAGCCGCGCGCATCACGGGGACCGTTACTGCACTCCCGGTCTCAACGGGGTGGGGACTCTGGCACGTGCTCTGGATACTCGGTTTCCTCGTGGTGGGTGCGGTCGCGGTGGCTCTTTTCCCCCGCTTTATGGCGGAGGCGGCCGAGATACTCCCTCAGCGTCCGGGCCGGTCGGCACTGGTCGGTCTGGGATGGGCGATCCTGGTCCCAATTGCCATTTGCGTCGCGGCAATCACTATCATCGGCCTACCACTCGCGCTCCTTACGGCCGCCGTCTACGTAATCCTGGTGTGCCTCGCAAGCATCCCGTTCGCCGTGTGGCTGGGCCAGCTACTGCTTGGCGCGCGCGCACGTAAGGGCCGCGAAGGAGCGCTCGTGAACTTTCTCGTTGGCGGGCTCCTCCTGCTCGTCGTGGGGATCATACCGGTCGTCGGTGGCTGGGTGTCGCTGGTAGCCGGGGTGCTCGGGCTCGGTACGATTCTGCTCCAATCGCAGGCGTTGCGCGAAGGGCAGCCGGTGTAGCCTTGATGATGCCCGGGAACCCTCGTTCAGTTGCAGTTGCAGATTTTCCCGCGCGTTGAGAGTCGGCGTTAGATCCGCCGCCCCACCCACCCGCCGACGAAATAGCCGACCAGCGCGACCCCGACGCCGACCACGAACATGTCGAAGCCGGACCGGAAAGCTCCGCGGCCCGTGAACACCGACCTCGCGGCTCCGACCAGGAAGTGCGAGAGCATCGCAACGGTGAACGCGATCGCGATCGCGGTCGCACCGTGCCAAATGAGAAATGGAAATACCGGAATCGCGGCGCCGAACGCGGTTGCGAGCCCGGTGATCCAACCTTCCCTGAACGGCGACATGGTGAACTCGCCGATCTTGAGCTCCTCCTGCACCTGCTCCTTCAGCATCTGCTGAGGGTCGCCCATTATCTGCGTTGCGAGCGTGTATGCGGAGGTGCGGTCCATCCCCTTGGCTTCATATATGACAGCCAGCTCGTCGCGCTCGATCTCCGGCATGAGCTCGACTTCCGTTTTCTCCATGGAAATCTCATACTCATAGACCTCGCGCTCGCTCTTGCTGGCGAGATATCCGCTCGAACCCATCGACAGGGCGTCGGCAATGAGACCGGCCATGCCCGCAACAACTACCGCTTGGTGCTGGTTCACGGTCGCCGCGCCGATCACGCCGGCCACCAGACCGAAGTTCGCGGTGAGTCCGTCGTTGAATCCGTACACGACGTTGCGAAGGAATCCGCCGGACGCCGTCTTGTGCCACGGCTCCCCACCCTTGCCCGCGATCTCGCCGAGCGTTGTCGCGTGGGCAGCAGATTCGCGGGCGAGTACGAGCGCCTCGGCACCGCCCGGCGCTCCGAGCGCCGTCTCGCGATGCATGTCGAGGTACGCTCTGACCTCGCGTCCCTCTTCCTCGAGGAGCATCGGCAGTAGAAAGCCCGGGCCGAACCAGCGCCCGAATGCGGCGAGGAGTCGTGCACGTCCGCTCGGACGGAATTCCGCCGGCAGATGTCCATGCTGTGCCAGAAGATCGGACCAGACTACGACGTGCCGGTCCTCTACGTCCGCCAATCTCGAGTAGATGTCTTTCTTTTTCGGGTCCGGCTCCGCCGCGGCGAGGATCCGATAGAGATAGGCCGCGTCCGCTTCGTCCTGCCAATGGTGCTCGAACGCGTGAACGTCGATCTCGCGAACGTGCGTGGGGGCTTCGCGGGGCTCCAACGTCGTAGACATGCTTTCAATATCACCTCGGCCGGCCCCTTTTGCAGCGGCGGCAACCCTTGGATGCGGCCCGATGTCCTATGTCACAGAACCATCAAGGGAGACAGGATGAAAGCACTAATGCTTCTTTCCGCTTTAGCCGCTGCCTCCGCCGCGGCAACGCTGAACGCACAGGTGACACCAGTCAAGCCGGACTCGAGCTGCACCACTTATCCCGATGGACGCGTCGAATGCCGCATCTTCCGCGGCGGCGGGCGCGAGGATTCCGCGCTCCGAAACCGGATCTTCTACAGGATGGATTCGGCGATGGCAAAGCGCGCGGCGCTGGGCCTTGAGCTCCGTACCACCGGGACAAAGCGCGACACGCTCGGCGTTTTCGTCGAAGCGGTGACGCCCAAAGGCCCGGCTGAAACCGCCGGCATCATCGAAGGAGATCGCATTGCTTCGATCAACGGGGTGGATCTCCGCACCTCCTCGGGCGACACCGACGACTCCTACACAAATGGACTCGCAGCGCACCGTCTGAGCCGTGAAGTGCAGAGGCTCGCTCCCGGGAGCCGGGTGAATCTTCGGGTCTATTCGCTCGGACGGTTCCGGGATGTGCAAGTCACGGCCGGAAAAGCGAGCGACCTCATGCGCCCCGGCAATCGGTTCAACTTCATGATGCCGGGAATGGATGGGATGATGGAGTTCAACGGTCCGGAGGGGATGATGTTCGGACCGGACATGCAGAGGATGCGTGAGCAGCTGGAGCCCTTAATGAAAAAGCGTATGGAGCCGCTGACGAAAGAGCGCATGGAGCCGCTGTTGCGGGAGCGCCTGGACGACCTGCCGAACAAGATCCAGCTTCGCGTGCCCGTGCGGATCAGAACTTTCGCCCCGGTGCGCGCTCAGCGGACGTACAGAGTCGATGCGGGCGAAATCGAACCGGTGTCAGCCGATGAGATCAGGGAGCTTGCTGCGGCAACAATTCGGGACGCTCGATCTGCGCTAAAGCAGCTCGCTGCGGACGGAATCGCCTAGACAGCTCGTCGGCGCGCGACTGCCAGCGCGCCTCGATCGAACGAGTCGCAAATTGGACGCGTTGCTTCACGGCGGAAGTACGGGGCAACGCGTTCTGCGTTTCCGGACACGAGAACTGCGGAGGATGCTTCGGGTCAACGGCCGCATATCCGATCCGCGGAAGAACCTCAACCGCTATCAGTATCAGACTTGTCAGGACGATCAGCAGCGACAGCGTGTGCATCTTGGGAAGCCGGTAGCGCCAGGTCGTGAGCGCCACCCACAAGCCGCCAACGATGATGACGACTTCGACGCCGAGATACTCTAACAGACCCAAACCGCACGCGCGCTCGTATGGCCAGACCGCAAGCGCGGCGAAGAGCGCGAACACGAGGATCAATCGCGCCCCGCCGCCGAACATGGCCACGCGCTGCTGAGTGCGCTCCTGCGCGCGCCGCTCCTCCTCGCTCTGAAGCTTCTTCAGGGCAGGCGAAGGCTCGGGCGGAAGTCCCTCGAACTCCCGCTCGATCTTTTTCAGTTGGCTTGACCAGTCGTCTTGTTGAGCCACAATTGCTCCCGGCAGGGGAAGGATCTGCCTTATCTTTCTGACTCCGCAGCCTCGTCACGGCAACGAAAAATGAATTTAGGCGAGATAGTCCGGGTCCGGCTCGACAAATGGCTGTGGGCCGCGCGTTTCTTCAAGACGCGGGCGCTCGCGGCGACGGCAATCGAAACCGGAAAGGTCGAGGTCAACGGCGAGCGGGCCAAGCGCGCCAAACAGCTCCAGGTTGGCGATTCTCTGCGCATCCGGCTCGGTCCGTACCATCACATCGTGACGGTCCGCGCGCTCTCGGAGCACCGCGGACCCGCTCCAATTGCGGCCAAGCTTTACGAAGAAACCGAAGAAGGGCGAAAAGCGCGTGAGGCGATGCAGCTGCAGGTGAAAGTAGCGCGGTCGGTTCCCGGCTACGATCGCGGCCGTCCCACCAAGAAGGACCGTCGCGATTTCGAGAGGGTGCGCCGACCCGATCGCGATTAACTGCGGCAAAGCGACCCTGAGGGGAAAAGCCCTAGAACTCCATCTGCGAGCCCAGCTCCACCACGCGATTGGGTGGTATTCCGAAAAACTCCGTCGCGGGGCGGGCGTTGCGCTGCATGAAAATGAAAAGCCGCTTGCGCCAGTGCGCGAGCGGCTTGTTTCCGGTGGGGATGAGGTTCTCGCGGCCGAGGTAAAACGTGGTCTCCGTTGGCTTGGCGATGATGCCGCGCTCGGCCGCCAGCGCGAGAATCTCGGGCACGTTGGGCGTCTGCATGAAGCCGTACTTTGCCTTGATGCGCCCGAAATTGTGCGGAAAGCAGGTCACCTCGATGCGCTCGGTGATCGGAACTTCCGGCACCTGGGCGGAGACGATCGAAAGCAGAACCACGTTCTCGTGCAGCACCTTGTTGTGCTTGAGGTGATGCAGCAGCACCAGCGGGGCGTTCTTCGACTCGGATGTCAGGAACACCGCGGTCCCCGGAACACGCGGGGGCTTGAAGCGCTTGTCCGGATTTTCGTCGCCCAGATCCCTGAGCAGCGCGTCGAGAGGGATCGAAGCATCCACCAGCAGGCTGCGTACGATCAGGCGTCCACGCTGCCAGGTCGTCATCAAGGTGAAAATTCCGAGCGCGATGACGAGAGGCACCCAGCCTCCCTGCACGATCTTGAGCATGTTCGCGGAGAAGAACGCAAGATCGATGATCAGGAAAAAGGCGGTAAGGACGCCAGCTCGCCAGACACTCCACTGCCAGTGCGTCCGTGCCAGCACGTAGAAGAGAATCGTCGTGATGGTCATCGTCCCTGTGACGGCGACTCCGTACGCCGCGGCGAGCGCGCTCGAAGATCTGAACATGAGCACCACGAGAATGCAGCCGAGTCCCAGCGCGCGGTTTACTTCGGGAACGAATATCTGCCCTGTTTCCTGTTGTGAGGTATGGACGATCTGCACGCGCGGACTGTAGCCGAGCTGCACGGACTGGTGCGTGAGTGAGAATGCGCCGGAGATGAGAGCCTGCGACGCGATGATCGCGGCGATCGTTGCGAGCGCGATCAGCGGATACTGGAGCGCGCTGGGCGCCAGCAGGAAGAACGGATTGACCGCGCTCGCCGGGTCCCGCAGGATCAGCGCGCCCTGGCCGAAATAGTTCGCCAGCAGCGCCGGCAACACCAGGAGGAACCAGGCGAGGCGGATCGGCCGCTTGCCGAAGTGTCCCATGTCGGCGTAGAGCGCCTCCGCTCCGGTGACGGCCAGGACTACGGCTCCGAGGAGAACGAATCCGGCGTGCCCATGCCGAACGAAAAACTCCAGGCCGTACAGCGGATTCGCCGCGGCGAGGACTTGCGGGGCCTGCAGAATTTCGGCCAGTCCGAGTCCCCCAATCGTCCCGAACCAGACGACCATCACGGGCCCGAATATCCGCCCGACCTTGGCGGTGCCGTGCTGCTGGAAGAAGAAAAGCGCAGCGAGTATCGCGACGGTGAGGGGGAGTACCAGGTGCTGCCATTGCGGAGCCACCACTTCCAGACCTTCCACGGCGCTCAGCACGGAGATCGCCGGAGTGATCACGCCATCGCCGTAGAGGAGCGCCGCTCCGATCAATCCGAGCGCGATTATCGTCTTGCGACGAAAGGAGTCCGCATCGCGCCGCTGCTTCTGAAGAATGAGCGCCAGCAACGCGAGAATTCCGCCCTCACCGTTGTTGTCCGCCCGCATGATGAAGATGATGTACTTGATGCTGACGATGACTATCAGCGACCAGACGATCAGCGACAGAACGCCGTAGACGTTTTCCGGCGCCGGAGCGAGGCCATGCTCCGGCTTGAAGCACTCGCGCAGGGCATAGAGGGGACTGGTGCCGATGTCCCCATAAACGACGCCTAACGCGAGAAGAGTGAGTTTTGCGAGATGGTGGCCGCTCGGACGAGCTTCGAGGTTAGTGCTGATTTGCGCGACCTATAGAGGTTCAGGCCACCCAACTGCCGGCGGCTTTGACCCCGGAATTTCCGCAAGCGCGCGACCCTTTGCAAGGCCGATACCTCGTACGTAAAAAACAGACGCTAACGCGGGCATATCGCTTGCGTTATGAGAGGCACAACAGAAAGCACCTGATTCTACCGAGGAGGGTTAAATGAAGGATCTAAAGGAAAGGGGTCTCGAGAACCAAGTCAAAGGAACCGCGAAGGAAATGAAAGGGAAGATCCGCGGCAATCTGGGCGATGCCACCGACAATTCCAGCGAGCACATCAAGGGGCGCGCTGAAGAGCTCAAGGGCAAGATCCAGAAGAACTTCGGAAAGGGCGAGAGAAAAGCCGCCCCGGATAACGTCTGACCTTTCGAAGGGATAACGACAAAGAGCGCCGGTGCAGTCTCTGCACCGGCGCTCTTCTTGTTTTCGGGCGTTCATTCCTAGTAAGGTGAAGCTCCAGGTGGCGGCACTGGAGGATTTCCAGCCGAGTCTCCGCCTCGACGCTCAGCGAGGTCACGGCGCGCGGCCGCGCGCATCCTCTCGAGCTTCGCCTGCTGGTCCGGATTCAGCAGTCGCTTGATCTGCGCGTGAGTACTGTCGCTAACTACCCGCGCCAGGACCGCGATCGAATCGAGCTGCGGCTTCACCGGCTTGTAGAGCGTGACGATCTGCCTATGCTTCTGCTCGATCAGCGAATCAACGGATGCCTGCTGGTCGGGAGTGAGCTTGAGCTCTTCGGCCATTCTCTGCCGATATGCGCGCGGTCCATGCATGTCGCGGCCATGCTTTGCGTCCATCACCCGGTCGGCGGTGAAACCCAGCGCGACGCCCGCGACGAAAGCGCCGAGCAGGAACATCATTGCGTAACCCTTTGAGCGTTCCATCGCGATCCTCAGTGTGACAAAACGTAGCGGAACGTCGCTTCGCGCTGCGACGAGCCATCGCGCGGAGCCGTTACAACCTGGACAGCGCCAGGCAGAACGTCCGAAGCGAGTGGCTCCGTGACGGCCTCGTAAGTCGTGCGCAGATCTTCGTCTTTCTGCCGCGACCACATCAAGCCGGCCGCGACGAACAAGAGAGCCGCAGCCGCGAGACCAGGCCCCGCCCAACTGGCGAGATCCGACCACCAGTTGACGGGGATGCCGACGACCGCGTCCTCGTGCGCCTTGATGTACGACATGATGCGGGTCTCGAGGGCGTCCCAATATGCGCCTCCGGCGGGCGGTGCGTACACATCACGGAGCATCTCCGTGATCTTCGCATCGCCTCCGTCGTCGAGTCGCAAATCGGTACGATCTTCCATCTCTAATCCCTCAGGTTTCCGAGCAACACGCGCAGTTTCTGCCGCGCATGGTGCAAATCCGAGCGAGCCGTTCCACCCGGTATACTCAACATCTCGCCAATCTCCGCGTGCGTAAAGCCCTCGATATCATGCATGACTATCACCGCCCGTGCGCGATCCGGAAGCTGCGCCAGCGCCGCCTCGAGCCGCTCCCGCAGCTCGCCGCTTTCCGCCGGATCGCGGAAAGTGGCCGGAATCGATTCGGAAATCTCCTCAGCATTTCTCACCTTCCGGCGGCGAGCCAGATCGAGCGCCGCGTTGGCGACGATTCGATTGAGCCACGCGCCGAAAGCCTGCGCCGGATCAAACCGGTCGAGCGCCTGATACGCGCGCAGGAAACCTTCCTGCACCGCATCTTCCGCATCCTCGTGCGTCATGACGATCGAGCGTGCCACTATATACGCGCGCCGCTGATGAAGACGCACGAGCCCGGCAAAGCCCCGTTCGTCCCCATTCCTGGCCAGACTTACGAGCTCTCGTTCCTGATCAGAAATACGTATGGCTGGGTTCGACTGTTGAAGGGCTGACAATACCGGTGGGTAGGGGTTCTGGCCGTAAGATACGGCCGGAACCACCTTACCGGCGTCGCCATCATTCCCCGTCGACAATAGTGCTATCTCACGCTAGTGAACTGGTCCCATGGAACCGCGCGCGCGGCCGGTCCTGAACAGGAGCAGTAGCGGCAGCCCGAATATCAGCACCAGTCCGCTATACAGGTAAATTCGCGAGAACGCAAGCATACTCGATTGCACCGTGACCTGACGGTCGAGGATCGCGAGCGCCTGCTGCTGCGCGATCATCGGATTGGTTCCGCGCGCTACGAGACCGCGCGCCAGCATCGAGAGACGGCTCAATGTCTCGGGATCGTTGGCGCCGACGTGCTCGACCAGCACCGCCTTCTCGGACGCCATGAAGCGCGCGAGAAGGGTCGCCATCACCGCGATTCCGAGCGAGCCGCCGAGCTGGCGCATGAGATTGAACATGCCGGTCCCCTGCGCCAGATCCTTCATCTTGAGGTCCGCCATCGTCGCGTTCGTCAGCGGAACGAAGATGAGCCCGAGCCCCATGCCGCGAAGTATCAGCGGCCAGAAGAGATCATGCGAGCCGCTCGCGGATGTGAGCTGCGAGAGTTTCAGCATCGACAGGAAGAACAGTATGGCACCGGCTACGACGGTGTAGCGGGCATCCAGCCGCATCGCGTTTCGTCCCACCACCGCCATCGTTACGGCCGATGCGATCGCTCCGGGCAGGATGATCTTTCCGGTCTGCCATGCCGTCATCTGCAGCAGCTGCTGGAGAAAGACCGGGAGAATGAAGACGGAGCCGTACAACGCGAACCCGAGCAGCAATCCCAGGCTCACGCCGGCGGTCAACTGCCGGCTCTTCAGAATGCGGAAGTTGATTACGGGCTCGTCGGTAGTCAGCTCGTGCCAGATGAGGGCGATTCCCGCAAAGAGCGCGGTAAAGCCCAGCATCGTGACGAAGCGTGACTCCCACCAGTCGTAGCGCTCACCGCGCTCGAGCATCCACTGCAGCGAGCCGACGCAGAGCGTCAGCAGGATTATTCCGAGGTAGTCGATCGTCTCGGCCCGCTCCTGGTGCTCGGCGTCGCTCACGTAGCTGACGGTGAGAATCGCCGCGATGATGCCAAGCGGAACGTTGATGTAGAAGATCCACGGCCAGTTGTAGTTGTCCGTGATCCAGCCGCCGAGCGTGGGGCCGAGTGTCGGGCCGACCATGACGCCGACGCCGAAGATCGCCATGCCGGTTCCTGCTTCTTCGGGCGGGAACGATTCATAGAGCGTGGCCTGCGCCGTCGAAAGCAGCGCCCCGCCACCAATTCCCTGAATCACGCGCCAGAAAATGAGTCCCAGCAGCGAATGCGATGCGCCGCAGAAGAAGGACGCGAGGGTGAAGAGAAGGATCGAGCCCGTGAAGTAGCGTTTTCTGCCGAAGTACGCCGACAGCCACCCGGACATCGGGATGACGATGACGTTGGCGATGATGTACGAGGTCGATACCCACGCGATCTCGTCGAGCGTCGCGCCCAGATTCCCCATCATGTGGGGAATCGCGACGTTGACGATCGAGGTGTCGATGAGCTCGAGCATCGCCGCCATCGTGACGGTGGCGGCGATGATGTACCTGTGCGAGTAGCGGTCCTCGGAGGATGTAGTCATCCCCGACGACCGAAGCACAGCCGTGCTCACCGGTTCGAGGTGTCTATGTGGACGTTCGCCGAGAGACCTGGCCGCAGGGGATAGTTACCCGCACAGGGCTTGGTGACGGAGATCCGCACCGGAACACGCTGCACGACCTTGGTGAAGTTTCCCGTTGCGTTGTCCGGCGGAAGGAGCGCGAACTTCGCTCCGGTCGCGCCGCTGACGCTCGCGACCTTTCCTTGGCCGACGCAGCCGCCATAGGCGTCGATCTCGAACTCCACCGGCTGGCCGGGACGAATCTTGGCGAGCTGGGTCTCCTTAAAGTTCGCGGTGACCCAGACACCGGTGTCAGCGACGATGCTGAGCAGAGGCTGTCCCGGCGCGACGAGCTGTCCTTCTTCCACCTGCTTTCTCGAAACCTCGCCGGAGGCCGGCGCGGTGATGTGCGTGTAATCGAGCTGCAGCTGAGCGTTCTCCGCCGCCGCACGAGAGGCGAGGGAGCGCGCGTTGGCGACACGCACGCCGGCTTCCATGGTGTTCACCGTTCCGCCGGCCGCTGAGGCCTGACGCTGGGCAGCGAGGAGATTCGCGTGCGCGACGTCCGCGGTCGCCTGTGCGGCGTCAAGCTGCTGCTTGGAGATGATCTGCTTGGCGACGAGCTCCCTGGCGCGGGCAAGATCGGCGTCAGCCTTGTTCGCGTTGGCCTGAGCGGCACCGATCTGCGCATCCAGTGCGGCACGCTGGCCGGTGGCGCTCTGAACCTGCGCCTCCGCCTGCCCGGAGAATCCGCCACCGCCCGCCGTCGCTTCGGCAGCCGCGAGATCAGCCTGCGCCTGCTGGAGACGGACGCGATAGTCGGCGTCGTCTAGCTGCACGAGCAGCTGTCCGGCGTTCACATGATCGTTCTCGTTCACGTTGACCGTCTTCACGTAGCCGCCAACTTTGGCCAGCACCGGCACGATGTGACCGTCGACCTGCGCGTTGTCAGTCGACTGGTGCGTGCGGCCATAACTCCATTTCTGGAACCCCCAGACGAGGAGGATCAGCGCGACGACACCGACGATTGAAAGAACGAACTTCTTCTTCGTCGACGGTGTGTTGGGCTTGGATGCGGCGGTTCTGCCGTTGCGTGTAGCTGGGGTCCCGGGGGCTTCGGTGTTGATTGCGGTTGCCATAACCTTTCCTGTATTCCTGATAGTCTAATTGGAGTTTTGCAAGTAAATCTTCGCGATCATCTGAGTGTCGTAACGCTTCCCGTCGCGCGCGCGAGCAACACGCGCGCGAGCTGATACAACGTCTCGGCGTCGTTCACGAGCGTCCGCGAGCTCGTGAGGGCGAGCGACGCGTTCACTACGTCTGCGTTTCCGGCGACCCCGGCGTTGAAGCGGTCGCGGGCCTGCACGACTTCCTGCTCGGCCAGGCTAAGCCTCTCGGTCGCCGCACCGAGCTGCTCGCGGGCGCCGGACAGGTCGATAAGTGCGCCGCGCACGTCGGCCTGCGCCTGCTGCTCGAGATCGCGCCGGCGAATTTCCGCCTCCTTCACAACCGACTGCTGTTCCTGAACCCGCGCTTCCCGCTTGAAGCCGTCGAAAATCGGGAGCGTGACCTGCAAGCCCCAGGTGTAGGTGTTGAGCAGCTTCGCGCCGTTCTTTCCGATCACGCCATCGTCGGCGACGAGACCGAGCGAGGGAAGGCGCTCGGCCTTGATGGCCGAGAGACCCTGTTTGGCAGCGCGGATGCGCTCGTCTTCGGCGAGGAGGTCGGGCCGATTGCGAATCGCCTGTGCGACCAGTGCTGCCTCGTCCGGAAGCGGCTCGCCATCGGTCGCGGGGGAGAGAGAATCCGTCAACACGATTTCGGTTCCAACGGGAAGCGCGAGGGCGCGCAGGAGATCGAGATGCGCGTGGTCACGCGCGTTGCGTGACGCGATGAGGGCAGCGCGTGTGTTCGCGAGCTGTGACTTGGCGCGCGTGACGTCGAGCCCGACACCAGTTCCGGCCTGCAGCTGCGACTGTGCGATACTGAGCAGCTCGGTGGCGAGGACGGTGTCGGCCTGACGCGCTCGCAGATCCGCGTCTGCGCGCATCGCTCTCACGTAGGCGTTGGTCGCGATGTTCGCGGCCTGCTCGGCGGTAGCGTCGGCGTCCGCGCTCGAGGAGCGCGCCTGGGCCTGAGCCGAGCGAATGCGTCCGAGGGCGCCGAAATCGAGAAGGTTCTGCTGCACGCGCCCGCGAACGTCGAGCGTGTTGATCGGGCCCTCGACCTGTCCCTGCGGATCGAACAGCGGCGGTTGGCCGGGCGTCGCCGGGAAATCGATGCCGAGCGTGGAGGTGTTGAAGGTGCGGCCGGCTTCCTGGACGTAGCTGCTCACCATCGGGAGAAGATCCGCCCTGCGCTGGCGCACGCGAGCGCCTGCTTCGTCGGCGCGGAGTCGAGCGCCCCGGGAAAGCGCGCTCTGGTGCGCGGCGAGTCGCGCCGCGTCGCCTAGGGTGAGGGGAATCGCCGACGCCGGCTGCGTAGCTGTTGGAGCTGGCGAGGGGCCGGGCGTCTGCGCGAGCGCGCCAGACGATACGGTTGCAATTGTTGCGACGGCCGCGAACAGGCGGCGGCTCACGCTGGGAAAGGTCTTAGTCATTTATGAGGGGAATGAACGAAACTGCGTCCGGTGGAGCGCCATCGGCCTGCGCGAATGAGCCTGCGAATGGCGTAATCGAATGGAGGTAGAACTGGGCCAGCTCGTTGAAGACTTCCTCGTCACTCTTGTGGGCGAGGAGCGGGACGCCGGTGTGCTCGTCACGCCAGATGCCATTCATTACGGTAAGAGCGACGAGCATGCGCGCGGCGATCATCGGATCGATCTCGCGGAATTCGCCGGCCTCGATTCCGCGGCGGATGATTCCGCCGAGGAGTCTTTGCCTGCGAGCGACCACCTCGTGCGCGTAGAACTTCGCGAGGTCGGGGAATTGGTGCAGCTCTCCGAGGACGAGGCGGTAAATGGTGATGAAGGCTGGCGAGCGAACGAACGCCCAGTAGCCCCGCATGAAGGCCAGCAGCTGAGTGGTGGGATTCCCTTGAGCGAGTCCCTGTTCAGCTCGTTCGATCGCTGCGACGGCGGTCTGGCGGATCATCTCGCGGAAGAGCTCTTCCTTGTTGGGGAAGTAGAGGTAGATGGTGCCTTTGGAGACTCCGGCGCGTTCGGCGATGTCCTGGAGCCGGGCGTTGGCGAGCCCGCATTCGCCGAAAACCTCGAGGGCGGCCTCGATGATCTGCTGGGGCCGGTGCTCGGGTCGTCTACGCCATTTTGGTTGGGCCGACTTGGGCTTGGCTGACTTGGTTCTAGGCATTGCTAAAGAAATAGTTACTGACCAGTCAGTAATATACTATTGACCTGCTTTACGTCAATTACTTGTGCCAAGATCTTACTGGTGGGCCGCCTCTGCCGCCTGCTTGTCCCGGAAGTGCGCGTTCGTCAGCAGCACTATCGATGTCAGCAGCAGAAACAGGGTCACCGCCCCGAGGATGAGCCCGGTGAGCGCGGCACTCAGGTCGGTCTTCTTTTTCGTCGCCATCACTTCGCCTCCGGCCCGCTCGATACTCTGGCCTTCGACACGGTGTCGTTCTGGCCGATCTTGGGGACCACGTCGACCCCTTCGATCACCTTCCCAAAAACGGTGTGCACTCCGTTCAGGTGCTTGGTGTTCTGCTCACTGAGCACGATGAAGAACTGGCTGCCGCCCGTGTTCTTTCCGGCGTGCGCCATCGACAGCGCGCCAACCTCGTGCCTGTGCGGATTTCCCTGCGTCTCGCAGTCGATCTTGTAGCCCGGGCCGCCCGTTCCAACGGGACCCTTGGCGTGCTCCCCGCCCTTCGAGTAGGGATCGCCGCCCTGCACCATGAAATCCTTGATGACGCGGTGGAACTTCGTCCCATCGTAGAAGCCTGAATTGGCGAGCTTCTCGAAATTGGAGACCGTTTTCGGCGCCTCCTTCTCGTACAGCTCGGCTTTCATGGTGCCTTTGTTCGTTTCAATCGTGGCAAACTTTGTCATTTCTGGAGAGAGGTGTTAAGGCGGTAAAGTGGTACTGCAACTGAACGGGATGCGAGTTGTCAGTGGCAGAGTGGTGAGTTGACAGTCACTTCCCGCTCAGTTGTGTTTCCGCTAAATGATAACACTAGACACTGCTGGACGGGCAGATGTCACTGAGCACGCAGATTTCGCACTTGGGCGCTCTGGCGTTGCAGACTCGCCGCCCGTGAAAGATGAGCAGGTGCGCGAGCAGTGCCCAATCTTCGCGGGGAAACAGCGGCATCAGATCCTGCTCCACTTTGACCGGATCCTTCTCCTTCGTGAGGCCGAGGCGGAGACTCAGCCGTCCCACGTGGGTGTCGACGACTACGCCTTCGTTCTTCCTGAACGCGTTGCCAAGGACGACGTTTGCGGTCTTGCGTCCGACGCCGGGAAGCTTGACGAGAGCGTCCATCGAATCTGGCACCTCGCCGTTGTGGTTCTTGACCAGAGCCTTACCGAGTCCGATCAGGCTCTTCGTCTTGTTGCGGAAGAACCCCGTGCTCTTGATGATCTCCTCCAGTTTTTCCGGCGACGCATCGGCGAGCGAGACGGCCGTTGAAAAAGTCTGAAAGAGCAGCGGCGTCACCATGTTCACGCGCTTGTCGGTGCATTGTGCGCTCAGGATCGTCGCCATCAATAACTGGAGCGGCGTCTCGCAGTCGAGCTGGGTGCGTGCGTCCGGATATTCGCGCTTGAGACGGGAAAGAACCTCGAGCGCGTAAGAGCCAATGGCCGTTTTCGCGATTCGCCGTTTCCGCTTTACGGGCGTGCGTTTCACTTGGCCCGCCTCTTACGCGCGAACGCGAGCACGTCTTCCGCGCTGCGCGTGTTGAGAATCTCCCCCGCCTCGAGCCACGCCTTTCTCGCCATTCCAATCCCAAAATGCACGTTGTCGAGCCCGGCAGTCGAGTGCGCGTCGGGCCCGATCTCGATCGTGACACCCAGCTCCTTCGCCTGGCGGCAGTAACGCCAGTCCAGGTCCAAACGGTGAGGATCGGCGTTGAGCTCCACCGCGACTCCGACCTGCACGGCCTTCTCGAGCACCGCCTCGATGTTGATCGCGTATGGCTCGCGTGTGAGGAGCAATCTGCCGGTCGGATGCGCCAGGATCGTGAGGTGCGGATCGTCCAGCGCCCCCAGCACGCGCTTGGTCATCGCATCTCCGTCCATGCTGAAGCGCGAATGGATCGATCCTATTACGTAGTCGAAGCTGTCCAGAATCTCCGCGTCGTAATCAAGCCGGCCGTCGGCCAGGATGTCCGCTTCGATTCCCTTGAGGATGCGAAAGCCATTCATCTGCGCATTCAGGCGGTCGATCTCCTCCTGCTGCCGAAGGAGCCGGTCGCGCTTGAGTCCGCCCGCATAGAACGCGGACTCCGAGTGATCCGAGATTCCGATGTAGTACCAGCCGCGCTCCTTTGCGGCGTTCGCCATCTGTTCGATCGTCGCCGCACCGTCGGAATAGTCGGAGTGGCAGTGGAGCACCCCGCTGATGTCGTCGAAGGTCACGAGATTTGGCAGCTCGCGCCGCGCCGCGGCCTCGATCTCGCCCATCCCTTCCCGCATTTCAGGCGGAATCGGCTCCAGATCCAGCGCGCTGAAAAACGCGTCTTCGTCCTTCAGGTCACCGCGCTTTCCTCCATTCCTGATGAGCGAATTGCCCGCGATCTCGAAGCCTCTGTTCCGCGCCAGAACGTTCATCTCTTCGACGTGCGCCGTGTTTCCCGTAGCGCGCCACAACGCCACCGGGTAATCCGCCTTGGTGACGCAGTGCATGTCGAGATGCGTCCCGTCGACGAATCGAATGTGCACCGAGCCCGGATCCTCACGGGTCTTGCTCTCTCTGACGCCGGGCGATCGTGCAAACGATGCCGCCACGCTCGCCGGATCGCCCGAACACTCGGCGACAATATCGATGTCGGCCACGACCTCGTTGTGACGCCGGATCGAGCCCGCGACCTCGGCGTGAGTGACGTCGGGATGCTTGACGACGTTGGCGAGAAGGAGGTGCGCCTCGACCGCCGCCGCCGGAAAGCGCTTGAGGTGCGCGTTGCGCCGGAGAATCTCGATCCCTCTGAGAATCTTCTCCGCCGTCTTCTTGCCGAACTTCGGCAGCGCGGCCAGCTGGCCATTCTGCGCCACGCGCTCCAGATCCTCCAATGTGTCGACGCCGAGAGCGTCGTGAATGAGCTGGACCTTGGCGGCGTTGAGTCCGGGAACCCGAAAAAGCTCCAGCAGTCCTTCCGGGATTCCCTCGCGCAGCTCGTTGAGATACGACGACTCACCAGTCTCGATCAGCTCGCGAACGACGGACAACGTCGCCGGTCCGATCCCTGGAATGTCCGCCAGCTCGCCCGAGCGCAATAGCGGAGCGAGATCATCGGTGTCGAGCGCGATGAGCGAGCGCGCCGCGCCGGCGTATGCGCGCGCCTTGAATTTCTGTTCGCCTTTTACTTCGAGGAGGGCGCCGATCTGGGAAAGAACGTGCGCGGCCGAGCGGGAATCCATTCCCCCAATATATGAGGGAGGAGAACTAGGCCGTTTCTTCGATTCCGGCGTGGAAGGGCAGGGTCTTCACGATATCTTCGATCTGCTTCTGAATCAGCTCGAGCTCCTGGCTGGCGCCTTCGCTGTCGAGCATTCCGTGTCGCATCGTCACTGCGACGCGATTCATGTACTTGATCTTGGTGATGATCTCTTCGGTCGCGCGACGAAGGCGGATGTAGCGTCTCTTGTCGGCGAGAGCGCGGTGGCAGCGTCGCTCGAGATCCTGCGGAGTGAGCTTCCTGGCTACTTCGACCGCTTCAGCGATTGTCCGGCCGGGAACGGCGCCGTGATCCGGAATTCCCATCTGATCGCTCGAGGGATCGCTGAACCACAACCTGCCAATGTATTCCACGCCATCGTAGGCGAGTCGGAGCGCGACCTTGTATTCCTTGCCGTCGACCGTGATCGAGCTGATCGCGTGCTGTGTGACGCCGGAGTCTGATGTCATGGCTGAGTTTCAGCTTAATACGGACGGAGTGGGTTCATTAGGAATTGGTCGAGTACCGTGAACAGCTTTTCCGGCTGTTCAACGTACGGCACGTGGCCGCACTCGTCCAGAACCACGAGGTTCGTTCCGAGCGCACTGGCGCCTGCACTGGAAGACGCAAATGGAATGGGATCGTCACGGCCGCAGATGATGATCGAGGGGATTCTGATCCCTTTCAGGTCACTGATGAGGTTGAAATCCCCCAGACTTTCCCAGACGGATTGCTGCACGCTGCCGACGACGCGGAAGGGTGTGAGGTCCTTCGCGTTGCGCGGATTTGAGAAATAACCGGCGACCCCCAACTCGAAGGCACGCTGCCGGTACGCTTCCGGATCCCTCTCTCGGAGACCCGACGCCCCCAGCTCTTCGCGCATCCTTTGTATCTCGGGACTCTGCTGCCGGCGGGCGAACTCCGCCTCGAACTGGCGCCGGTACTCCTTCGTCAGAGGCGCCGGACTGATGAGAGCCATACGATCGGGCGCGCGGAGATGAGGGTTTCCCCTCTGTTCGATTGCGTACAGCAGCCCGAGCATCGCGCCCCATGAATACCCGACGATCGACAACGGGTCGAGCCCGAGCTCCTCGACCACCGCGCCAAGATCCTCGACGTGGGTCTCCCACGTGATCGGAATGCGGGCGTCGGCCTTGGAGCGACCACCGCCACGCTGGTCGTAAAAGAGCAGATCGTGCTTCTCGCCCAGGTGCAGCATCTGCGGCAGCAGATACCTGTGGTCCGCCCCCGGTCCGCCGTGAAGAATCAGCAGCTTCGGAGCATTCGGACGACCGTACTTCGCCCAGTAGATTGGCGATCCGGTGGTCGTCGTGAATCCTTCCTCCCGTGGCGCGGGGATCGGCTTCGGCATGGACGGCTAGCTCGGCGAGCTCACGAGGATGCGGACCGCAATCTTGCCCTCGGGTGTCCGGGCGACAACACCCCTCGACTACCGCGCCGTGAAGTCGGTCTTGCTCGTTACAACCCGACAGGTCTCGGCGATAAGCTCCGCGGCGTGGTCGAGGTCCTGGATGCTCACGAGCTCGTTCGGCGAATGCATGTAGCGATTGGGGACGGAGACGAGCCCCGTCGCGACCCCCTCGCGAGCGATGTGAATCGCGTCGGCATCCGTGCTCGTCTCCCGGCCAGCCGCGTGCAACGAGAACGGAATCTTCCGGGTTTCCGCCGTCTTCTGCAGCATCCCGAACACCACCGGCGAGATGATGGAGCCGCGCGTCAGCACCGGGCCTCCTTCGATCGCGGCATCACCGAACTCCTTCTTCTCGACGCCGGGATGATCGATCGCGAACGTCACATCGACGACGATCGCCATCTGTGGCGCGATGCAGTTCGTGCACACTCCCGCACCGCCTCCGCGGTAGCCGATCTCCTCCTGCGTCGTGGCGACGGCGACGACTTTGGCCGAACCGGGCTTGTCCGCGTACCGACGCAGCGCCTCGAGGACGACGAACGCGCCGATTCGGTCGTCGATCGAGCGCGAGACGAGCCGCCCATTTGGAAATTCCATCGTGCGCGAGTCGATCACTCCGGCGTCGCCCACCAGAACCATCCCGTCCGCCTCTTTCTTCGTCTTGGCGCCGAGATCAACCCAGATGTCTGTGAACTTCACCGCCTTCTCGCGCTCTTCCTGTTTTATTAGATGGATCGGCTTCTTGCCCACGACGCCGAACACCTCGCCATGGCGGCCGATGAAGCGAAGACGCTGTCCGACGAGGACCTGTGGGTCCCAGCCACCAATCGGCTGGATGTAGGCGAAGCCCTGGTCGTCGATGTAGCTGATGATGACGCCGATCTCATCGATGTGGCCGGCCAGCATGATCGTCGGCTTGCCGCCGCCATTTACTTCGGCGAGGCTGTTGCCGGCGACGTCGCCACTCACCTTCGCGAATTTCTTTGCGTAGTCGCGCCACACCTTTGCGGGCGCGGACTCGAAGCCGGAAGGGCCAGGCGTATCGAGCAGCTTTTTCAAAAAGCTGAGAGAATCGGAAGCTATCATCAGGATATATGGGAATTCGTGAAGTTCTGTCGCTTCGCAGATTGGAGTTTGCGGGCGGCGGTGGGGTCATAGAAACGAGGGCACGACCGAAAAGGCTGCGGGTGTGTCGGAGAGGGTCGAATATAGCATCACGCGTGAGTCGCGCCTAACGCGTGAGTCGCGCCTAACGCGCCGGCGCGAACGACTCTTGCAAGTCGAGGATCTAAGCGGAGCTACGGGAGGGGTTGTCCTCCTTATGCCAAACCGGTTACCTGATGTCCGTATCTCAATGGAAATGAGAACAAAAGTCATTGTCGTGCTCGGAGTCCTGCTCGCCGCGCTACCTGCATCGCCGCGCGCCTCGGCACAGGGCGTAGCGACTTCCGCGCCACTCACCGACATCCGCTACGAGGTGACGTTCACGCGCGCGAACGGCGAGCGTCGGCAGGTGACGTCCGCGATGACGTTCACCGTGGGAGGGACGGATCCTGTTCTTCTCTCGATTCCCAAATGGACGCCCGGAGCCTACGAGATCGACAACTTTGCGCGCGACGTCTCCAACTTCTCGGCGGAGCAGGCAGGGGCCTCGCTGGCCTGGGACAAGGCGGATCCGGATACCTGGCGCGTTCGCCCTCGCGGGTTGGGCGAAGTCACGGTGCGATTCGACTATCTGGCCGACAGCCTCGACAACGCGAACACATGGTCGCGTCCCGACTTTCTTCTCTTCAACGGGACGAATCTCTTTCCATATCCAGAGGGCAGAGGATTCGATTTTCCAGCTTCAGTAACGGTGAATACCGAAGCCGGATGGAAGATCGTGACCGGGATGACGCCGGCGGGCGCGCACCGCTACGCCGCACCGAACTATCACGACCTTGTAGACATGCCGTTCTTCGTGGGACAGTTCGATCTGGACAGCGCGCAGATCTCCGGGACGTGGGTCCGCTTTGCCACATATCCCTCGGGAAGTGTGACCGGCGGCGCCCGGGTCGCCGTCTGGGAGGCGCTCAAGCGCGTGATTCCGGCGGAGGTGAAAGTGTTCGGTGAAGTGCCGTGGAGCACGTACAGCGTGTTGCAAATCACCGATGCATCTTACGGGGGCGGTTCGGGGCTCGAGCACCAGAATTCCCACGTCGATGTCCTGAGTCCCGGAATGCTCGGCACGCCGGTGCTGCCATCCCTCTACGCGCACGAAATCTTTCACGCCTGGAACGTCAAGCGCCTGCGACCAGCCGATCTCTTTCCGTACAGATACGACGAGGAGCAGCCAACGCCGCTGCTGTGGATCAGCGAGGGGATCACCGACTACTACGCCGATCTGGCGGAGGTCCGCGGCGGGATCGTGGATGCGAACGGCTTCTACCTTCTGACTGGTGACAAGATGTCGGAAGTCGAGGCGCTGTCACCGACGGCGCTCGAGGATGCATCGCTCTCGACGTGGATCCATCCGCGCGACGGAACCGAGTACATCTATTATCCAAAGGGATCCCTTGCCGGATTGCTGCTCGACATCATGATCCGCGACGCGAGCGACAACCACAGCTCGCTCGACGATGTGATGCGGACGCTGTACAACACCGCTTACAAGAATGGTCGCGGCTTTACTTCGGACGAATGGTGGGCCACGGTGAGCAAAGCCGCGAAGGGAAGATCCTTCAGTGATTTCTATGCGCGCTACATCGATGGCCGCGAGCCGTTCCCCTACGACAAGGTTCTGCCGCTGGCGGGACTTCGCCTCGCGCGCGACACCGCTCACGTTCCGCAGCTCGGAATCGCGAGTCTTCAGGATTCGACCGGCTTGCACGTGACCCAAGTGATTCCGGAAAGCGCCGCGGCGGTGGCGGGCGTCCAGCCTGGCGATCAACTCATTTCCGTTGGCGGATTCAACGCCGACGATCCGAACTGGACGGGGAAATTCCGCTCACGCTACGCCAGGCTGCCCGAAGGCACGGAGCTTCCCGTTGTCGTTCGACGCGACGGGGCCGAGCAGACTCTGACGGCTCGGCTTCACTTCGTCACGTCGGTCGGCTCGCGCTTGATCGAGGACGCGCGCGCTTCGGCAAAGGCGCGCAGGGTGAGGGAGGGACTACTGCGCGGTACAACCCAGCCTTAGGACTACTGTTTCAGCACCGCCTTGGCGATCGTCTGCAGCTGCATGTTGGACGTGCCCTCGTAGATCGTTCCGATCTTGGCGTCGCGATAGAACTTCTCCACCGGATAGTCCTTCGTGTAGCCGTAGCCTCCGAACAGCTCGACGCAGAGTGACGTGACGCGCTCGCACACCTGTGAGGAGAAGAGCTTCGCCATCGCCCCCTCCCGCGCGATGTCTTTGCCGGCGTCCTTGAGACGCGCCGCATTGTACACCATGAGCCGCGCGGCCTCGACATCTGTCGCCGCCTGCGCGATCTGGAACTGGATCCCCTGAAATTCGGCGAGTGGCTTCCCGAATTGCTTGCGCTCGCTGAGATACGTGATGGTGGCGTTGAGCGCGCCCTGCGCGACGCCGATCATCTGCGCGCCGATGCCGACGCGCCCTTCGTTCAGCGTGTTGATCGCGATCTTGTAGCCCTGCCCCACGGGGCCGAGCACGTTGTCCTCGGGAACCTCGCAGTTGTCGAGCAGGAGCTCGACGGTGCTCGAGGCGCGAATGCCGAGCTTGTCCTCCTTCTTGCCGACCTTGAGTCCCTTGAAGTCCCGCTCGATGATGAAGGCGGTGATCCCTCGGTAACCAGCCGATGGATCGGCGTTCGCGAAGACGACGAAGATTCCGGCCTCCGCGCCGTTGGTGATCCAGAGCTTCTGACCATTCAGCACCCAGCGATCGCCGCGCTTTTCGGCACGCGTGGCAAGGCCGAAAGCGTCTGAGCCCGAGCCAGACTCCGAGAGCGCGTACGCGCCGACGACTTTCGATGTGAGCAACGGCAGATACTTCGATTTCTGCGCATCGCTGCCGTATCGGACGATCGGATAGTTGACGAGCGTGTTCTGAACGTCACAGACGATCGCCGACGCAGCATCCACTTTGCTGATCTCCTCGACCGCGAGCGTCACCATGAAGAGGGTGCCGCCGGCGCCGCCGTACTGATCCGGCACCTCGATGCCCATGAGCCCGAGCTCGAAATATTTCGGCAGCAGCGCGGGATCGATTCTCCCGGCCTTCTCCATTTCCGCCGATCGCGGGCGCACCTCTTCGTCCGCGAATGCAGCTACGGCGTCGCGGAACATCATCTCCTCCTCAGAGAGGAGAGTCAGCGCGGATGGTGAGGCGGTCGCGTCAGCTGGCATGTCGATGGATTCCCTTGCGCTCTACCAGATCCGCGGGCGGTTGGCGGCCGACCGCACCATCGGATCACCGTCCTTGCATCCCCATGCAGCCTTGAACTCCGGCATGTTGCTGAGCGGCCCGTTCACTCTCCAGTTGGACGGCGGATGTGGATCCGAGCTTACGAGGAAGCGCAGGAACTCGGGACGGTCCAGCTCACGCCACACCTGCGCCCAGCCGAGGAAGAAGCGCTGCTCGGGTGTAAAGCCGTCGATCACCGGCTGTGGATGCGCGGCCAGCGCGCGCTTCATCGCAGCATAAGCGACCGTGAGACCGCCGAAGTCACCAATGTTCTCGCCCAACGTGAGCTTGCCCTGCACGTGCGTCGCTGTATCGATCACAGTGTACGCGTCGAATTGTCTTACGATTTTCTGAGCCTCAGTGTCATAGCGCGCCGCGTCGTCCTTGGTCCACCAGTCACGCATGTTGCCGGCCTTGTCGTACTGTCGCCCCTGGTCGTCGAATGCGTGCGACATCTCGTGACCGATGACAGCCCCCATGGCTCCATAATTCAGGGCGTCATCCGCCTTCGGATCGTAGAACGGAGGCTGCAGTATCCCGGCGGGAAAGACGATCTCGTTGAGCAACGGGTTTTCGTACGCGTTGACGGTGGGAGGCGTCATTCCCCATTCGGTGCGATCGGTGGCCTTTCCTACCTTCGCCCAGTCTCGCGCCGACGCCCATTGCCGGGCGGCGACCACATTCGCGTAGTAGCCGCTGCCGCTGATCTGAAGCTTGGAATAGTCGCGCCACTTGTCCGGGTAGCCGATCTTGCGGTTGAATGCATCGAGCTTGACGAGGGCCTGTGTCTTCGTCTCCGGGCCCATCCATTCCAGCTGCTCGATTCGCGACCGCAGCTCTCGCACGAGATTGTCGACGATGGCTACCGCGCGCGCTTTAGCCTCCGGCGTAAATTTGCGCGCGACGTACTCCTGGCCAAGAAGCTCACCAAGCGAGGCGTCAGTCGCGGAGACGCACCGCTTCCAGCGCGGAAGAATCTCGGTCGCGCCCGTGAACAGCTTACCGAACTCAAAGTTCTGGTTTACGAAGGGCGTGCTGAGCGACGGAGCGGCGGTGCTGGCCAGACGCCAGCGCAGCAATGTCTTCCAGTCGGCCAACGGGACGGTGGTCAGCATCTTGTCGAAGTTCGCGAAGAACTCGGGCTGTCCCACGTCGATTCGCTCCACTGCTGGCGCGCCCACCCCTGAGTAGAAGCTGGCCCACGAGAAATGGGGTGTGAGCGAGTCGGCCTGGGCGAGCGTCATGCGGTGATAGTTCGCGACCACATCGCGCAGCTGAATCGGCGTGCGCGAAGACTTCGCGAACTGGGTCTCGATTGCGAGCACGGTGTTCGCTTCGTCCGCCGCGCGCGATGGCGAATCGCCGAGCAGCACGAACATGTGCGCGACGATGCCGGTGAACTTCCCGCGGAAATCGGCCGAAGCGGTGTCGGTCTTGGTGTAGTACTCGCTGTTCGGGAGCGACAATCCGCCTTGATAGAGTCCGGTGATCGTATTGGCGGCGTCGCGTGCGTCCTGCGCCGAGCCGTCAACCCACGGAGCCAATCCCTCGCGCTTGTCGAGCTCGCCGAATGCCCGCTTCAAGTCATCCACGCTGTTGATCGCGGCGATGCGATCGAGCTCGGGCTGGAGCGGTGTCACGCCAAGCTTCTCGACCGCGGTGGTGTCCATGCAGGTTGCGTAGAACGCACCGACTTTCCATTCTCCAGTGCCGGGCTTGTACTGCCCCGAGTTCACGCGGCCCACGCTGGTGGTGAGTATGTCGTGGAGCACCGCTTCGTTCTGATCGAACAGCTCCTGAAAGGAGCCGAACTCGGGATATGCAGCGGGGATCTTTGCCCGCTTGAGCCAGCCGCCGTTCGCGAACTGATAGAAATCGTCGCAAGCCGAGCAGGCCGTGTCGAGATTGGCGCGCTCGAGCGGTTTCGTTTGCGCGGGACCCTGCCCGCGCAGCGAGGCCGCGAGTGTCACCATGAGCATGAAAGAGCTGGCGAAAAAACGACGCGAGTGCATCACGACGAGCCTCCCGGTAGAGCAGTTTGGCGCGCCGTCTTGGCTCGGCACGCGTCGCCACAAAGTTTCTCTGAACAATCCGGATCCCAGCACCGGTCCGCCTCGGCGCCGTCAACGGACGTCACGGCCTCAATTCCGGCGCGATCGAGAATGATCTCCGCGAGTGTTTCGTGGACACCAACAGTGGGCGTGGCGCTTGTGCAAAATGGCGCCGTGCCCGCTTGCCGACTAGTGCGCGGCTTCGTCGAGGGCGGTTCCCTGGTGCCAGGTCGGGCGCGCCAGGCCGCCGGCATCGTCGTAGAAGTGGATCTTGTCGGGCGCGTAGATCTTGGTGAGGAAGACGATCTGGCCCGTATGCATCGAGAAATGCTCCACCACGTGGTACACGGCTGCAAGCACAGTCGTGTCGCGCTCCTGGATCACGACCGATCGGTCCAGATCCGCTTCGGTCAATCCGGCGAGTACGCCGTCCGCCTCGCGGAGAACCGCGTCGAGATTGTCGAGCAGCTTCGACCCGTCGGCGCCATCGGTTTGCGCGAATTCGCCGGCGCGGTAGCGGGTGATCGATCGTCCGCCAACGCCGCCCAGAATCCATTCGGTGACGTTTCCGGTGAGATGAACGAGAAGATTGCCGATGCTGTTGGAGACCTGGTTCGGCCTCGCCCATACCGCACTGCGAGGCAGCGCGTTGACGCAGTGCCGGAGCTTGATCGGATACTCCTTGGTCAGCCAGTAGCGCGAGCGCGAAAGAAAGATCTCCGGAACCGACACTAGGCCGTCCTGGCTTCGGCCGCGGCGAGGGTGTCGCGGAACACTTCCAGCGCCAGCTCGACCTTCCCGAATGGAGCCGACACCTGCACGCCCTGAACGTGGGGCTTCACGCGCTCGAGCATCTCTCTCGCGATCGCGATTCCCTCCGCCACTCCGTGCTCCTTTGATTTGGCGCTCGCCGCGCGCATCCGCTCGATGACTTTCGCCGGCACGACAACGCCGGGCACTTCGTTCGCGAGAAATTCAGCGTTGCGCAACGACACGAGCGGCCAGATCCCGGCCACAATCGGAATGCGCGTGTGCTCGATCGTCGACAGGAATTTCTCGAGCTGTTTCACATCGAACACCGGCTGCGTGATCGCGTACTCCGCGCCGGCTTCGACTTTCCACTCGAAGCGCTTGAGCTCGTGCGCGGGATCGAGCGCGGCGGGATTTACGCCGACACCGATCGCGAACCTGGTGGGCGCGCCAATGGCATTGCCGCCCGGGTCCAGTCCGTGATTGAGCTGGCTCACCAGGTTCGTCAATCCGATCGCATCGATGTCGAACACCGCCGTCGCGTTCGGATACGGCCCCATCTTGGGCGGATCGCCCGTAATGACCAGGATGTTGCGGAGTCCAACTGCCGCCGCGCCCAACAGGTCGCTCAGCATGCCAAGGAGATTGCGATCGCGGCAGCAATAGTGGGTTACAGTTTCGATCCCTACTTGTTGCTCGATCAAAACGCTGGTGAGCAGCGCCCCCATGCGGCTCTGCGCCCGCGGTCCGTCCGGAACGTTGACGGCGTCCACTCCGGCGGCCCGCAGTGCGCCGGCGTCGCGCAGCATCTTCGACGCGTCGACCCCGCGCGGAGGCACGATTTCGACCGACGTCACGAATTCGCCGCGCGCGATCTTCCGCGCCCACTTCGATCGTTCGGCAAAGGGTACGGGCTGCACGCCCGGATCTTCGGGCGGAACATCGGGTTGCACCTGCCGTCGCTCCCTCGACGGAACGCGCGGCTGCCTCGGCGAGAGGGGGCGCACACCTTCGACCATCGCGGCGATGTGCTCGGGCGTGGTCCCGCAACAGCCGCCGACGATTTTGGCTCCCGCCTGGACGAGGTGATGCGCGTAGGTCGCCATGTACTCTGGGCTCGCCATGTACATGCTGCGCCCGCTCACATCACGCGGCATCCCGGCGTTGGGCTGCGCGCTCAGCTTGCGCCTGGTGACCGGCGTCATCTTCTCGATCGCGTCGAGAATGATCTGCGGGCCAACGGAGCAATTGAGACCGATCACATCGGCGCCAAAGGCGTCCAGCGACTGCGCGATATCCTCGACCGATACTCCGTAAGAGGTGTGACAATCGGAGCCAATGGTCATCTGCGCGATGACGGGCACGGTCGGATCCACTTCGTGAGCGGCGAGAATCGCCTGCTCGATCTCGTGCACATCGGCGAACGTCTCGAGGATGAAGAGATCACAGCCGCCCTCCTTGAGCGCCTGGAGCTGCTCGCGGAATGCCGCCCGCGCTTCGTCGAGACTGGTGGGCCCGAATGGCTCGAGACGAACGCCGAGCGGACCAACGGCGCCGGCGACGAGGAGATCGTCGTCCGCGACTTCACGTGCAATCTTCGCCGCGGCGCGATTGATGTCGGCAACCTGCGCCTCGAGCCCATACTGAGCCAGCTTGATCCGGTTCGCGCCGAACGTGTTCGTCTCCAGCACCTCGGCTCCCGCCTTTTTGTACGCCTTGTGAACGTCGCGTACGAGATCCGGGGCGCGCAGGTTCAGCTCGTCGTAGCACTGGTTGATGAACACGCCCTTGTTGTAGAGCATCGTGCCCATCGCACCGTCGAAGACGACGACCTGATGCGGGTCGAGAAGTCGAGCGATCAGCGGGTTCTCAGGCAACGGCGACCTCCGCTTCAGTCGAAGCGCCGGTGTCAGCGCCACGAACTGCGTAGTACTTCGCTTCAGGATGATGGATAACGACCGCCGCCGTCGACTGCTCGGGAAGAATCTGGAACGCTTCGGTGAGATCCATGCCAAGCGCTTCCCTCGCGGGGAGGAGCTTGAACACGGTAGCGTGATCGTCGAGATCGGGACACGCGCCGTAGCCCCACGAGTATCTCTTTCCGCTCGGCACTCTCAGCTCCTTCTTGATGCGCCGATGCGTCCACTCCGCCACCGCCTCGGCTGCTTCCACCGACAGGCCGTGAGAGTAGAACGCTTCGGTGTACTCGTTCTTCGCCTGCAGCTCCTCGAATCTCTTCGTCGCTTCCTTGCCCACGGTTACGATCTGGAGCGGAATGACATCGACGTCGCCCGAATCAACATTGCGCACATAATCAGCTAGACAAAGGCGCTCACGCCCGACCATGCGCGGAAAGTGGAAGCGCGCGATCTCGCGAAGCGAGCCGCCGTCGCTCGAGTAGGCGGCTGGATCGTAAATGATCACGTCGTTCCCCTGCGACTGGGCGGGGAAGTAGCCGTAGACTACCTGGGGCTTGATCCAGCCATTCTTCTTCGCGTCCTTCTTCAGCCGCTCCAGCGCGGGCTCGAACTCGTTCTTCACGGTCGATTTGTACTGATCGCCCGAGCCGCGCGCACCCCACTGCAGGCGATAGAGCTCGTCGAGATCGAGCAGATCAAAGACTTCGTCGATCGGAACGTCGCGAATCACGCGCGTGCCCCAGAAGGGCGGAGATGGCAGCGGGTTGTTGGCCGCGACATCACTACGAAGTCCGCCGGCATCGCCAACGGCGATGTCCTTGCCGACGGCGGTGCGCAGGAACACGTCGTTCCGCGCGTCGTCGAGGTTCTTTACGACGAACAACCCGCGCCTCTTCGGATCCTGGAGCACATCCATCGTCTCCAGCCCTTCGAACGCGTCCTTGCAGTAGAACACGCCGGAGTCATACGCACGCTTGCCCTCGACAAAAAGCGCGCGGCGGCCGAAGCGGCGGTTGATCGCCGCGCCCCCGATCAGGACCGGGATCTGCATTCCGCGCTTGTCCAGCTCCTGCACGCATAGCGGCATCTGCTTCGACGTCGAGACGAGCAGAGCGCTCAGCCCAATCGCATCGGCGCCGACCTCGACCGCCTTGTCGAGAATTGTGTTGACAGGAACTTGCTTGCCGAGGTCGAAGACGGTGTAGCCGTTGTTGGAGAGAATGGTGTTGACGAGCGACTTGCCGATGTCGTGCACGTCGCCGTACACGGTCGCCAGCACGACTTTCCCTTTGGTGTATCCCTCTGCTTTCTCGAGGAACAGCTCGAGATGCTTCACTGCTTTCTTCATTACTTCGGCGGACTGAAGCACGAACGGAAGTATCAGCTCGCCGGCGCCGAACTTGTCGCCGACTTCCTTCATCGCCGGCAGCAGCACCTCGTTCAGCACCCGCACCGGATTCTCCCGCACGCCGGCGGCGTCGAGCTGCTCTTCGATCCCTTCTTTCTTTCGGTGCAGAATCATCCAGTGGATCTTCTGCTCGGGCGTCATGCCGGCCGTGGGATCTTCCTTCTCCACCTGTGCGTCCGCTCCACCTCCACCTCCACCAACGTTCGCGAAATATTCGATGAAGCGCTGGAGCGCATCTGGTCTCTTGTTGAACACGAGATCGTCCGCCATCTCGCGCTCCGCGGCCGAGATCTCGGCGTAGGGCCGGATGTGCGCCGGATTGACGATGGCGGCGTCGAGCCCCGCCTGCACGCAGTGGTGGAGAAACACCGAGTTGAGGACGCCGCGCGCTTCGGGCGTGAGGCCGAAGCTGACGTTGGAGACGCCGAGTATGGTGGAGACGCCGGGAAGCTCGCGCTTGATGAGGCGGATTCCTTCGACGGTCTCCTTGCCGGAGTCGATCCACTCGGCATCGCCGGTCGCGAGCGTGAACGTCAGCGCGTCGTAAATGAGATCTTCCGGTGCCAGCCCATATTCACCCACCACGATATCGTAAATCTTCTTGGCCACCTCGAGCTTCCGCTCGCGCGTCTTCGCCATCCCGATTTCGTCGATCGTTAGCGCGATCACCGCCGCGCCGTGCTTTTTGACGAGAGGCACAACGGAGTCGATGCGCTTCCGGCCGTTCTCCATGTTGATGGAGTTGACAATCCCGCGACCGGGGATGTGCTCGAGCGCGGCCTCGATCACGTTCGCCTCGGTGGAATCGATCACAAGCGGCGTCTCCACGCTCATCGAGAGTAGCTTCACCACCTTCGACATCTGCTCCGCTTCATCCCCGCGCTCGGTCAGAGCGACGCAGACGTCGAGCACGTGCGCGCCAGAGTCCACCTGCTCGCGCGCGACCTCGAGGATTCCCTCGTAGTCGTCTGCGAGCAGGAGCCGCTTCACCTTGCGCGAACCCTGAGAGTTCACGCGCTCGCCGACCAGGAGCGGCGGCGGGTCCTGGTGCAGCGTGATGGCGCGCATAGCAGAGCTGACGCGGGGGACGTGCTGCGCGTGATTGACGGGCTTCGATGCGCGCTCCGCCTCGCGAACCGCTTTGACGATCGCAGAGAGATGCTCCGGAGTCGTACCGCAACAGCCGCCGACGATCCGCACACCAAAATCCCTCACGAACTCCGAAAGCGCCGTCGCCATCGGCTGTGGCTCGAGCGGATACACGGCCTCGCCGACTCCGGTGTTGAGCGGCAATCCCGCATTCGGAATCACCGACAACGGGAGCGTCGCGTGCTCGGACAGATAACGAACCGGCTCGCGCATGTGCTCCGGACCGGTCGAGCAGTTCAACCCGATCACATCGACCTTGAGCGCCTCGAGCGTCGTCATCGCGCTCGCGATGTCGGTCCCCAGGAGCATGCGGCCGCTCACGTCGAGCGTGACCTGCGTCTGCAGCGGGAGTCGCCGTCCGATCTCGGTGAACAATCGCTCGATGCCCGCGACCGCTGCCTTCACTTCGAGGATGTCCTGCGATGTCTCGATCAGAAGAAGATCGACCCCGCCCTCGACCAGATACTTCGCCTGCTCGTAGAAGTTGTCGGCCAACTCGGCATACGAAATTTGCGAGAGCACTGGATCGGAGCTCGACGGCAGCATCCCCGTCGGCCCCATCGAAGCCGCGACAAACCGCGGCTGATCCGGTGTCGAGTACTTGTCCGCCGCCGCGCGCGCTAGCCGAGCCGCGCCAACGTTTATCTCGCGAACCTTGTCGCCCAGCCCCCACTCCCTGAGACGGCGCGGCGTCGACTGGAACGTGCACGTCTCCACGACATCACACCCCACCGCCAGGAACGACTCGTGGATCGCCTGGATCACATCGGGACGCGTGAGAACGAGATTGTCGTTGCATCCTTCCAGCGCCTTGCCGCCGAAATCCTCGGCCGAAAGGTTGTACCTCTGGATGTTCGTTCCCATCGCGCCGTCGTATATCAACACTCGGCGCTTCAATGCTTGTAGATAAGGTGATTCGATGCTTCGTTCGGTCATCTTTGCTTTGCGGAATCAGATCGTCAGAGACGAGACAAAGGCTTCGTCTCGCAGTTAGTCAGCCCTCGTTCAAATGAGGGAGAGGGATAACAAAAAAGCCCGCGCATAGGCGCCGGGCGAGCGCTTTAGCGGTTTGTTTAACGTGGCCGCAAGTTGCATTAAATCGCCACGGGTTCAGTTGTGCCCTTCACTATAGTAGTGGAGGAAGCGCGGCGGGGCAAGGCGAAAACGCCGTTGCGTCAGCGCCGGCGTGGACTCACGAAGTGACCGCCGCGAGGTACTTCAGGCTCACATCACCGTGCGGGGCCAGCGGACGCCACAACTTGTACAAGAACTTGTTCCAGCCGTGCAATCCGCGATCGGCACGCCGCGCCACGGGAATCAATCGCCGAGCGGGGACAGCGAGCAGCCGCCGGCGCCGGCGAAACCGGGCAGCCTTGCCATCGCACGGACGGTACTGCGCCCAGCCAATGGATCCGCTGAAGCCCGCGGAGCCAAAGTCGTCGGAGTCGAGAACCTCTTCGACAAAAACGCGCAGCGCACCCTCGAAGGTGCCGAGTACGTCGTGCATGGCGACGATGGCCCCGTCGACGAGGTAGGGCTTGAACATGTCGAGGTCCGCCTTCGCACCCTCGTAGGTGTGATCACCGTCGATCCAGAGAAAGCGAATCGAGTCCTTCCACTCGCGCGCCAGCTCGTGCGAGTACACGCGCTTGATCTCGACGCGCTCGAAGACTCCCGCCGTCCTGAGGTTGGCGACGAAGTCTTCGTAGGTGGTCGTCTTGCCGCGGAGGTCGGGATCCGTGGTCGCCGGCGACGTGTGCGGATCAACCGCGACTACGGTGCCGAGTCCCAGCTCGCGGGTAACGTAGGCAATTCCGACCGTCGATCTGCCCTTGAAGCTGCCGATTTCGAGATTCTTTCCCTGTGCGGGCGCAAGCGCGGCCGCGGCCATCACGAAGCGCGCCTCTCGCTCGGAGAGATAGCCCGACGTCGCGGAAACGCGACGCCACCCCTGATCGATGATCGCCGCGATGTGGTCGAGGTCGCGCTTTGGCGTCAGAACTCCAGCTGAGAATCGTCGTCCATGTCGTCGCGAATGGAGCGGCCGGTTGTGCGCGATCGGCTCTCGAACGACTGCACGAGGGCCATGAGCCTATGGCGTTCCAGCGGGAGAACCAGATGTGCGAGCGTCGAGCGCTGAAGCTTCGGGGCGAGGAATGGCCGCTCGCCGTGCGTTTTCCCGTAAACGATGATCGCCCCGCCGGGCGTGAGAGGAAGTGTAGCGCCGGGTCCTCCATTCTCGAGCGCTTCGCAGGAGACGACGGCTATCGCCGGCAGATCTCCGTTGAGCGCACCTCCCACATCTCCAATCGTTGCCGCCAGCAAAACCTCATGTCCAAATCCAATCAGTGTCTGCGCGAGCCCTTCGAGCAGCGCCACATCAGTGCCGACGAGAATCACTTTTGCCACTATGGAGTTTCCCTCAGCCAGCCAAGCGTTGAACTGATTCCAGATCCGCCTCGCTGATCTCCACTACCTTCGTCCGCGAGGAATGGCCAGAAACGATGCACACATTGCGCCGTGCTGTCTTGAGCGCTTTGGAAAGAAACTCGATCAGGGCGTCGTTCGCCAATCCGTCCACCGGCGGAGCTGTCACGCGTACCTTCAGTGCGACGCCCTGCAAGCCTACGATCTCGTTTTTCGACGCTCGAGGCTGGAGGCGAACCGAGAATCGTACCGCGTCACCTCGGCGATGCGCGTCAAAATCACTCACATCAAACGGAACAGGAACGACTCGATGATGTTGATCAGTATGTACGCGAGAATCGGAGTTATGTCGAGTCCACCGAGGTTGGGAACGACGCGCCGGAGGGGCGCGAGCATCGGCTCGCTCAGCCGGTAGCTCCAGTTGACCCATTTCGAGTAGGGAGAAATCGGCAGCCAGGAGCTGATCACCCTCACGATAATCGCCGCCTTGAGAATCGTGAAAGTCCAGCTCACGAGCAGGTGGAAGACTCCGGCAGTTCCTTCCTGCGAAGCGATGATGGATTTGACTACCTCGAGCCGAATCATGTCCAGCACCGTGAGCAGCAGGATTCCGCCGATCACGATTGCGGCGAGCGCCCACAATGGAGCCGCGGCCGGAGTTCCGCCGGCGCGGACCACTCTTCGCTCTATCGGCGCGATGATGGGATCCACCGTCGAGCGACAGAATCGCGCGACGACGTTGAAGGGACTGATTTTCTTCGTGCGAACAGCCCAGTCGAGCAGGCAGATTGCGCCGAACACGACCGCTATCGACAGCAGCGCGATGCGCAGAACAACGATTACTGCGTCCGCGCCGGCGAGAAAGGTTTCCATCTACTGGAGCGTCGGCCTCATGTGCAGCTCCTTGACGAGGAACGCAAATCTATCTGCGGCCTCGTCGATCAGCTTGGTCGTCGGCTTCCCCGCGCCGTGCCCCGCTTTCGTCTCGATCCTCACGAGAATTGGGTTAGCACAGGCGGGGGTGTTCGTCTGGCTCACGCTCATGTTTGAGCCCTGAGCTGCCTGGAGCGTAGCCACGAACTTGAAGGTGTGACCGGGAACGACTCGATCGTCGTGATCCGCGGTGAAAGCGAGCGTCGGCGGATAGCAGGTGCCCGGCTTGATGTTCTGGAGTGGAGAATACGCGCGCAGGTACTTGAACTGCTCCGCATTGTCCGACGATCCGTAATCCGAAGTCCAGGCCCATCCGATCGTGAACTTCTGGAAGCGCAGCATGTCCATCACTCCCACTTCCGGCAGCGTTGCTCCAAATAGCTCAGGACGCTGAGTCATCACTGCACCCACCAGCAGTCCGCCGTTCGAGCCGCCGCGGATCGCCAGCTTTGGAGTCGACGTGTATTTCTCCTTGATCAGGTACTCCGCCGCGGCGATGAAATCGTCGAAGACGTTCTGTTTCTTGGCCAGCATCCCTCCCTCGTGCCAATCCTTTCCGTACTCGCCGCCTCCCCTGAGGTTGGCGACTGCGTAGATGCCGCCCATCTCCATCCACGCGACGTTGGCAGCCGAGAAGGCGGGTGTGATGGAGATGTTGAAGCCGCCATAGGCGTAGAGGAGCGTCGGGTTCGTTCCGTCGAGCTGGATCCCTTTCTTCGCAGTGATGAACATCGGCACCCGCGTTCCATCCTTGCTCGTGTAGAAGACCTGACGGGTTTCGTAGGGTGTCGGATCGAACACCATCTTCGGCGCTCTGAATATCTCGTTCTTCCGCGACTTGAGATCGAAGCGATAGATCGTGGTTGGATTGAGGAACGACGTGAAGCTGTAGAACATCTCGTCGTCGCCCTGGCGCCCTTGGATGTCGCCGACCGTTCCGATGCCCGGCAGCGGCAGCTCACCGCGCTGGGTGAATCCGCCACCCAGAGCCTGGCCGCGCTCGCGCAGCACGAGCGGAGCCGTGCTGGTGTCATCGTAGACGCTCCCCGGATTGCGCGGCTGCTGTTGTGTGGGTTGTCCGCGCGGCCTCTGGTCGCGCTGGTCGTTGCGGGACCCGCTGAAGAAGCGCACGCTCGAGTGCGCATCCTGCAAATAATTGCCGACGATGTCGTCGCCGGCCGTCGACGCGCTCACGAGAGCGTCCTTGCTCTCGGGAATAATCGTGTTCCAGCGCTCTTCGCGCGGGTTGTCGATGCTGATGGCGACTATCCGTCCCTTCGGCGCGTTCCGGTCGGTGCGCACGTAGAAATTCGTGCCCCTGTTGCCCACGAACGAGTATTCGGCGTCGAGCTTGTCGATCAGCCTGACGACTGGGTTGTCGATCTGCGGCTTGCCCGGGTTGTCGAGATCGATGAAGTAGAGGCGTGTGCGGACGTCGGTCCCCTGCGAGACCGTGATGATCAGGTACTGGCCATCGTCGGTGACGGTGCCGTCGAACAGCCAGTCGGGCTGGTCGGGCCTATCGTAGACCAGCTCGTCGCGCGACTGCGGCCGATCAACCCGATGGTAGTAGAGCTTATGGTTGCGGTTGGTGTTGGTCATCTTGTTGCCCGACGTCGGCTCGTCGTAACGCGAGTAGAAGAAGCCCTTGTTGTCGTGCGTCCACGAGAGCCCCGAGAACTTGACCCACTTCACGGTGTCGGGGAGATCGCGGCCGGTGTTTACATCGCGCACGTGCAGCTCCTGCCAGTCGGAGCCGCTGGTCGAGATGCTGTACGCGAGATAGTGCCCGTCGTCCGACGACGCCGTTCCCGAAAGCGCGACAGTGCCGTCGGCCGAAAGCGCATTCGGGTCGAGCAGCACGCGGGACGGAGCGTTTCGGCCATCCTGCACGAGCAGCACGCTCTGATTCTGAAGTCCCGTGTTCTGAAAATAGAAATAGCGCCCGTTCTCCTTGAACGGCGCGGAATACCGCGCGTAATTCCAGAGCGTTGTGAGTCTGGCTTTGATCGCCGGTCGCTCCGGGATGGTCGCCAGGAAGGCGTCGGTGAGCCTGTTCTGGGCTTCTACCCACGCCTTCGTCGCGGGTGCATCGACATCCTCGAGCCAGCGGTAAGGATCGGCGATGCTCGTTCCGTGGTAGTCATCCACCTGCGTGCCGCGAGCGGCTGCCGGATACGCGAGGGGAGCGCTCGTCGTTTGCGCGGACATAGTGGCTGCAAACGACAGGAGGAGCGAGAGGACGGGGACACGAAGGTGGGACGTCCGGAAGTTGTGGCGCATGGGTGACTGGCCTGCTGGGCTAATGGTTATGATGTACTCCAATGTACGGCGCTTCCCCGGTTAGGTTCCACTGGAATCTGTCTCTTGCCAATGGCGGTGTGTTGAATGACGAAGGTTACGCGACCCTTGCAGAAAGACAGGCACTACTGGCTTCTCAAGTCGGATGCCGATTCGTTCTCCTTCGAGGATCTCTGGAATTTGCCCACTCGGACGACCCACTGGGACGGCGTGCGGAATTTCCAGGCGCGGAATTTCATGCGCGACGAGATGAAGAAGGGCGATCTGGCGTTTTTCTACCACTCCGGCGGGAGCGACCCGGGGATAGTGGGAATCGTCGAGATCGCGCGGGAAGGATATCCCGACCACACCGCGCTCGACCCGAAGGATCCGCATTACGATCCGAGGAGCAAGAGCGGGGAATCGTACTGGTCCATGGTGGACATCCATGCCATCGAACACTTTCCGCGCCACGTGTCGCTGAGCGAGCTGCGGACGAAGCCCGAGCTCGAGGGAATGTCCCTCCTCCAGAAGGGGAACCGCCTCTCGGTTCAGAAAGTCGGCGCGGCCGAGTGGAATGCCGTACTGAGGCTGGCCAAGCAGACGTCCGGCTGAGCCGGGACCGCCGAACCCATTTGCACCCTTCAGCGACGCCCGGCGTGGAGTGGTATGTTCCGTAGGAGATGACGGAATCCGTCTCACTCCTGGTGTCGGGAATGCCCGCGGAACTAGTCCGCGAAATCGGACTGAGGCTCCGTGGTGTCGTCATCAGCGAGTTTGAGAACACCCAGCAGATGGGCCGCGCTGCTGCTCGCGGGGAAGCCCGCCTGGTCCTTCTCAGTGACGCTCTTCCTACCGCGGATTCCATTTACATTGCCAGTCGCGCCAAAGACGCGAACGACGATGTGCGGATAGCATTCTCCATCTCGATGCAGCAGGCGGAAGCCGCGCTGCGCGCGTTGAAGGCAATCCATGTCGATCGCTTCTTCCTTTCTCCGGTGGACACGGAAGAAATGTTGTGGGAGCTCGCGAAAATGGGTGGCGTCGAGGTCCTCCCTCCTCAGGCATCCCATGGTGAGCATATCGCGGCCGCCGTATCAGAGGCGTGGGACCGCGCCCGCGCTCCCACCTTTCAGAAGATCGACATGCTCGACGACGCCGCGATCGCGCTTCTCGACAACAGCCTTTCCCCCGATCTGAAGGCGGCGGCCGAGCGGGCAGCACTGGGTATCGCCGAGATGGCAGGTCGATTCGGGTTCCAAAAGGGAGAGCGTGTCGCTCGCGACCTCGCGGAACGGCTCGCGAGCGAGTCTCTCACTGCAATTGACGGGGTTTCCATCTCGGAGCAGCTCCTGTCGCTGCGAGAGAACCTGGTAGGGGCCCCGTCTCCTCCTCCGGCTCCGCAACAGCCGGCCGATTCGTCGCGCGCCAAACCCGCCCCTTCGACGCCTACCGGCTCCGCAGCGATATCCGGCGATTCGTCCCTCGAAGGCCGCAGGATTCTCGTCATCGACGACGAGCCGATGATATCCCGGGGACTGACCACTCTCCTCGGAAAGCGCGGAATGACCGTGACCGCGGTGAACGATCCGCTTCGATTCTGGACCGTGCTCGACGAGACGAAGCCGAATCTGATTCTACTCGATCTCGAGATGCCGAAGATCAGCGGGACCGAACTGTGTCGTGTAGTGAGAAGCGATCCCCGCTGGAGCGAGCTCCCCGTGATTTTTTTGACGGGACACACGGATCAGGCGAGTGTGCAGCGGGTGTTTGCGGCGGGCGCTGACGATTACGTCGGCAAGCCGTTCGTCCCGGCCGAGTTGATGATGCGCATTGAGAGCCGCCTCACCGGGGTGAAGGCGCGGCGCGCCCCGGTGGAGACCGATCCGCTGACGGGCTTACCGATAGCACACAAAGCGACGGAGCAAATCAACCGCTTTCTGCGGCTGGCGCGGAGAAAATCCGATCCGTACTCGATCGGTGTCCTTCAGGTCGACGCCTTCGCGAGCCTCGCAAGCACGTTCGGTCGCGGCACCGGTGATGTGGTCTTGCGCGCCATCGGCGAGCTTCTCCCGAAATCGTTTCGAGCCGAAGACGTCGTCGGCTGGTGGGGCGGGGCGGATTTCACGATCGGCATGTACGGAAGCACCAAGGAACACGCTGCCATCAAGCTCGGTCAGGTCTGCTCCAAAATCGCCGATCAGAATTTCCTGTCGGACGATGGCCGGAGGGTTCACGTCTCTTGCAGCGGAGGCGTTTCGCAATACCAGACCGATGGAGATACCGTCGCCGCGTTGCGGGAGGAGGCGCTCAAGGCTCTCGAGCAAGTCAGGGCGACCGGTGGCGTCAGATCGACCGGTGGCGCAATTCGCGTCGGCATCTCCGGGTCAAAGGCGGTCGGACTGCTGACGCGTCGAGTGGATGTCGCCATCGTCGACGATGACACGGCGCTCGTATCCCTGCTGCAACATGCGATGGAGAGCCGCAGCCTTCGCGTTGCCACTTTTGCCGACGGGGAGACCGCGGTGGCGGCGCTTACCGGAAGCGCACCCGAGGTGCAGGCATCCCTGATCCTGCTCGACGTCGACATCCCGGCCCTGAATGGGCTTGACGTGCTGCGGCGGCTGAAGGCCGGCGAAATAACGAGATCGAGCAGCGTCGTGATGCTGACATCTCGCACCGGCGAGCGCGACGTGCTGGCCGCCCTCGAGCTTGGCGCCGCCGATCACATCGCCAAGCCCTTCAGCGTTCCAGTCCTGATGCACAAGGTTCGCGCAATGCTGAAGCAGAGCCAGGCGTGATAAGCAAACAACTCCTCAACATAGTGATGCTGATTGAGATCGGGCTCCTGATGCTCGCGGTCGGTCTCTTCTTCGCGCACGGGCTCTGGCTTTTTCTCAATCAGCGTCGAATCCGTCGCCTGACGGAAGTGGCGCGTGAGTCGCTCGCGCATCTCGTCACGCGCGGCACTGTAAACGTCGACGACATCGACGCTCTCCGGCAGCTTCCGAACAACGTGCAGGTAATGGCGTTTCTCGAGATGTCGCGCAACGTGACGGGAGCGGGAAAGGAAAGACTCAGCTTCGTCGCGCGACAGGTTGGTCTCGTTGATCGCGCCCAGAAGTTGTGCGTTAGCAGGCGGTGGACGCGGCGTCTTCGCGGCGCGCGCATCTTGTCGCGCCTGGGCGTAGTGGACCCACTCGTCCAGCAGCTCCTCTCCGATCCGCATCCGGCGGTCCGCGCGCAAGCCGCGGAATGGGCCGCCGCTCAGCCGTCCGTCCCGGTGATCTCCGCCATGTTGACTCTGCTGGCGGACCCAGCGACGCAGGCGCGCTTTGCGGTGCAGGATGCGCTCCTGCGCATGGGCGGTGTCGTCGCAGAGCCGCTCGCCACGTTCCTGGAGAGACATACCGGGCGAGCGGCGGAAGCGGGTCTTCGCGTCGCCGAGTCGCTGGCGGAGCCAAGCTTCATGCCGGCAGCGCTGCGTTTGTCGTGTAGCGAGGATGTGGGCGTTCGGATCGCGGCGGCGAAGCTGCTTGGTGCGGTCGGCGACGCTGCAGCGGCCCAACGACTGATTGAGCTGCTGGACGATGATGATTCGAGTGTCAGGGCTGCTGCGGCGCAGGGTCTCGGACGGATGCAGCACTGGCAGGCGGCATCATTACTGGCGTATCGTCTGCGCGACTCGGCCTGGAGAGTTCGGCGCGCAGCCGGTCTTGCTCTTCGCTCGATTGGCGCACCGGGCGTGCTGTTCCTCCGGCGGGCGCTCAAGGAAGACGATGCCTTCGCGTCTGACATGGCCCAGCAGGTTCTCGACCTCCCCACCGCGGCGGCATCGGGATGAGCGGCTTTACGCAGACCGCGGTCAGCCAGATTCTGGTCAAGGGCCAGTTGATCGTGCTCTTGTACTTCTTCGCCGTCAACGGCTGGTATCTGATCCTGCTCGTCAGCTCGCTGCTCGAGCTCCGCCGCCACATGCTCCTCATCACAGACGAGAGCCGCCATCTACTCCTGAGCTCGACTCTCTCGCCCACGATCTCGATCCTCGCGCCCGCTTTCAACGAGGAAGCCACGATCGACGCGAGCTTGCGCGCGCTGCTCGCGCTCCAGTACCCGAATCTCGAGGTAATCGTGGTGAGTGACGGCTCGAAAGACCGAACCGTCCAGGTTCTCATCGAAAGGTTCGACCTCGTACCTGTGAAGACGATCTACGAGCACCGCATCAAGACTAAACCGGTGCGCTCGCTCTATCGTTCAGCGACGTACCCTTCGCTCGTCGTCGTCGACAAGGACAATGGAGGAAAGGCCGACGCGCTGAACGTCGGGCTCAGCTTCGCGCGCGGCGAGCTGGTATGCGCGATGGATGCCGACACTCTGATCGAGGCCGACGGGCTTCAGCGCATGGTACGTCCTTTCCTCTACGCCACCGACGTCGTCGCGACGGGCGGAACGATTCGAGTCGTCAACGGATCGGAAGTGAAATTCGGCCGCGTCGTCAGGGCCGCCGTTCCCACCAGCCTGCTGGCGGGAGTTCAGGTCGTCGAATACCTCCGCGCGTTTCTGTTCGGCCGTCTTGGATGGAATCGACTTGGCGGGAATATCATCATCTCCGGAGCCTTTGGACTCTTTCAGCGCGAGGCAGTGCTGAGCGCGGGCGGCTATCTCCACGATACGGTCGGCGAGGACATGGAGCTGGTGCTGCGCCTGAAGAGGCTCTCGTACGAGCGCGGCGGCCCCGGAAAGATCGCGTTCGTTCCCGATCCGGTGGCGTGGACCGAAGTGCCCGAGTCGGCAAAAGTGCTTGGGCGGCAGCGCGATCGATGGCATCGTGGGCTGGCTGACGTGCTGTGGAGGCACCGGCGGATGTTGTTCAATCCGCGTTACGGGGTGACGGGCCTCTTCGTGTTCCCGTATTACGCGTTCGTAGAGCTGCTGGCTCCGGTGATTGAGGCAGCCGGTCTGATCGCTCTGGCTTTCGGGCTCGCAACGGGCGTCATCGACTGGAACTTCGCGGGACTCTTCTATCTCACTGCGTACGGACTCGGCACCGCGCTCACCGCGTTCACGCTGATTCTCGAGGATCTGAGCTTTCACCGCTACGAGACGTTCCGCGACCGCGCCCTTCTTTTCTGGTGGGCGCTCGTCGAGAATCTCGGCTACCGCCAGCTGACGGTTTACTGGAGACTGCGCGGCCTCTGGAAATTCCTGCGCGGGAAAAAGGATTGGGGCAGCATGGAGCGAAAAGGCTTCCATCCCGTGACGGCATCGTAGGGTCGGTGTTGTCCCCGCGCCTTGTTCAGCGAAAGAATTGCTGCCAATCTCTGGTGAGGGAAAGAAGAGCTCTCAGCCGGAGAAACCGATGCTACGCGTTTCCTCGATCATTGTGGCAGTGCTCGCCGCTTCTGCCATCGCCTGCGCGTCACACCCTCCGTCAACCGAGGTCACCGCCAGCGATTTCGACCTCAATCCCCTCGTTGGTGAGTGGCGCGGCGATTACAGCAGCGCCCAAACCGGAAGAACGGGCACGATCGCTTTCACGCTCCGCGCGGGTGAGTCTTCTGCTTCCGGGAACATCGTGATGATTCCGCGCGCCGACTCGTTGCTGACGCCGGCCGAGCGTGAGCTCGTGACCAACGTTTCGGCGCCTGGAAGATCGGTGCTCACGATTCACTTTGTCAGGAAGGAAGGCGGCAATCTGAGCGGCACGCTCGATCCGTACCGGGATCCTGATTGTGGCTGCCCGGTCATAACGACATTTCAAGGATCCTTTCGCGATGCTCGCATGATCGAGGGAACATTCAGCACCGTTCCGTCCGAGCCGGGACGCAGTGTCACGGGCGGGACATGGAAAGTCACGCGGGTGAAGCGGCTCTAAATCCCCGGCCCGGACTGGTTCGCCCCGGTTCAGGAGCTCTGATCGGGTTCGTCCTGAGCCGCGATCTCCAGATGGAACTTGTGCAGGAAGCGGTGCAGCGCCGGCGCGAAGAGCACATTCGGAGAATGAAGAGCCGTCGCGGCGGTATCGGCATCATCATGATCTCCGGATCAGGCATTGGGGCCCGTAACCCTGCGATTGAACGGCATTAGTCTCTCCCCATTGCACACATGCGATTGTCACCCGCGGCGGCGTTGCGCTAAATTTGATGCAATCAACTGGAGAACAGGATGCCGAAGACCGGTTCGACTTCAACACGCGCCGCGCCCAAGAAGAATACCGCCAAGCCAGCCGCTGCCCCCAACAAGGACTCAGCGAAGGCCTCCCCCGCAGCTCCCGCATCCACGGCGGGAAGCGCGCTCGAAATAAAGGACACCCGCACCACCAAGACATATAGCGTCCCGGTCGCTGATGGCGCGATCCGCGCCATCGACCTCAAGAAGATCAAGACGGCTGATCCCAACGATTCGGGTCTCATGAGCTACGACCCGGCGTTTCTGAACACCGCATCGTGCCGGAGCGCCATCACGTTCATCGATGGCGACAAGGGAATCCTCCGCTATCGCGGCTACCCGATAGAGCAGCTCGCGGAGAATGCCACCTTCCTCGAGGTCGCGTGGCTGCTTCGCCACGGTGAGCTGCCGAACCAGCAGGAGTACGACCAGTTCCTCCACGATATCACGTTCCACACCTACGTCCACGAGAACATGCGGAAGTTCCTCGAAGGCTTCCGCTACGACGCGCATCCGATGGCGATACTCAACAGCTCAATCGCCGGGCTGGCATCGTTCTATCCATCGGCGCGCAACATCTTCGACGAGACCGAGCGGAATGTCTCGATGATCCGGCTGCTGGCGAAGACGCCGACCATTGCCGCGTTCTCGTACCGCCACGTGAAGGGACTTCCCTTCGTGTATCCGGACAATCGCCTCTCGTACGTCGAGAACTTCCTGTCGATGGTCGCGCGCATGAGCGAGTCGAAGTATGAGGCGAACCCCGTTTTCGCGCGCGCTCTGGAGATCCTGTTCATTCTGCACGCCGACCACGAGCAGAACTGCTCGACCAACGCCGTGCGCGCTGTCGGATCATCGCACGTCGATCCGTTCTCGGCCGCTTCGGCGGGAGTAGCCGCCCTGTTCGGTCCGCTCCACGGCGGCGCCAACGAGCAGGTCCTCCGGATGATCAGTGAGATCGGCAGCGTCAAGAACGTCCCCAAATTCATCGAGAGCGTGAAGAGCGGCGAGGGCGGGAGGCTGATGGGTTTCGGCCACCGCGTCTACAAGAGCTACGATCCGCGCGCCAAGATCGTTAAGAAGCTGGCCGACGAAGTGTTCAAGGTGGTCGGCGTCGACAAGGACCTGGAGATCGCGCTCGAGCTCGAGCGAATCGCGCTTTCCGACGACTACTTCACCTCGCGCAAGCTGTATCCGAACGTCGATTTCTACACGGGACTGATCTATCGCTCGATGGCGTTCCCGACGGATTTCTTCACCGTCCTTTTCGCGATCGGCCGCATGCCGGGCTGGCTCGCCCAGTGGGAGGAGATGCTGCTCGACAAGGAGCAGAAGATCGCTCGGCCGCGCCAGATCTACATTGGGCTTCCGGAAAGGCCGTTCCGGAGCAGGCTCAAGGCGAAGTAGAGTCAGAACTGCGACTGAACGGGTTGTGAGTTGCCAGCGACGCAGTTGCAGCTGTTAGCTGCAAACGTCGGGACGCAACTAAGTGGCGTGACGACAAAGGCAGTTGATTGTGCTCTGACCCGCGCCAGTAACGTCCCGACGTAGTGATGCTGATAGCCTTACAAGTTCAAAGCTGTCAGCTCACATCTCGTTCAGTTGCAGTTGTCGTTAGGTGGCAGCCGCGTACTCGACTCCCTCCGCCGCAAGTAGCGCCTTCTTCACTCCCGGTAGCCCGCTGTAACCGCCGATCGAGCCGTCGCTCATCACGACGCGATGGCATGGCACCACGACCGCGACCGGATTCGCCCCACACGCCCGTGCCACTGCGCGCGTCGCCTTCGGCCGCTTGATCGCCTGCGCTACATCGAGGTACGAGCGGGTCGAACCGGCTGGAATCGCGAGAAGCTGTTTCCAGACTTCGCGTTGGAAATCCGTGCCCTGCAGATCGAGCGGGAGGACGTCGTCGACCTTGCGGCCGGCGATTCGCTCCCGGACCGTATCGAGGGCTCGTTTGAGCGCCGCATCGTCGCGCGTTACCTCCGCCTTTGGAAATCGCGCACGCAGGTAGTCCTCGGCGCCCGCGTCGGATTCGCGCAGGCTGACGACACACACTCCCTTGGCCGTTGCCGCGACCAGCACGTTTCCAAGCGGGCTCGCCCCCGTAGTGAATTTGATTTCCATTATGCTTTCCCCTATTGATGCTAGACAGTATGCCGAGGCGACGGCAGCTCTGCCCGCCTTCAACACCGATCCCTCATTCCCCATGTCATCGGAATCTTTCGCCATGACTCTGGTTCAGCATGAAGGACGAGCTTTCCCGCCGACTGAAATTTATCACGGTCAACACGCACCCTCCACCAATACACAAATGAAGAAGCATCTGAAAGTCGAAGACGAAAGCCGCTGACGTGGACTGGTTCGTAAGACGTTTCATCAAGTCGGCGCTGGCCTGGCTCGGCCTGGGTGTCACCCTCGGTGTCGCAATGGCCGCGCATCCCTTGTGGATCATTTACCGCCCGGCACACGTGCACATGAATCTCCTTGGCTTCGTCACGATGATGATCTTTGGAGTGGGATACCATGTCGTACCACGCTTCTTCGGCCACCCGCTATACAGCAAGAGGCTCGGTGGCGCGCACTGGTGGCTTTCGAACGTTGGGCTGGCGCTGATGGTTGTAGGATTCTTCATGGCGCCACATGTTGGAGAACGGAGCGTCCCCGTCCTCGCAACAGGGGGCGTGTTCAGCGCGCTCGGCGCTTTCGCATTCATCTTCAACATCTGGCGCACGATTGATGGACCGACGACGTTCCGCCGGATCGCGGAGGCCCCAGCATCGCGGCGCCCTCCGCTCATGCCGAACGACTCCTAGCTCTCGACGCTGAGAATTCCGATCGCCCCTTTCTGGCCGTGGCCGAATCCGTGGTTGACGAACACGAATTCGCCCGGAATGTCCGCCAGCATCTCGAACACCATTCCGCCCCCGGGAGCGACGGCAAAAGTTTGAACGCCGCGTAGGGGGATGCCTGGCGGCGCACCCAGGTAGACCGTGTCGAATTGCTCGCCGACGACGTGAAAGTTGCACGGGTGTGTGGGCCCGGCATTCACAACATAGAATCGGACGCGGTCTCCCACTTTCACCTTGATCGGTGCGGTCATGTACTGACTCGGGCGCCCGTTGAAGACGACATAATCGGGTAGGGTTGCCAGCATCTTCGTGTAATCGAACGGCATCACGCCGGCGACGGCCGCGGCGAGATAGTACTCGCTCTCCACGAGGACAAACTCTTTGGCCGTGGGCAGCGGCGACGACGGATCGACTACGACCGCCCCGACCATTCCCGAGCCGATGTGCATGAGGACGGGAGAAGTTCCGCAGTGATACATGTACACGCCCGGATACCGCGCCCTGAACGTATACGACACAGATTGTCCGGGAACGATGGAGCGGAACGCGACCTTTGGATCGATCTGCGCGGCGTGAAAATCCATCGAATGCGGAATCGATCCGTGATTGACGAGAGTGAACTCGACTGTGTCGCCCTGTTTTACGTGCACAATGGGTCCCGGAATCTCGCCGTCGAATGTCCATGCGGAGATGACGGTATCGTCCGAAATGCGGATCGGGACTTCTTGAGCGGTGAACTGAAGCCTGGTAGTGCGCTCCCGTGCAACCGGCGGGAGGCCGGGATCGAAACGGTGAAAGGCTAGGTTCTGGACGCTCCCGGGCGAAGCTGTCGACTGATGGATGTTGGCAGGGCCACCCGTGTCGAGCTTGCTGTCGGGATTGCGCACGGCTGTTCCGGGTCCGGCTTGCGGAGCGATGGCAGCGTTCGAGCCGGTGGACTCTCTGGTTTTGTGCTCCGACTCGTCACTGCCGCAGGCGCTCAGAGCGAGTGGGGCGAGCCCGCCCAGTATTGATGACTTGATCAGGAACTCTCGGCGCGTCGCTCGACGGCCAGTAAGTTCGGACAACGTTGGAAGGTCATGGGCGGCCATTGCAATCTCTCCGAATTGAGTTTAGAACTTCTCCCCTTTTGCTTCCCGAATGTGGCTTCCAGCGGAGCGGATTCGGGGCCACATCGTAAAAAAGAAAAGCACAATCCCGGCGAACTGCGCGAGACCACCAGTCACGACGGTCGATCGCAGCCACAGAGCAGCGGAGAAGGCACGCGCCAGCTCGCTCGCGACACGACCGGCCGTTCCGATCGTGAGAAGCCAGTAAGCAGCGGCGGCCAATCTCGGGTCATACTGCCGCTCACCGCGTTCCGCGCGCGGAAAGAGCCAGAGCGCCACACCGAGAATCATCATCATCACGAAGCCAACCAGGATCGCGTGCGTGTGCGCGCTCACCTCGTACAGACTTGGAGGCCGCAGGAATATCTCGCGTCGAATCAGTATCCTGGTTCCGATCGCGAGTCCAAGGACAAGAAACGCGATAGCGGTCTTGATGTAACGGCGCACGAGTGAATGCACGATTCAATCGGTGACGGATGGATGTGTGAAGGAAGTAAGCTTGAGCGGTCGGCCGCTTGGGGGAAAAGCCCACAAGAAACCAACTTGTCGCCCAATGTAATTCTTTCGACCGCCTACCGAGACGCGGGTCGTGACAAACCCATCCAGTGTCCCAAACCGGCCTTGCGTTCCAGGTTCACGAGATCCAGCGGGCGATCCCGAAGGCGGCAGCGGCGGCGACGCCTCCAGTCACCGTCGTCTGCAGTGCGCTCCGCAACGCGGGAACGCCCGTGAACTTTCCCTTCACTCCGCCAAAGACGGCCAGCGCGATGAGCGTGACGATCACCGACAGTCGCAACGCCGTGTGCGCGTCCGGCAGCAATAGGTAGGCGCTCAGCGGGATCATTCCACCCACCGCGTACGCGAGCGCAATCGTCAGAGCACTCCTCCAGGCGCGACTCGGCTGCGGCTCTTCGAGGCCGAGCTCAAAGCGCATCATGAATGCGACCCAATCCTTTGGTCGCTGCCGGAGAGACTCGATTACTGAGAAGCTCTCGCCCTCCGATAGCCCGTAACTTCGGAAAATGTCGGCGACCTCCTTAGCCTCGGCCTCCGGAATGCGGGTGATTTCATCCTCCTCGCGCGCCTCCTCGTGCGCGTAGTGCTCGGAGTCGCCGCGCGCCGCGAGGTAGCCTCCGAGCCCCATTGCAATCGAGCCTGCCGCGATCTCCGCGAAGCCGGCGGTGATGATGAGGCGGGATTGCGCGATCGCCCCGGTAAGACCGGCGGCAAGGGCGAACGGCACGGTCAATCCGTCGGACATCCCAATTACGACGTCGCGGACGGCATCGCTCGAAGTGAAGTGCTTCTCTACGTGAGGAGTCAACGGCATCACCAGCCCCTGACTGAGGAGAGGCTCGACGCTCAGGCCGGAATCAGATCCGCCCTCACTTGATTCGCGGACGGCGATGCTTCCTTTTCCACCACGTTGTCCGGCTTGAACACCAGCATTGACAGTCTCGAAGAGTGCATTACTGCGTCAGCGACACTGCCACGGAGCATTCGCGCCAGCCCACCGCGGCCGTGCGTCGCAATCGCAATCAGGTCGGCCCTCTCCCGACCCGCAAAGTCGCCAATGGCGCTGGCGACATTCTCGCCGATGACGATGTCGGTCGTTACCGCCACGCCATTGCGGCGAAGCCTGCCAGCCACGCGGAAGAGATATGTCTGCGCGTGCGCGATGTCCTTGTCCCACCACGGCAGGTTGGGATCGACGATCTCCCTCTGCGCGTACGACTGTGGCATGAGAACATTCAGCAGGGTGATCTCGGCTTCTTCGAGCTTCGCCAGCGCCAGCACTCGCGGCAGAATCTGCTCAGCGAGCATCGATCCATCGAGCGGCACGACTATGCGCTTGAATGCTTCGATGACCTGCGGGTTCAGATAGCTCGTTGGAGGCTTAACGACCAGAACGGGGATCGTCGTGTGGCGGATCAGCGAGTCGGTGACGCTGCCCAGCGAGAGCCGGGAAATGCCACTGCGTCCGTGAGTGCTGATTACTATCAGATCGACGTCGTTGCGCCGGGCGTAACCCTGGAGGACATCACCAACCGGACCCGCGTGTAGATCGACGGTAATATCCGCCTGCGACGTAGCTCGGCACTCGGCCGCCAGCGCATAGAGCTCGCTCAATGCCCTGTCGCGCTCGCTGTGCACGACCTCGGCTGCGATCGCCGTGCCCTCGGCTGTCGCTGCCATTCCGAAGAAAGACGCGGTGGCGAGAACTCGCACCAGCCGGACTTTCGCATCGCTCCGTTCCGCAATTCTGAGCGCAACCCGGATCGCCTCGCGGTCGAATCCCGTGCCGTCGGTAGGAACCATGATCACCTTGTACATGACAGTCTCCTCTTGATTGCACACTCGCGTTCGCAGCGCTATCGCGCCCCGATGAGACCAATCTCGGCATAACAGCGGGGGCTCTCCGTCAGTGTAAGGCTGATTTCTTGTCGGAGTTTCCCTGTTTTCGGACGGGTGTTGCCCTGCTCTCGCGTCAACGGCCGCTGCTTCGCGGGCGCTTGGGGTAGCGCGCCGGATTGGAAGCTCTTTACGGTTTCGCTTTGCCCTTGCCGACTGACCAGACATACGACGCCACAGCCATTGCCTGCGCGGGCGTAATTCCGCCGGGGTATGCGACCATCAGGGTAGATGGCACGCCGTGCGTCGCCACGCGGTAGATCTCGGAGAATTCGCCGTTCTTGGCATCTCTCCACGCGTGCGGCCTCAAAGTCGGAGCGATCTGCGTCCCTTCGAGCTTTTGTCCGTGACACGCAAAGCATGTCCCCTGGCCGTGAAAGATCGCCCGACCCAGTTCCACCATCGCCGGGGTGATCGCGCTCGTGTCGGGCTGCACCGCGCCCTGTGGATGCAGCGCGAGCGCGCCGACACCGGCGAACATCACCATCGCCACCGCCAGGAGGAGCGTTCTCATTGCCGTGCGGAAGCGCGCCGAATCAGAATCGCTGGCATCAAACCTTCGAAGATCGGTGCCATATCTCCTCGGCGGACATTTGACCCGGTCCATTCAACGCGAACGTAAGGCACGCGCCGAGAAGCGTGAGCTCGAATTCATAGCCATATGGCGCGAAGAAGCCACCAGCCAAACGTGCGACGAGTATGGCAACCACCATCTCAAAGGCGAGCAAAGCGCCAGCCAGTCGAGCAAACACCCCGAGAAGAATCGCCAATCCTCCGAGCAATTCCACCGCGATGACGACTGCCGCGGCCACAAGTGGCAGTGGCAGCCCGAGCTTCCCCATAATGTCCGCGGTCCCACTGAGGCCGAAGACGAAGAGCTTCTGCCCGCCATGCATCAGGAACACGAGTCCAACCACAATCCGCAGGGGTAGCATCCCCCATTTGGCGAATCGAGCGCCAGTGTGAATCATCTCATCTCTCCGTGTTGTGACTGCCTGATCACTCATTGAAGGGCCACTCAAAACGCCAGCCACAAGTAGAGGAACAGTGTGTTGTTGTCTGCTGCCTTGCGACCGGCAGCGTCGTAATTGTTTGATGCGCCATTGAACAGGCTGTAAGCCACGTACTGAAGCCCGAGTCGCGTATTCTGCCAGGGGTTGACCGCGAATTCGCCGATTGCTCCCCTCGAGTTGGGACTTCCGGTACGACTGCCTGTTACGTCTGCCGGAGCAAAGATGACGGCGTCGCTCGTGCCCGTAGTCTGGAAGTAACCCGCGCTCAGCGCGTAGCGCAGGCTCGGCTCGAATGTAAGATTGGTCCGAAGCGTCGAGAGCGTCTCATTCAAGTTTGCAGCTTCACCGGTAGCCGCGAACGCCGAAAGAGTCTGCCGCTCGTGAATGAACGCCGCTCGTCCGATCCACATGCCGATCTTGGCGCTATGCTCTATCTGCGCATCAACGGCAGCATCGGTGTAGTCGTTGGTAGGTCCGCTCACGCCCGCCGGGTATAGGCGCGCAGCGAAGCCGTACGTTCCGATCATCCCATATGTGGACGGCCAAGCGTGTTGCAACGCGACCCGCCAATACGGGATGACGCCCTTCGTTGTGTTCGTAGCGTTCGCACCTAGCGGCACCTCCGCGCCCTGTGGAGCGGATCTGTAAGCCGTGAGCTCGGTATACAGTATATCGTTGTACAGCGAGTAGACGCCGAGCCCAGCTACCTGCTGCCCAAGGCCGCCATCGATGAGCGTACTCGCAGCGGGAGACGGAGCGACATCGGAGCTCATGAACGGGAAGGTCCACGCGGGCGCCGTATTCCACACGTCCTGAACGGTCGGATTGTTGTGCAGCGTGAAACCGAAAAGCATGTCGCGGTTTGCTACGGTCGCATGCTTCGCCCAGCGCAAGTCGACGTTGTCGATGCCAATCGCGCCATCCGCCGCCGCGTAGGTGAACTGGGTGAATATCCCGACATGTGAGGTGATCTGCCCGGCGAGGAAAATACTGAGCTGCTGTGGGAAGCTCACAGTCCCATTCTGCGCTCCCGGTTGCGCCGCCCCAGTTTGCGTCAGGCCCGTGACCACCATGGCGGCCAACGGAGGGATCGTAGCCAGCTTGAGTGATTCGCTGCCGGCGGAGTCGCCAGGTTGACCTATCGTTGGCAGCCCGGTGAGTGTGTAGCCATTGAGCTTGAACAACCGCCCGAATGGAGTGAGTTGCGGAAATTGGTAATGGCAGGCGCTACATGCGAGTCCGGTTTGGCGGGAAAAGCTCGGAACGAAAATCTTCGCGAGGGCTGCATAAAGCGAAGCCGGAGCTACTACGCGATTGGCGCGAAAGCCAGGGATGGCTTCGGCGCGACCGGCCGCCTTTATCAACCTCGGTTGTCGGCTCGCGCCGGTAGGAAGGGCGCCCGAAGCGCTGGAGACGAGACCCAAAGCGAGCAGCGCGGAAACCACGCTGACCCTCAACCTGCCATGTATCCGGTGAACGCCCATGAAGTTGCCCGTGCCTTAAGGTAGTGAACGACTTGACTCGCTATGCGTATTCGCGCTAGCACGTTAACGTAGCGGGGGCCCGCGCCTCCGCCCTGTAGGGGAAACCCTGATTTGGTAGCTTCGCCCCTGTCTGAATGCGCCAACGATCGGGGATCCGCCCGGGGGACGTTCCTGCGCTTCGTCCTTTCCCTTACCTACTTTCCGGCAACCCCCCGACTTAAAAGTCTTGAAGCGCCGCGCATTATCGAGAGGGAAGCGGATTTTACGAAGAGAGACCGCCACATGGCGGTAACCTCCAACGCTTTGTGCGCGAGCTGGTCGTGACCCCACGAAGCGGGAGCAGAACAGGGAGGAACGATGTTCAAAGTCATCATGGCACCAACCGAGGGCTCGGACAGCGAGCGTGCGGCGATATCGGTGGCGGTAAAGCTGGCGCAGCGTCTTGACGTGGAGCTCCGTCTCGTTAGAGTAGCGGCGGCGCCGCTGGTCATCGAGACAATCGCCCGGCCGCCAGTGCTGGCGATAACCGAGCAGACGCTGCTGGATGAGCGCCTCGCCCGGCTGCACAAGCTGGAAGCGCTCGGAACGGAGTGCCGGGCGCTCGGTGAGATCAAGGTCATGACCGCGCTCGAGGACGGACCCGTAGCGCCCACGCTTCGCGATTACGCCGAGAAGTTCAACGTCGACCTGATAGTGATGTCGAGTCACTCTCGCGGCGGAGTGAAGCGAGTCACGCTCGGCAGCGTCACGGACTACCTGATTCGCCATACGAACGTTCCCGTGCTGGTGGTGAGGCCGCCCGCTTCCTTTATGGACGCGACTCCGGAGCAGATGTTCAGCCGGATCGTCGTTCCACTCGATGGCTCGGTGCTGGCGGAGCAGATCCTGCCCGAGGTGGCCGCGCTCGCTTTGCGGCTGAAGTCGACCGTGAGTCTGCTTCACGTCCTCACTCCGCTGACCTACTCGCAAAAGGAGATCATGCAGCCGGGTCTGCCATGGTGGGACACCGACATTGCCACGGCGGATGCGTATCTCACCCGCGCCGCAAGTTATCTGACCGAGGAAGGACTCACGGTGAGCACGGACGTCGTCCTGAGCGAAGACATAGCAACTGCCATTCTGGACTACTCGATACGCACGAGAGCTGATCTCATCGCCATCGCCACGAGTGGGAGTGGTGGAATGAGCCGGTTGGTGTTCGGGACAGTCGCCGACGAGGTCACGCGAAAATCGCTGACGTCTCTTCTCGTGTTTCACCCGAAACGCAGCGCAGCTACCGACAACACACCGGAGCGCTCCGAAGCCCAGACTCAGGCGGGCGCGTAAATGTCCGCGCTTTGCACGTCGGTCCGCTCGGGATCTCACATCTCTTCGAGTTGCTGAAGGGGTACTTCACAGAGTACGACGCGCGCGAAGCCTCGTTCGGTGAGGACGTTCCCTTGCAGGCAACGGCTGAGCGCTGCGAAGTGGGGAGCTTCTGATGTCCAGCGCACAAGGCGGGCCGCTCAAGGGCACGATCGGCGGTGCGCCACTCACGCCTCCGTGGCACGCGTTACCCGCGCACGAAGTGCTGTCGGCCGTAGATGGCGATGCCAGCGGACTCTCGGAAGCGGAAGCGGCTCGCCGACTCGCGCATTATGGGCCCAATGTCCTCTCCGTCACACCCGCGGAGGCGGCGTGGCGCATTCTCATCAGGCAGGCCCGGAGTGTCGTCGTCGGCCTTCTCGTCGTTGCGACCGTACTCGCCTGGTGGACATCCGATGTCGTAGACGCCGGGGCAATTCTCACCGTGCTTCTCTTGAACGTCGGGATCGGCTTCGCGACTGAGCTCCGGGCGCGCCGGGCGGTGGAGGCGCTGCTGCGGCTCGACACGCCGAGCGCCGTGGTGGTGAGAGAAGGCGGCGTACGCGCCGTGGATGCGGGTGAGCTCGTTACCGGCGACGTCATCGAGCTCGAGCCCGGACAGGCCGTTCCGGCCGACGCGCGTTTGCTCGTCGCGACTGCGCTCCAGACCGTCGAGGCGTCACTCACCGGCGAGTCGACGGCCGTCGCGAAGAGCGCCGAAGCGGAACTCGCAGCCGACACGTCCCTACCCGACCGGGTGACGATGGTCTACAAAGGTACGACCGTGGCCGACGGCGTCGCGCGGGCCGTGGTCGTCGCCACTGGGATGCGGACGGAGGTCGGGCGGATCGGCACACTCGTCGGCGCGATTCGCGAGGAGCCCACTCTCCTCGAGCGGCGGCTCGATTCGTTGGGCCGTCGACTTGCCGGAGTGGCTGTGGCGGTCGGGATCCTCGTGGCGCTCGTGGCGTTGTATCGGGGCGACTACCTGGCCGCTGTGCTTCAGACTGGCATCGCCGTCGCCATCGCGGCCGTCCCCGAGGGACTTCCCGCCGTGGTCACGATGACAATGGCCATCGCGACACGCCGTATGGCACGCCGTCATGCGCTGACGCGCAGACTCCCTGCGGTCGAGACCCTCGGATCCGTCACGGTCATCTGTACCGACAAGACGGGCACGCTCACCGCTGGTCAGCAGACGGTGACGACAATCTGGCTTCCAAAGGTCGAGGTCGAGGTGACTGACGACGGCACGGGCGGTGGTGGCGCCTTCATTGCGGGCGGCGAGCCCCTCGGGTCCGCCGACCAACGGCGGCTACGCGAGGCGCTGAGCATCGGCGCGCTGGCGAACCGCGCGGAGATTCGGCGGGCCAATGAACACTGGGAGGGCAGGGGCGACCCGTCGGAGGTGGCGCTCCTCCTTGCGGCACGGAAGGGCGGGCTGCTTCGTCCGGCACTTCTTCGGGATTGGCCAGAAGTAAGTGAGCTCCCGTTTTCCAGTGCGCGGATGATGATGGCGACCTTCCATCGTGACAGGAGCGGCGACCTCGTGGCCTTCGCCAAGGGCGCGCATGACCGCGTGCTCGCGCTGTGCGCATGGGTCGGCAGCGACGCCAGAGACGTGGCGCTCGATTCTGAGTGGCAGCGCGTCGTCGACGAGCAGGCATCGACGATGGCGTCGCGCGGACTGCGCGTCTTCGCTCTCGCCATGGGCAGCGTAGCGGAGGCTGATGAACCCGCCCTGCGCGATCTTCGGTTCGTTGGCCTCGCGGGGATGACCGACCCGCCTGCTCCGGGCGTCGTCGAGACGATCGCGACGTTGCGCGGCGCTGGCATCCGGACGGTGATGCTCACCGGTGACCATCGGGCGACTGCCCGCGCCGTGGCACAGAGTGTCGGCCTCGTGCCAGACGAGCACGAGACGCTCGACGGCCGCGACGTCGATCGCCTCTCCGACGACGAGCTGACGAGTCGTGCATCGGGCATCGGCGTGGTGAGCCGGGCCAGTCCCGAGGGCAAGCTGCGGATCATCACCGCATTGCAACGACGGGGCGATATCGTTGCGATGCTGGGCGACGGGATCAACGACGCCGCGGCACTGAAGAAGGCCGACATCGGCGTCGCGATGGGGCGTCGCGGCACCGACGCGGCGAAAGAAGTGGCGGGCGTGGTGCTCGAGGACGACCGTTTCCAGACAATCGCGGCCGCTGTCGAGGAGGGGCGTGTCGTCTTCGACAACATTCGCAAGTTCGTGTTCTATCTCTTCAGCTGCAATCTCGGTGAGATCCTCGCCCTGCTCGGTGCGGGTCTCACCGGCCTGCCGCTGCCGATGACGCCTCTCCAAATCCTTTGGCTGAACCTGGTGACGGACACCTTCCCAGCGCTGGCGCTGGCTCTCGAGCCCGCGGACCCGACGGTGATGCACCGGCCGCCGCGCGAGCCAAAAACACCATTGCTGTCGCGCGGCATGCTGCGGCTAACTGTTCTCTACGCGCTACTGATCGCCGCCCTGACGATAGTGGCGCTTGTCTGGGGATTGCGCGAGTGGCCCGGTGAGCCCGCGCGCGCAGTGACGCTCAGCTTCACGACGCTGGCGCTTGCGCAGATCTTCCATCTTGGCAACGCTCGAAGCACGCAACACGTCGTGAGCCGGCATCGCGCGTTGACCAATCGGTACGCGCTGGGCGCGGTGGTGCTGACCGTGGCGCTGCAGGTGCTTGCCGTCGTCGCTCCACCGGTGGGCCGGGCACTGGGGACGGCGCCCCTGAGCGCCAGAGGATGGATCATCGCCGTGGCACTTGGCGCGATTCCGGCCTTGCTGGGGCAAGGATGGAAGCTCTTGCGCCGTCGCCAGCCTGATCCAATCTCGCGCTGACAACTTGCCGCTGTCTCCCGATCAGAGGTTTCATCCGTGACCGCGCCCACCATTCTCGTACCACGAAGCGCAGCGCGTGCGCGGGCTCTTTTCGACCTCACATCAACGCAGCGGAAACTGTTCGGAGCGTTTCTGATGTTTCACGGCTTGGCTCACGCCGGAGTCGGGGTGTGGGCGAGCGAGACGGGCCGCTGGTGGATCGTCACTTCGCTGTGGGAGCTCGGGATGGTCGGCTTCCTGGCGGCGGGTTTCGGTGCGTTGGGAGTTGCGGCGCTTCGGCCTTACTGGCGCGGCCTCACCGTCGTCGCGGCAGTGGGATCATTCCTCCTCTTCCTGCTGGCGCCGAGTGGGTTGTTTGTCGTGGGGATGGCGATCGACGTCATGGCGGTTGTGTTCGTCATCTACTCTCGTGATGCCTCGCCGCCGGACAATCCCGTGCTCGGAGGCCGCGGACGAGTCGGCCGCAGCCTCCGAGCGGTCATCGCCTGGGCCATTCTCATCTACGTCACATTGGTGCTCGCGCTCCGTCCGTGGAATTCACGTTGGGGGACCACTGACGCCGAGTTCGCGATGCCCCTTCCCGGTGACCAGCTCATGCCCGTCGCTCACTACCGAATCGATCACGCGATCACGATCAACGCGCCGGTTGAAGCGGTCTGGCCATGGCTCATACAGATCGGCCAGGATCGTGGTGGGTTCTACAGTTATTCGAACCTCGAAAACACAATCGGCGCCCAGGTCACCAATGCCGATCGGATCGTTCCCGAGTGGCAACAGCGGTACATCGGGGAGGTCGTGCGCTCAGTCCCTCCAAATTGGATGGGGGGAGTGTTTGGAAAAGAGATAGGCTGGCGAGTCGCTCAGATCGTCCCTGGCCGCGCAATCGTTCTCGAAGGCTGGGGTGCATTTGTGCTCGTTCCTACGGATCAGCGCACGACGCGGCTGCTGATCCGCCTGCGTGGCCCAGGCACGCCGAGCTTGCAGAGTGTTGCCCTGTCGCCGCTCGGAGTACTGGGCTTCGAACCCGCCCATTTCATCATGGAGCGCAGGATGCTTCTCGGGATCAAGGACCGGGCGGAGCGCGGAAGATCGCCGACCGCCTCCTGAGCCGGGTGAGGAAAACTCTCACAAAAAAACAGCACATCTCCGACGGACGCGGACCACTTGCGGTTGCACATTCAGATCATGGGATTCTACGAAGAAAGACCTCCGCGTCACGGACACCGCACTCCGTCCGAGTTGGCTGAAGACGAGATCCTCTCGGCGCTTCACGGAGATTTCTGTGGGATGCCGGAAGCTAAGAAAGAGCCTCGACCAACGACTGATACCGAACGCGTGCGTTTGACGCACGTCGCACTACTGCCGTGGGCTGACGCGCATCCCTTCACAGCAACATCGGTGAAGCAGCCTCGTGGTAGGGCGGGCAGCGCCCCAACTCCAATCTAACAATCTGCGCGGACGAAGTAGCGCAAGGAGCAAAAACGAGCCATGACAACGCAGACAGCTGAGACGCCGGCCGCGGAATCAAAATCTTCGTCAGTCGCGCGAGGATTTCGTCACCTCTTCCGGCCCGGTACTTCATTCAAGCTCCTGCTGGCCATCAAAAACGATGACAATGCTCGAGCCGCGATTCGCGTGACCGATGCTCTGACCGCACGAGGCGCGGTGCCGACGGTTATTCGTGCCACCGAGGTGATGGCACCTGTTCCCGGGACTCCTGACTCGATGGTGTTTTTCGCCGAGGCCGTTCTCGGGGAAGACTTCCACGAGGCACAGGTGCATTCCCTCCGTGCGTTGATTGAAAGCACCACGGGGATGGCTCAACCATGGGCCGTAACAAGCGTGACGGGGGATCCAGCTCTCTGTATCACGGAGGAAACACAAGCAACAGACTCCGAGCTTCTGGTGATAGGGATCCACCGGCACGGCGCGTTCGAGCAGGCAATCGGTGAGAACACTGCCACTCGCGTGATGGCAAGGGCAGCCGTACCAGTGCTTGGCGTGCGTCCGGCATTATCAGGATTGCCGCGGCGAATCATGGTCGCCACCGACTTCGGAAACGCCAGCCGCGAAGCTGCTCACCTCGCCGCAAACCTGGCCGATCCGGGCGGTTCCGTGATCCTCGTTCACGCGAGTCTGCCAACACCGATCGTTGAAGAGGGAGACGAGGGTGCGGCTCTCGTACAGACTGAGGGAATCGAACACGCCTTTCTCCACCTTACCGATGAGATCAGTGAAGGCAAATCGATTCAGGTTGAAACCGTTAGCCGCACCGGCGATGCCGGCGCGCAGCTGATGGCTGCGGCAGCACTGATCTCGCCCGATCTGATCACGATTGCGAGCCAGCGACATCACCTCATCACCCGCCTGATTCTCGGAAGTGTTACCAGGAAGCTTGTGCGGGAAGGGAGCTGGTCGATGCTCATCGCGCCACCTGCCAGAAGTGGCTAACGAGCGCGGGTGTCATCTCCGGGCCGCGTGTGCATGAGCGCAAATCCTGCGAGCACCGCAAGGAGCGCGTACATCACCAAGCCGAAAACGCACGCCGGAAGACCGAAAATCGTCCCCGGTGCTCCGACTGATGGACACGAGGCAGCTGTTCCGCTGAGCTCCCGGTACGTGAGAGTTCCTGAAAAGGCGACTCCCGCCAAGCTTACCGCGAACACGATCCACAGCATTCTGCGCAGAAACCCGGTACCGTCATTATCACTGCTCATTTGTAAGTCCTGTGTGCTCTCCGAGGTCTCGTCCTTCGTCATGGCGTAGCGCTGTCGTTGTACGCCAAGCGATATCGCAGCCGCGCTGCCATGCCCCCATGCGCATCCAGCTGTTCCGCGGCGGCTCCCGACACTTCCTCCACCATGGCACCTTGATCGATCGCTGATCGAACCGCATCCTCGGCCTCTGCGGCATGGTTCTCCAGATAGCGGTGTGTCAGGAATAGGTCTCGTACACGGCGCTGATCGAGAGTTTCTCTCGTAGCGGCGGGTCCCAGCGCGCCCAGCCCGGTCGCTCCGCCGCTATCGGCGATCTCGGCGATGCGCGCCGCATCCATTGCATTGCGCAGTGTCGACGCCCCCACGCGTGCCGCCTCCGCCAGATCAGCTTTCGAGGCGTGGATATCAAGAGACTCGACATTCAGAATGCGGTCTCTCGCGAGCGAAGACAGCCTCTCCGCCAGCTGTCGGCCAACCTTCGGAATACCACCCGTGACGATCCATCCCTCGGCGCCCGCGACATGCATCGCGCGCTCGGCAGCGTCCGCGAGCATGCGATTCGTCCCTGCCAGCAAGCTCTCTTGAGCTTCGTCATGGCCGGTGGCACCGCGGGTGCCCGAGTGGAAACCCGGCCGGGGTGCGTCACCCATATGCGAAGGCTGCATGACCGTGTGATGCGCGTGCAGCGTTTCGATATGCTCGATCTTGCCGCGATAATACCGGTTTACATCCGCTCTCTTAGAGTCCACGAGCACTATAGCGACAGGCCGGATCTCTTTCAGCGCGCGCATGTAGGGCGCCATACTAATCCCAGTGCTCCACACGGCCTGCGTCGGCATCGTAACGGGGAGCGGCGACGCTTCGTGCAAGCGATCAGCCGTTATGAACGCGGCCCAGCCGTGCGCTTCCACGTTCCCGGTGAACGCTTCGAGCTCATGGTCCAGCAAGCGCACGCATTGTTCGAAGTCTTCGCGCTCCGCGTGCGGCGACCCTGCCAGCCAGACGCGCAGATCATCCAGGCTGTGGTCAAGCTGCACCCGCCACGCGCGCTGTTGCGCGGGGTCACTCGCGGTCCCATCGAGATATACACTCAGAACGCGCGTGCCTCTGAGCGAATGTTCCAGCGCGACCAGCTGTGAGAAGTTTAGCATGCGACTGCACGGTACATCCCTCCGACTTTCAGCGCAGTCAGGAAAACTCGCAGTGGTGTGTAGGCATTACTCGCACTCAGCCCGCCGAACCCCGGGAGTGAACACCGACGGGGAAAACCGGGCACCGAACCATCGAGTCGATTGTCGCGACCATGGGTGAACGGGCCGCGGCCTGAGAGAACGAACGTCAGGGCATCCCGCACGGAGCACGCGGGATGCCCTTATAGACGCGAGTCTGAAGCAAGAGTACCGTGAGCATATACGGCGCGTGACCGCGCCGCGGGCGCAACACGGGCGCCTCATCATCATGGCGACGACCTTAGGACCAGTGAGTTCGGCGCCGGGGTCCTCCGAGGAGCAGGACGAACGGCGCATCATGGACGCGGTACGCGAGCTCGCGCTCGAGTTGAGCGGCGATCGCGCCGCGAGCGCTGTATCTCCGACCGCTTCGCTGGAGCGTGACATCGGTCTCGGTAGCCTCGAGCGAGTCGAGCTCCTCACCAGATTGGAAAGCAGCCTTCAGCGCGAGTTGGGCGATCGTTTTCTGATGCTCGATACTCCACGCGAGATCGCACGCGCGCTGTCTCAAGCCCCTGCCGTCCAGCGAACAGAGACGCCACCGATTGTGCATCCCGCCGCCGCGAGTGCCGTGGCTCTCCCCGACATCGCGACGCTCGTCGAGGCACTGAGCAGGCGGGCGGCCGCCGAGCCGGCACGGGTCCATGTTCACCTGCGTGTAGACACACGCACGCAACCTGTCACCTATGGCCAGCTCTGGGATGGAGCGAGGCGGATTGCCGCCGGATTGACGGCACGCGGTATCAAGCGAGGAGAGCCAGTCGCGATCATGTTGCCGACGAGCCTCGACTACCTTCAGTCGTTCATGGGCGTTCTCACTGCAGGTGCGATCGCCGTCCCGTTATATCCGCCCGCGCGACTCGACCGAATGGAAGAGTATCTCCAACGTCAATCTCGCATCCTCGCGAATGCCGACGTCCGCCTCCTGATCTCCATGCCGGAAGCTGCCCCCGTCGCCCGTCTGCTTCGCGCTGGTGCACGCTCTCTCTCCACAACCACGACCGTCGAGGCGCTTCGCACGGGCGCGGAGCTGGGCGATGGCCCGGAGGTGACCGGGAGCGACTACGCGCTGATTCAATACACGTCCGGCAGCACGGGGGACCCAAAGGGCGTGCTGCTCTCGCACTTCAACCTGTTGGCGAACATTCGTGCGATCGCGGCAGGCATCGACTTGCGGCCGACCGACGTCGGGGTGAGCTGGTTGCCTTTGTACCACGACATGGGCCTCATCGGCACGTGGTTGAACACGATCGTTCACGGGATTCCTCTCGTGCTGATGTCCCCGCTCGCATTCCTCGCGCGCCCCGAACGCTGGCTATGGGCCATCCACGAGCGACGCGCGACGCTGTCGGCCGCGCCGAATTTCGCGTACGAGCTGTGCGTGCGAAAAATTCGCGATGAAGCCATCGAGGGACTCGACCTCTCCTCCTGGCGTTGCGCCGCCAATGGATCGGAGCCGGTAAGCGCCGCGACGATCGACCGGTTCGTCCACCGCTTCGAACGTTTCGGTTTCCGCCGAGAGGCGATGACGCCGATGTATGGACTGGCCGAGAGCTCGGTGGCCCTGTGTCTTCCGCCGGTTGGTAGAGCACCTCGAGTGGAGCGTGTCGCGCGAGAAGTGTTCGCGCGCGAAGGTCGCGCGGTGCCAGCGATGTTGAATGAGGCAGCGCCGCTCAGCTTCGTCTCCGTGGGCAAGGCACTCCCGCAGCACGAGGTCCGGGTTGCCGACGAGAGCGGTAGCGACGTCGCCGAACGAGTTGTCGGACGCGTGTTGTTTCGTGGCCCTTCGTGCATGGCGCAGTACTATCGTAACCCCACAGCGACCGCGCGCGCGGTCTTGCCGGACGGGTGGATCGACAGCGGCGACCTCGCCTACATGAGCGACGGCGAGCTGTTCGTCACAGGACGCGTGAAGGACCTGATCATCAAGGCCGGTCGCAACCTCGTTCCTCAGGAGATCGAGGAAGTAGTCGGCTCGATCGAAGGAATTCGCAAGGGTTGCGTGGCAGCATTCGGGATTCCGGACGCCTCGACTGGCACCGAACGACTGATTGTGCTCGCCGAATCGCACACGCGCCTCCATGAGGAGCGCGAGCGCCTCGAGCGTGACATCGTGGCACAGGTGGCTGCAGGTGTCGGCGTGCCTCCGGACGTCGTGCGTGTCGTGCCGCCCGGAGCGGTGCCGAAGACGCCGAGCGGAAAGATCAGACGCGCGGCGGCGCGCGCGGCATTCGAGTCCGGAGCGATTTCCGGCAGGCGGCCCGCTCCGTTGCTGCTGCGCGCGAGCCTTGCGGCGGGGATCGCGCTGGCCGCGGCGAAGAGTGGTGTGCGCACGGGGCTCAGGGTCGCGCAGTGCGCGTATCTAGTTCTCGCCTGGAGCCTCACGCTGGTGGTGTTGGGGCCCTTCGTGTGGATACTCATGCACACGCTCCCCGTTGGCCGACCGGTACGTGTGTTGAGTAAGATCGTGTCTCGCATCGCGCTCGTGATCAGCGGCTGCCGGATCGAGATCGAGGGGCTCGCGCAACTTCCAAAGCAGGGGCCCCTCGTTCTGGTCACGAATCACGCTTCGTACGCGGATACTCCCGTCCTTGTCGCGGCGCTGCCCATCGACTTCGTGATCGTCGCCATGACGGAGATCCTCACCTGGCCACTAATCGGCACGTTCTCGCGACGGGGAGAGCATCCTTTGGTCGACCGTTGGCACTTGTCGCAAAGTCTCGCGGACGCTGCCTCCATCGAGCGCCGGTTACGAAATGGAGAGGCCATTCTGTTTTTCGCCGAGGGCGGTTTCACCCGTGCCAGCGGTCTTCGGCCGTTTCGCCTCGGGGCGTTCGAAGCTGCCGTCGCGACTGGGGCGCCAGTCCTGCCGGTTGCTCTGCGCGGAACACGGCGGCTACTTCCCGCTGACACTCACCTGCCACACCCCGGCCCCGCGCATGTCTGGATCGGCGAGCCGCTCCGAGCCGTCGGCACCGGATGGAAAGCCGCGGTCGACTTACGCGATAGAGCGGCTGATGCCGTGGCGCAGCACTGTGGCGAGTTGCGACGAGACGGCTTTGTCGGGCCGGCCGTTGATGGAGACAATCCTCACAACGTGTCAGGCGATCCCGGAGAAAAGCGGAGCCTCGCCGCCGCCGCCGCAGCACGCGATTTCACAATAGGATCTAATGACGTCCTCGAGCATCCGGACGTGCCAAGCATGGTGTAATGACGGAGCTGGAATGATCGCAAGCAATGCAGAGCCGACAATTGCCGCGCCACTGTCGAACGCCGATGTTGCGGAGCGTCTGGAAGACGTCGCGAACCTGCTGCAGGAGCAGGGTGGGAACCAATTTCGCGTACAGGCGTGGCGCGGTGGCGCCGCGACCATTCGCCGTCTCGCGAGGCCTGTGCGAGAGCTTCTCGATGAGGAAGGGCTCGAGGGGCTGGACCGGCTCCCTGGAATCGGGCCCGGACTCGCACGTGCGGTGCGCCAGCTGATCGAGACAGGACGTCTTGCCACGCTGGAGAGGCTACGCGGCGAGAGTGATCCGGTTGCGCTGCTGGCATCGGTGCCTGCCATTGGACACACTTTCGCCAAACGCATCCACGACCGACTCGGGATCGAATCGCTGGAAGAGCTCGAGCTCGCGGCGCACGATGGTCGCTTGGCGAGTCTCTCCGGCATGGGCCCGAAACGGCTGGCCGGAATTCGTGATGCACTGACGACGCGTCTGCGTTCGCGGTGGAGAGATGGCAGACCCGACACACTGCCGGACGTCGCCGAGCTGCTCGACGTGGATCGCGAGTACAGGGAGCGCGGGCTGGCAGGGGAACTGCCTACGATCGCTCCTCGGCGGTTCAATCCGTTGGGCGAGCGTTGGCTTCCCATATTGCACACGACGCGCGGAGACCGGCACTACACCGCTCTCTTTTCCAACACCGCTACCGCGCACAGGCTCAATCGCATGCGCGACTGGGTCGTTATCTACTGGGACGGCCGCGACGGCGAGCGGCAGTGCACCGTGGTGACGGAACGCCGGGGCCCGCTCGCTCGGCGGCGCGTCGTTCGCGGCCGCGAGAGCGAATGCTTTTCGCATTACAAGCTCGACTCGAACACAACCGTGCGTGCCCGGCGCTCGACGTCAGGCGCTTTGGGCTGACAGGGTAAGAAGCATGCTACGCCCACCAGTCGACTCGCAGCCTGCTTCGCCCAGGCTCGATCGCGCTGTCGAGCGCACTATCGACCGCGTCGACGAGGCAGGTTTTGACAGCTTTCCGGCAAGTGATCCTCCAGGCTGGACTACGCTCCACGCCGGCGCACGGAAAGAGGACGGCGAGAGAGCCGGCCGCGTCGCGCCTTCTGATCAGCAGGTGGAGTGAATGAGGGCGCCGACGGGTTCGGTGGCCGCAAGGGCATTGTAGCGCTCTATTGCTTCCGGAACGGCGTTGGGCTGAATGCCGGCACGATGACCCGTTCCGCTTGCCCGCCAATCCCACGCGCGCGCGCCGCCTGGAAAGAGCACGGCATCTCGCAGCGGACCCGGCGCGGCCTCGACGACTACACGTCCCCACCGCCACGACATGATTAGCGGAGATCGCGCCATGGCCCCTCTGTGCCGTCGCCTCAGCGCACCATCGTCATCGGCGCCCGCACTGCCACGACGCGAGCGCGCGCACACTCCGCGCCCTCGGCGATGACGCTCAGCTCCACGACGACCTTGCGTTTGCCGACCTCCACGGGGCGTGCTCGAATCAGAAGTTCCGGGCCGAGTGGGGTAGGGCGCAGAAAGTCGACGTGCAGCGACGCCGTGACGAAGCGTGGCGTCGGATCCCGTCCCGGAAGCGCGCCCGCAGCAACCATCGACGCGGCCGCGGCGGTGGCGATCGCATGGCAGTCGGTCAGGGAAGCGATCAGCCCACCGTAGACGAAGCCCGGAAGTGCCATGTGATACGGCGCGGGTTTGAACCGCGCGATGGCCTCGCCGTCGGTCCACTCGCTCTTCACGTGCAGGCCGTTCGTGTTGAGTCGGCCACACCCGTAGCAGTGGGCGAAGTCATCAGGGTAGAGGTCCTGAAGCATGCTCATGGTCGAAGCTTGCCGGCTCTAGAGCGATTTGACGTACGATCCGGGCCCTCGGCTGTCTGTGGCACGATGCTTCAACCTCTAGAGGGAAAGTTACGTCTTCTGTGACGCCAACGAGCGCAGTGCCGCCTCGATCATCACAAACTCACCAACGTTTTCCAGCGTCAGAACGCCGCTCAGCCGGCCGTCGCTAAGCACGGGTAGCGTGTGGCAGGGGCAATCGCCCAGCCGCGCGATAGCGTGTTCCACGAGCTCGCTTGGATTGGCGGTACGAAACGAAGCCTCCATTGAACCAGTTACCGGCGCCTCGCGACCATGTCGCGCCAGGCCCGCGAGCAATCCCGCGCGCGTAAGTACTCCGACGACTTTGCCATTCTCGACGACCGGAAAGTCATGCTGGAAGCCCTGAAGCACGTGATCGAGCGCCGCTTCGAGAGTGTCGCTAGCAGCAAGGGTGCGGACGTCGCGAATCATCACCCGTTCGACATTCACGCCGCCCAGAAGAGTATGCATCTGTGTGGCGCTTGACTCGCTCGCGGCTGCGAGCCAGACGAACAAGCCGATCAACACAAGGAACGGGCTGACCAGGAGACCGATGATTCCAAAGAGCAGCGCGAACCACTTGCCGACGCGCGCTGCCACCTCGGTCGCGCGAAGGTAGTCCATGCGGAACGCAAGAACGGCGCGCAACACCCGACCACCGTCCATCGGGAACGCAGGCAGCAGATTGAAAATGACCAGCGAGACGTTGACCCACATGAGTTGAGCGAGAAAGGCACCGCGTTCCCCGTGCGCGGTCGCCTTCTCGACGAACCCTACCGGCAATCCGAGCACACGCAAGAGGATGTAAATTGCCGCCGCAATTCCGACGGTAACAGCTGGACCAGCAAGGGCGATCCAGAGCTCCTGGTGTGGCTGGGTAGGTATGTGCTCGAGGCGCGCGACGCCACCGATCGGCAGCAGCGTAATGTCGCGGGTTGACGCCCCGAATCGGCGCGCCGTGAGTGCGTGACCCAGCTCGTGGAGGACGACCGATCCAAACATTGCGAGCGTGAAGAGTACGCCGCGCGCCGCACCCGCGGCGGTACCAGTATCCTGATAGTAGAGGAGCGCCAGCCAAATCAGCAGAATCGCGAATGTCGCGTGCACCCGCAGATCGATTCCGCTAACGCGTCCGATCTTCCATGACCACTTCATCGGGCCTCCGCTCCAGTTCTTGATCGATGGGATGTCTCGCTTCTTCCGACAACGGGAGCAGCGACTCTACGGCAGAGACCACCGACACTGAACATCGGGCCCACTGACGGTGCCGTCAGTCAGCAAAACCCTCAATTGTGCATCGGGGAATGCCTGCGTGTTCCGTTTACAGAATCTTGCACCATTCCCCGACGCCGAAACGGCAAAATCCTGATGGACGATGCTCCGCGCAACCAGCACCTTCCAGTACAGCGTACCACGCAGCTTTGTGCAGTCACTGGAGGGGAAGGCCATGGCCGTCGCGACCACACCCGTAAATGTCGAGCGGCAACTCGCTTGGACTGCCGCCGGACCTGCACCATCACCGTTTCCGGCGGCGCTCCTTGCCGGTTCGGCGAATCCTCGGCTTGCTAATCGCGTGGAGCGCGCGCTTGCGATCCGGCTCGCCGCCTGCACCACCGAGCGTTTTCCCGACGGCGAAGTGTTCGTGCGAATCGACGAGTCGGTGCGAGGACTCGAGGTCGTGCTGCTGCAGCCGACGTCGCCGCCAGTCAACGATCACCTGATCGAGCTCCTTGCCATGGCGGACGCATGCCGCCGGGCCGCCGCCGCGCGCATTGTGGCGGTGATCCCCTACTTCGGGTACGCGCGCTCCGATCGCCGCGATGGCCGACGCACGCCGATCATGGGAAGCCTGCTGGCCGACCTGATGGAACGGGCGGGCATCGGCCATGTGATCACGCTCGACCTTCACACGCCGGCAGTTGAAGGATTCTTCCGGATCGCGGTCGACAACCTCACGGCCGTCCCGGTGCTCGCCGACACCTTGCGGGCGCGAGTGCCGTCCGATGCGGTGATCGTTTCACCCGACCTGGGCGCGAGCCATCTCGCCGATCGATACGCGACCATTCTCGGACTGCCGGTCGCGATCTGCCACAAGCACCGGATCAGCGGCAACCACGTGAGCATCAGCCGCGTGACTGGCGACGTCGCGGGGAGGCCGTGCGTCGTCATCGACGACATGATCACCACCGGCGGAACAATCGTCGAATGCGTTCGCACGCTACGGGCCGCGAACGCGATGCCGGATATCACGGTCGCGGCGACGCACGCGGTGCTCGTGCCTGGGGCGCTACGCAGAATTGCTTCGGCCGGTGTGCGGAAACTGATCGTAACTGATAGCGTCGAGATTACCGGCGAACCGGTGAAGGAGCTGCGTCCCATCGTCGTCTCCGTGGCGCCGCTGATCGCGACGGCCATTCGACGTTTGCTGGACGGCGGTTCACTCCGCGAGCTCGCCTGAGATGATCACCGCAAGCGGTCCACCCAATGCCAAGATCGCGCGCCGAGAATGCATGCAATGGAAGAATCTCCCGCTTACGGAGATCAGTCATCGAACCGCGACGTCGAGCACCATCGCGCCACGCAGTCGCGTGGCGCCACTGAGTCGCGCAAGCGCCTGGTTGGCGAGCTGCAGCGGTAGCATCTCCACTGTTGGACGCAGGCCGATTTCCGCAGCGGCCGCCAGGGTTTGCCTCACATCCTCGCGGGTCACGTTCGCGACACTCTTGATCTCTCGCTCCATCCACAGGTGCGCTGCGTAGTCGAGACGCAGCAGCTCGTTCTGATCGGTAGAAGATTTGCGAATGGCGTTGATTACCAGGCGGCCGCCCGGCGCAAGGCGTGGGAGCACGTCGACGATCGGCTTCCAGACCGGCGTCGTATCGATGACTGCGTCCAACTGCTCGGGCGGCGCATCCGAGGTGTCACCCGCCCATGCGGCACCGAGCTCGAGCGCGAAGGCACGCTCCTCCGGATTTCGCGCGAAGACGTAGACAGGGGATGCAGGATAGCGGTGCCGCGCCAACTGCAGCACGAGATGCGCAGAGGCGCCGAAGCCAGCGAGTCCCAGCCGCTCGCCGTCAGACAAGCCGGCAAGACGCAATGATCTCCATCCGATCGCACCCGCACATAGCAAAGGCGCCGCTTCAGCATCGGCCAGTGCGTCCGGTATGGCGTGGGCGAATGCTGCCGGCACGACAGCGTACTCGGCGTATCCACCGTCCACATCACAGCCCGTCGATCGGAATTGCGGACAGAGATTTTCCTTAGCCGTGCGGCACCAGCGGCAGTGACCGCAGGCGGAGTTGATCCAGGCGATGCCGACGCGATCGCCCTCTCGAAAGCCAGAGACGCCGCTGCCGACATCCGCGACGCGGCCGATCACCTGATGTCCTGGAATGACCGGATAGCGCGGCGCCGCGACGTGTCCTTCGACGATATCGAGGTCTGTGCGGCATACTCCACAGACGGATACGCGCACCAGCACCTCGCCATTTCCGGGCGTGGGAGTTGTAACTTCGCTCATCTCGAGGGGCGACATGTTGCTGGAGTACGCCGCTGGTTGCCGCAGGAGCATCGCGTGCATTGTCATCTCCGCACTCACACTAGACCTTCATCCGTCGAAACGCTACTCCATCGCGAAAGTCGAGAAGCAGCGCGAGCACGAGCCATAGTGAGTATCGAATGATTGTGCGGCATCGGTCGGCAAGCGCTATTGTTGTTTGCTAACATGAGTACGCCCACGATGCGAGAAGCCTGCATTGATGCCAGTGAAGACCGCCAACGCTGTTGAGGTCGACCATCTCTCCGTCCGCCTGGGCGACGTCGACATCCTCCGCGATCTCTCCTTCTCCGTGCCCCTTGCGTCGTCCGTCGCCGTCATCGGGCCCAACGGCTCGGGAAAGACGGTGCTCTTCCGAGCGCTCATCGGCGCTATTCCTCACACCGGCAGCGTGCGATGGGCGCCGGGCACGCGCATCGGCTATGTGCCGCAGAAGCTCGATCTCGAACGCGACTTGCCGGTGACCGGTCGCGATTTTCTCCTCGCGCGAGCGCGCCTCGCGTCGGCACCTCCGAGCGCGATCGAACGCGCGCTTACGCGGGTCGGACTCGCGCCGGACATCCTGGGCAAGTTGGTCGGCACGCTCTCGGGCGGCCAGTTTCAGCGTTTACTCATGGCCTTGGCGCTGCTCGCCGATCCCACGGTGTTGCTGCTCGACGAACCAACCGCCGGCGTCGACGAGCCCGGACAGGAGCGATGGAACGACACCGTGCGCCGGCTCCAGACGGAGGGCGTCACGGTGCTTCTCATCTCGCACGATCTGAGCGTGGTGATGCGATTCGCCACGACCGTCTTGTGCCTCTCGCGTGACCACACCTGCTTCGGCATCCCCCGCCAGGTGCTCACCCCTGAGATTCTTGCCCAAGTCTACGGCGAGCCGGTTGGGCTCTTCGTTCATGACGAGCATCTCCGCTAGCTCGCTCGCGCTCTCGGCCGCCATGGCGGTCGCCGCTGGCCTCATCGGCTCGTTCGCACTCATGCGACGAATGACGCTCGCGGCCGACGCGCTGTCGCACGTGGCGGTGCCGGGCATCGGCGTGGCGATCCTGTTGCGCGTGCATCCGCTGGCCGGCGCGGTCGTCGCGCTAGTGGCGGGCGCGGTACTCATTTGGGCGCTCGAGAGTCGCACGCGTCTGGCTACCGAGACGATCATCGGCGTCGTCTTCTCGGCGGCATTGGCGGTTGGTGCGTTGCTCACCACCGGCGAAGAGCTCATGGACGCACTCTTCGGTGCTCCGAGTACGCTGTCGCTGGTGGAGCTGGTCGCCGGCTTTGTCGGTGCCGGCTCCGTCATCCTGTTCGTTCTTCTGGCGCGCGACCGGCTGATCCTGATGTTCGTCTCATCCGACATCGCGCGGACGGCCGGTATCAACGTAAGGCGCCTGAGCCTCCTGTACCTCCTTGCGTTTGCAGTCACCGTCGCGCTGGGGCTGCGCTTCCTGGGCGCGCTGCTCATGGGTTCTCTCATGATTATTCCGCCCGCGACGGCGCGCCGACTCGCGCGCAATCTGGCCAGCATGCTCGCCATCTCGGTGGCGGTGGCTCTGATCGCGACACTCTTTGGAGAGTGGGTGGCCGCGCGATTGAACCGGGAAAGCGGCCCGATGATCGTATCGGTCGCCGCGGTGTGCTTCTTCCTGAGCCTGGCAAGCCGACGCGCACCCGGTGTGTGACGATCGCCTGCGACTGCTTTACACCTTCATCCGCTGAAACGCCACGCTCCCAACCGCGATCACTACGACCGTGAATCCCACCATGACTGCCAGATCGAGTCCAAGCGCGAAGTGCGCCGTACCCAGTATGACGTGCCGGAGCGCGTCCACCGAGTAAGTCAGTGGATCGAGGCGGACGAGCGGCGCCAGCCACGACGGCAGGCGATCGAGTGGAAAGAGCGCGCCCGAGAAAAAGAAGGTTGGAAATAAGAGGAAGCTCGACACCAGCTGGAATCCTTCCGGACTTTCCATCCACGCGCCAAGGATGAGCCCGACGCTGACCAGCGACGCCGTGGTGAGCGCGAGAATCAGGAGCGCGGCGCCAAAGCCGGTTACTGTTGGGTGCAGCCCCGGAATCATCCCGAAGCGAGACAGGACCACACCAAGCACGAGGAGAATGACCGACTGCACCACGGAATCGGTCGCCCCACCCACGACCTTACCGATGAACACAGAGGTGCGCGAGATCGGTGCGACCAGTACCTCTTTCAGGAAATCGATCTTCCGATCCCAGACGATATAGACGCCGAAAAAGATCGACGAGAACAGCACCGCCTGTGCGAGAATGCCGGGATAGATGAACGCCTGATAGTCAGTCCCAGGGATGGAAACGCTGCGCCCCAAGCCACCGCCAAAGACGAGCAGCCACAGGATTGGGTTCACCGCGGAGGCGACGATGCGGGATTTCTCACGGAGGAACACCTTCCACTCGCGATACCAGATCGCGCCGATGCCGCCTATCTCGTGGCGGATCTGTAGTGCATCGATCGTTCTGCCCATCCTCCCTCCGCTGACGATTCCCGCATCTCCCTGCCCGTGTAGTGCATGAACACGTCGTCGAGCGACGCAGGTCGCACCTCGATCGACTTCACTTCGCCGATGGCCTGGAGGATCTGGGGCAATCGATCCCTTGCGTCGCGCACGGTGAGTTGGACGATCCCGTTCCGGCGTTCGATCTTGTCGACGAACCCCAGTGCTTTGACCGCGTCGAGATTCGGCTCGCCCTTCCCAACGCCGAGGCTCACGACATCTCCGCCCAGTACGAGCTTGAGATTGGCCGGCGAGTCGAGCGCTACGATTTTGCCATGATCGATGATGGCGAGCCGGCTGCACAACCGATCCGCCTCTTCCATGTAATGGGTCGTCAGAACCACGGTAATGTTTTCCTCGCGGACCAGGCGCTCGACATACGCCCAGATATGGTCGCGGGACTGCGGATCGAGCCCCAGCGTCGGCTCGTCGAGGAAGAGCACCTTGGGGCGGTGCATCAGGCCCCGCGCCAGCTCCAGCCGCCGGCGCATTCCACCCGAGTAGTGCTTCACGATGCTGTCCTTCCGATTCGTGAGATCGACGAGCTCGAGCACTTCGACGATACGCTGTTCCCGCAGCGCCGGCGGCATGCCGTACAACATTCCGTGGAGCTTGAGATTCTCGTAGCCGGTGAGGGTATCGTCCGAGCTCGGATCCTGAAAGACAATGCCGATCGAGCGGCGCACCTGGCCGGCCTGGCGCACGAGATCGAAGCCGTTCACTCGCGCCGTGCCGGACGTCGGCCGCACGAGCGTCGTCAGCATCAGGAGCGTCGTAGATTTTCCGGCGCCGTTCGGGCCGAGCAACCCGAAGAATTCACCGTCCGCAATCTCGAGGGTGAGGTCGTCGACGGCGACGATGTCGTCGAACCGCTTCGTGAGGTGGTCAATCTCGATAATTGCCATGTTGCGCCGGGATCGGAGTGTCGGCCTCAGGCCGGCATAACCCGAGCCCGTGCGAGAAGAAGCCGCAGCTCCGCGCTGGCAATGTTGCGCCGCGTGCGATCGATCGCATCGACATTCACCGAGATCGAGTCGATGCCCCACTCCACCAGACGCTCAGCGTACTCCGGGTGCACCGACGGCGCCTGCCCGCAAATCGAGCAGGTGAGTCCGAGGCGCCGGCACTCCGCGATGATCGAGTGGATCGCGTCGAGCACCGCCGTGTCGCGCTCGTCGTAGTCAGCACCGAACAGCTCGCTGTCGCGGTCCACTCCGAGCATGAGCTGCGTGAGATCGTTCGAGCCGATCGAGACGCCGGTAATGCCGAGCGCGGCGTACTCCGGCAGCCGGTAAACCACCGATGGCACTTCCGCCATGATCCACCGCTCGAGCCGCGCATCAGACCCAAGCGGGCTCGCATCCACGAGGGCGAGACAGGTTTGCAGTTCGTGCGCGGTTCGAACGAACGGGATCATGAGGTGAAGGTTCTCATAGTCGCGCCGCACCTCGGCGAGCGCGCGGAGCTCCAGCGCGAACAGATCCGGCTCCCGGGTATACCGGAAGCAGCCCCGATACCCGATCATCGGGTTCGCCTCGGTGGGCTCGTACGCCGCGCCGCCGGTCAGATTCCGGAACTCGTTGGACCGGAAGTCCATCGCCCGGTACACGACCGGCCGTGGGTTGAAAGCCTGCGCGAACGCGCGAAGACTCTCGGCCATGCGGCGCACGAACTCGTCGGCACTCCGCTGCGCGAGGAAGGCACGCGGATGCATGTGTTCGAGTGCCTCCAGCATCATGAACTCGGCGCGCAGGAGCCCGACGCCGTCAACATCGCGCGATGCGACTTCGACGACGCGATCCGGCTCCGCGAGGTTGACGTAGAGGCGTGTCCCCGTGATCGGTGCGACCGGTGCGGCGCTCGCGCCCTGAGTAACGCTCGTCACGCCTGCCGCTGCCGCTTCCGGTTGACCGATGCTACCCACCACGACTGTCCCGGCGCCGCCGTCGACCGTGACGAGCGCTCCCGTGACGAGGACGCGCGTTGCATCGTGCGCGCCGACGATGCACGGAAGCCCAAGCTCGCGCGCGACGATCGCGGCGTGCGATGTCATGCCGCCCGCATCCGTCACGATTGCCGCCGCCCGCCGCATGATCGGGACCCAGTCCGGCGAGGTCATGCGCGTCACGAGGATCTCGCCCGTCTTCATCGACGCCTCGTCTGTCGGCGAGTCGAGCACGCGAACTGCACCAGTCGCACGACCGGGACTGGCGCCCAATCCATGCACGAGCGGTTTCGCCGATGGGCCAGACGCGGCGATCGCGGGTCTCGCGGTCGGCGTGGTGATCGGACGACTCTGTGTCAAATAGACATCGGCCCCTTCGATCGCGAACTCGAGATCCTGCGGCACGCCATAGTGCTCTTCGGCACGACGCGCGAGAGTGCCGAGCGTCTGGACCTCGCTCGCCGTGAGTACGGGCGCCTTCGCGCGCGGATCTCCGGTCAGGTCGACGCGAATGGTCGACCCCTTGGCGTCGTCCCACCTGAGTAGAAACTCTTTCTGCGCGACCTCGGTCACAATCGCCGAGAGCGACTGTTTGTCGAGGACGTGCCTGTCCGGCGTCACGGCTCCCTGCACCACGGCCTCCCCAAGTCCCCATGCTGCTTCGATCACAAGCCGCGACGGGTCGCGGGTCGCGGGGTCAGACGTGAAGATGACGCCCGACTTCTCCGAGTTCACCATCCGCTGCACGACGACGGCGACCGGCATCTCGAGGGGGAAGCCCTGCTTGATGCGATAGAAGAGGACGCGCGCGCTGAACGTCGACGCCCAACACGCTTTCACGCTCTCGATGACCGCGGCCTTCCCCGAAACATTGAGAAAACTCTCGAACATTCCGGCGAACGAGAACTGTGCGGTGTCTTCGGCGGTCGCCGACGAGCGCACGGCGACTCGTCTGCACGACGTCTTGTCCTTCGTCAACCCATCGTACGCGCTCTCAATCGCGCCGCGTAGCGAGTCAGGCACGGTGCCGGTAACGATCAATTGTCTAAGCGCGCTTGCGCTACGCTCGAGTGCTACCGGATCATCCGAGTCGATGTCCTTGAGCAGTGCGGCGATCCGGGGGCCGAGCTCGTTGCTCTCATAGAACTGCCGGTATGCCTCTATAGCGAGAATGAAGCCGGGAGGCACCGGCAGCCCCGCCGCCGTCATCTCGCCGAGATTGGCGCCCTTTCCGCCGAGCGTCGGCACATCGGAACGCCGAGCATTTGCGAATGCGACGATCAGATTGGTGGAGCGTTCGCCAGAGTTCGTGTCCGGCGGCGCGGATTGAACAACGGGCGGGGGAGTCAGAGTGGTTGCCATGCACGAACAGTGCATTGTGCCGCGCAGCGCGTCTGTCAGGAAGACTCGTTTTGATGGTCGGGGGATGCCGCTACGCTTGTAAGCGTTTGCCCGATGGCATGGCATCCAGACAGCTCGCTAGTGCTGGCCACTTGGGGAAAGTTTTGCGTGAGGAAAACTCTCACAAAAAACCAGTACATCTCCGACGGACAGAGCGCTCTGACTGTTGCACCTTCCGCTCATGGGATACAGCGAAGACAGCCCTCCGCGACACGGTCATCGCTCTCCGTCCGAACTGGCTGAAGACGAGATCCTCGCGGCGATCCATGGAAACGTCTGCGTGCCGGGCCGCATCGAAGAGACCGGGCCAACCGGCACCGAATCTGTGCGGCACACCCACGCCGCACTGTTGTCGTGGGCCGATGCGCATCCGCTCACAGGTGCGCCAGTATCGCCGCCGCGCGATAGCAAGCCCACTCCCCCTACGCCGACCGAAGCTGTTCCGCCGCCGACGAAGCCGAAGGAGAAGAAGCGAGCCGTGAGAACCCAGACAGCTCAGACTCCAACCGCGGAATCAAGACCTGCCGTGGCCGCGAGCGGATTTCGCCGCCTATTCCGTCCCGGCACCTCGTTCAAGCTCCTGTTGGCGATTGAGAACGACGACAATGCTCGAACCGCAATTTGCGTCGCCGATGCCTTGACCGCCCGCGGGGCCACCCCGAGCGTGATCAGCGCCGCCGAGTTCATGATACCGGCGCCCGGGACCCCCGACTCGATGGTGTCCCATACGGAGGCGGTGCTCGGAGAAGATTTCCATTACCATCGCCGTCGCTCCTTGCAAGCCCTGATTGCGGCGGCGACCGGCAGGGACCAGGATTGGCCGATCACTAGCGTCGTTGGAGATGCTGCGCTTTGCATTGCCAAGGAGGCGGAGACTCAACACAGCGGGCTGATCGTGATGGGTATCCATCAGCACGGCGCCTTCGAGCAGGCGATCGGTGAGAACACGGCCACGCGCGTCATGGGCAGAGCACCAGTACCGGTGCTTGGCGTCCGACCCGCGTTGTCCGGCTTGCCGAGGAGAATAATGGTCGCCACCGACTTCGGGGACGCCAGCCGCGAAGCTGCTCACCTCGCCGCAAATCTAGCTGAGCCTGGCGGTTCCGTGATCCTCGTCCACGTACGTCTTCCGTCACCGATCGTGGAAGAGGGGGACGAGGGCGCGGCCTTGGTCCAGCGCGAAGGGATTGAGCATGCCTTCCTTCACCTCGCCGAGGAGATCAACAAAGGCAGGTCGATTCGGGTTGAAACCGTCAGTCGAACCGGTGACGCCGGGGCGCAACTCATGGCCGCGGCCAACCTCATTTCGCCTGAGCTGATCGTGATTGCGAGTCAACGGCATCATCTCATTACCCGCCTCATGTTGGGGAGCGTCAGTCGGAAGTTAGTGCGTGAAGGTTGTTGGCCCATGCTCCTCACCCCGCCCGCAGGGCGGTAGCGGGCTGCGGGACTACGCACGATGACCCCGGCCATTGCAGAAAAGACTCTGGCCGGCGGGGGAATTTCCGTCGCGCGCAAGCCGGCCGGCCCGGCCCCGGAAATTCTTCGCTCCCCTCACGCTTCGGTCTCACCCAAAACGAGCGAGGCCGCCGCGGTTTTCCAGACCCGCGGCTTGACGAAGATCTACAAGATGGGGGAGGTCGAAGTACCGGCGCTTCGCGGAATCGATCTCGAGCTCCACTCCGGGGAGCTCGTCGTGCTCCTCGGCGCGTCCGGTTCCGGCAAGTCGACTCTCCTCAACATCCTCGGCGGTTTGGATGTCCCCACAAGATCGATGACGGAGTGCGAGTCCGCTCCCGTGGAAGCGATAACTGAAGCCGGGCCTGGCGAGGGAGAAAATTCCGCTAACTTTTAGATCGATGCGCGCAATCGATCAGGGGTATCGCAGTCAGTTCGCCAGGCGCCTTTCATGACGGCGACGCTGCTGGTGGTGGACGCAGGCAGCGCGTCGGTGAAGCTGGTCGCGTACGATATTCGAGGTCTCGATGCGATCTCGTTGAGGCTCCCGCCATCACCAGCCGCGAACGCCGCCACGCAAAACCCGAGACGTATTGCCCGCGCGCATGAGCAACTGCCCGATGAGCAACAATCGATTGCCTTCAACGCAATGCTCAATTCCTTTCTCGAGCAAAATGCCATCGGCGACGTGCGGGCGGTCGCTCATCGAATCGTCCATGGCGGAATCAGCTTTTCCGCGTCGTGTGTGCTCGACGCCACGGCGGAGCGCGCTCTGCTCGCATTGAGTGAGCTGGCACCGTTGCATTTACCAATAGCGCTCGATTGGGTCAGGCTCTGCCGCGCGATCTTCGGTCCCGACGTTCCACAAATCGCCGTGTTCGACACCGCGTTCTTCGCCGCCCTTCCAGCGGTGGCGCAGCGCTATGCGATTCCGCTCGACCTCCAGAAAACGCACGGTGTGCGGCGCTTCGGTTTTCATGGTCTGGCGCACGACTCGATGCTGCGGCGTATACAACATCTCCGCCCGGACCTCGATCGCGGTGGCCGAATCATCTCGCTACAGCTCGGCGGCGGCTGTTCGATCACGGCAATCGATCGCGGCGTTCCCCAGGACACTTCCATGGGTTTCTCGCCACTGGAAGGACTCGTGATGTCCACACGCTCGGGAGACATAGATGCTGGCCTGCTCACCTTTCTGGAGCGCACGGCAGGGTTCACCGCCGAGAGGCTCGAGCGTGTGCTCAACATGGAATCGGGTCTCCTCGGCCTGTCGGGGTTGAGCGGGGACATGCGAACGCTCCTTGCATCCAAGAGCGTCGACGCCGAGTTCGCGATCGAGCTTTACTGTTATCGCATCCGGAAGTACATCGGTGCCTACATCGCCGTGCTTGGCGGGATCGACGTTATTGTATTCGGGGGCGGTGTCGGCGAGCATGCTCCTGAAGTTCGCGAGCGGATTCTTGCGGGCATGGAGTGGTGCGGCGTCACCCTTGACCACGACAGGAATGATGCCGCACGCGGAACCGAGGAGACGGACGCTCGGATTAGTAGCTCGCAAGGTCCTGTCGACGTGTGGGTGGTAGCTGTCGACGAAGGAGCCGTGCTGGCGCGCGAAGCCGCGGGCGTTCTGCGAGGGAGGGCGAACGACAACCTTTGAGTTCGATGTGACCGTGTCGAGCGCGGTTCCGGCTGTCGCGCCGCCACGCACCGCGAAAACCGACGAGACGTCGCGTAGCGTCACGGCCACGCGCGCATCAAAATCACCCTCAGTATCGCCGCTGACTCCGGAGCAAGTGGCAGGAATGCAGCGGTACTGGCAAGCCGCCAATTATCTCACCGTCGGCCAGATCTATCTCCGGGAGAACGCGCTTCTGCGTGAGCCGCTCCAGGCAGAGCATATAAAGCCGCGGCTGCTCGGACATTGGGGTACGGCGCCGGGATTGAGCTTCATCTACGTGCACCTCAACCGACTGATCGCGGAGCGCGACGCCAGCATCATTTATCTCGCCGGACCGGGACACGGCGGTGCGGCCCTCGTCGCGAACGTCTACCTGGAGGGCACTTACAGCGAAGTCTATCCGGCCGTTACGCGAGATGCCGACGGTCTCAGGCGCCTCTTCCGGCAGTTCTCAACACCGGGCGGAATTCCGAGCCACGTGAGTGTACCGACACCAGGATCGATCCATGAAGGAGGAGAACTGGGCTACGTACTCATGCACGCCTTCGGGGCTGCGTTCGACAATCCCGATCTCATCGCCGTGGCCGTTGTGGGCGATGGGGAAGCTGAGACGGCGCCGCTGGAAGGGTCGTGGAAGGGAACGAGCTTTCTGAATCCGGTTCGCGACGGGGCGGTGCTTCCAATCCTCCACCTGAACGGATACAAGATCAGCGGACCCACTGTCCTCGGACGCGGCAGCGACGATGATGTACGTGAGCTCCTCCAGGCACACGGCTACGAAGTGTATTTCGTCGAAGGCGATGAGCCATTCCGCCTTCACCAGGAGTTCGCCACCACACTCGACAAATGCTATGCGCGAATTCGGGAGATCCAGACGAACGCTCGTTCCGGATCTGCCGGCGCGATCCGGAATCGCCCACGCTGGCCGGCGATCGTCCTGCGCACTCCCAAGGGATGGACTGGACCCAAAGTCGTGAATGCCCTTCCGGTCGAGGGAACTTTTCGCTCGCATCAGGTGCCGCTTAGTGAAGTGCCCGCAAACGCTGAACAGATGCGGCAACTCGAGGAGTGGCTGCGAAGCTATGAGCCCGAAACTCTCTTCGATGAATCAGGAGCCCTGTTACCAGAGCTGGCGGAGCTTGCCCCGAAGGGCGACCGCCGCATGGGCGCGAATCCAAATTCGAATGGTGGCCGCCTCCTTGTTCCCCTCAGCGTGCCCGATTTCCGCAACTATTCCATCGATGTCCGTTTGCCGGGGACTGTGAGCCGGGAGTCCACAAGGCAATTGGGGCAGATGGTGCGTGACATCTTCGTCGAGAATAAGGGCGCCGCAAACTTTCGACTCTTTTGTCCGGACGAAACCAATTCCAATCGGCTCGGAAACGTCTTCGAGGTGGAGAAGAGATGTCTCGTCGGGCGAGTGCTCGACATCGACGATCATATCGCGCCCGATGGCAGAGTGATGGAGGTCCTGAGCGAGCATTTGTGCGAGGGTTGGCTCGAGGGCTACCTCCTCACCGGCCGCCACGGCCTGTATGCGACTTACGAATCGTTCGCCATGGTCTCGGCGTCGCAGACGGTCCAGCACGCCAAGTGGATGCAGGAAGCCACGAACCTCGAGTGGCGCCGCCCAATTGCTTCGCTCAACATCCTGCTCACGTCCACGTGCTGGCGCAACGATCACAACGGTTTCAGCCATCAGGGACCCGGACTGATTGACGTAGTGATGTCGAAGCGCGGCAGCGTCGCGCGCATCTACCTCCCGCCCGACGCCAACTCGCTCCTCGCCGTCGCTGACCACTGCCTCCGCAGCCGCAACTACGTCAACCTGATGGTGATAGACAAGCAGCCGCAGCTCCAGTGGCTCTCGATTGAAGAGGCCATCGAGCATGCCGCACGCGGCGCATCGGTGTGGAGCTGGGCGGGAAACGAAAAGAGCATCGTGGAGCCGAAGCTGACCGCGGGCCGCGATCCCGACGTGGTGCTGGCGTGCGCCGGCGACACACCCACCCTAGAGACGGTTGCGGCTGCGTGGTGGCTCAGGCGGCTCGTCCCGGAACTTTGCGTGCGGGTTGTTAACGTGATCGATCTCATGACGCTCTTTTCACCGGGGGATCACCCCCACGGCATGAACGACGATGCTTTCAATCGGCTATTTACGGCCGACAAGCCTGTCATCTTTGCGTTCCACGGATATCAGCATCTGATTCATCAGATGCTTCATCATCGCTCAAATCCGGGCCGTTTCCACGTGCGTGGCTTCAATGAGCAGGGAACAACCACTACTCCCTTCGATATGGTGATCCTGAACGCCATGAGCCGGTTTCATTTGGCGGCTGAGGCAATCCGCCGGTCACCACTCAAGTCAGCACGCGAGGATTCTATCAAGAGCCTGGAGACGATGATCGCGGACGCGGTGCGCTACTCGCGCGACCAGCTGCAGGATCCTCCTGAGATTCGCGATTGGGTCTGGACAGTCGAAACCGGGCACGCGCCTTAGGCTCTGCGAGAAATCCTCACAGGAATTCAGGAAATCCTCTCTCGTTTCCGACGCTGAGTTGGCCCAGAATGTAAGTAGTGGATCAGGGAAGCGACGCTCGAGCAACGCGAGGGGGGATCATGCGGAAACGATTGCATGCGATGGCGGAATCGGTAAGGCGTCGACGCGAGCCGATGAAAACGGTGATCGCCGCATTGCTGGGGTTGCTGGTTGCCAGTCTGTTTGCGATCGCGGGCGATTGGCTCACTGTCCAGCTTGGAGGTGATGCCTTTCTTCGTGAACAATCCTCCAGCGCCACCATTGTGGTGTTGATCACGTTTCTCTGGACAGCCGCTTCGGTCGTTCTTGGTGGTTACGTGGTCGCGCGCCTGCACAACACTCGTGGTGCCGTGAGCGCCTACATCGTCCTCGAGCTGATTCTTGGAGCGGGCATGCTGGCCGAGTTCTGGCGCTCCTCGGCCGCGTGGTATGATACCGTCGCTGTGTTGTTCGTCATTCCGTGTGCGCTCCTCGGCGCGAGTCTGGCGCGGCCGCGCGGTCTGAACTGGGGTACGCGCACTACTGGCGAGAGCGGGCGGCAATAGGCCCGCTCACAGCTACTGAGCGGTGTAGCCACCGTCGATCACCAGCTCCGTTCCGGTGACGAACTTCGCCTCGTCCGATGCGAGGTATAGCACACCATAGGCAACGTCATCGGGTTCTCCGACGTGACCGATTGGGTGCAGACTGTCCAACAGCTTGCGACCTTGCGCGACATCGCCCTGAGCTCTCAGATAGTTCTCCACCATTGGGGTCCAGATATAGCCCGGGTGCACCGAATTGACCCGAACGTTGTAGCCCGCTTTGGCGCAATAGAGTGCCGCTGATTTCGTAAGAAGACGCACGCCCCCTTTGCTGGCGTTGTACGCGGCCAGGTTCGGATCGCCCACCAGGCCTTCGATCGAGGACAGATTCACTATCGAGCCGCTTCCATTTGCCTTCATGGTCTGGATTGCGTGCTTCGTCCCGAGAAAGACGCCCTCGAGATTGATGCTCATGAGCCACCGCCACTCCTCGAGCGTGGTGTGCTCGACGTCTTTGGCCAGTGCGACGCCGGCATTGTTTACGAGAACGTCGAGTTTCTTGAACCGTTCGATTACGACCTTCATGACGTGATCCCACCCTGCTTCATCGGCGACGTCGTGCTCGATGAAGATCGCATCGCCACCACGACCCCGGATCTCCTCGGCCACGAGTGACCCCTTGGCGACATCGACATCGGTCACGGCGATAGCGGCGCCTTCCTCAGCGAGTTTGAGGGCGCATGCACGTCCGATTCCGAGCGCAGCCCCGGTTATGACCGCTGACTTCCCGCGCACCCTGTTCATTTCGTCTCCTGTCAGGCGCCAATAAAACTAGAGCCCCCGCTCTGTGGTTTCCCACTTTGCGGAGGCTCCGCTTCTGCTGGCGGTCGCCAATCCCGGTTCGTTTTTTTTCCGTGCTTTCGCACAGTCGGCTCGACAACCTTACCCTCGTCGGACGGGCGACTCAGGTGCTCCGGTGATCCCGGAGCTTTGATTGTGTCCAGCAACCTCACAATCTGTGCGACGGCTTCGAACTTCCATCGCGCTGTCCTCCGCCGGCGTCCCGGGGAAGAACTCCGTTCACACAATTCCGCCCTGTGAACGCGAATGCAAAATAGCATGGGCAAGCCCTCTCTGGCGTAAGCAAATCCCTGAATTTCCTTGCAGGTTTTCCTTGCTCGCGTGAACGGACAGCGGGCGGCAGCTGCGCTCCGCTCACCCCTTGGTCGGCTCCGCGCATTGCGCCGAGAATACGGGGAATCCTCACGCAACTTCAGGCATTCCTTTCTCGTTCCGGAAGTGGAATCGTATCAGACTATTGAACAAACGCTGCCACCACCACCAAGCGGCCGTCGGCGGTTGGGGCATTCGGAACGATTCATTCTCGCCGCTCTTAAGGGAGGACCGATGCTCAGGCTAAGAGACATCATGAAGCGGGACGTGGTCAGCGCCGCGCCCGACTTGACGATCCGCGAGGCTATGGAGCTCTTGTCGGAACGGCATGTGAGCGGCGCACCGGTCGTCGATCGTGGAAAAGTTGTCGGAATCTTCTCGGCAACCGACATCCTTGTCCTTCTCGCAGACCTCAACGATACGACGCCGTCACTCACCTTCAGGCGACGGGGAGGACGCACGACTCCCCTCGAGGACGTCACCGTCGATGAAGTGATGACTCGGAAAGTCCAGTCACTCCCACCTGATTGTCTGGTCGACGAAGCGGCCATCCTCATGGGAGAAAAGCAAATCCATCGAGTTCTGGTGATGCAGGGAGATGTCCTGCTCGGAATCGTAACCACGTCCGACGTAGCGAAGGCGGTTGCTGAGCACAAGATCGGGAGTCGCACGTACGTCTTTGGGTAGCTGAGAGTCTGGAGACTCGGAGCAACCATGAAACGGACAACTTTTGTCATCGCCGCGGCCGGTGCCAGCATGCTGGCTCTCGGGTGCGCCCTGTGGGCGCCCAAAACCGAGGTGATCGCCGCCGACTTCGACCTTGCCCCGCTCGTGGGCAATTGGGCCGGCGAATATGGCAGCCAGGATACTGGAAGGACCGGAGATATCTCCTTCGTTCTGCGTGCCGGCGAGGTTGCGGCGTTTGGACGAATCGAAATGGTCGCGCGCGAATCGCAGAACACGATCGTGACCCCTTATCGGCCGATGGTGAACGGCAGCCTGGCCATTCCCGCGAGCCAGCTTCTCAGGATTCACTTCGTTCGCAAGGAAGGCAACAAGGTCGTCGGACTGCTCGATCCCTACACCGATCCCGGTTGCGCGTGCAGGGTGACGACGACGTTCCAGGGCGCATTCATTGACGGCCGCACGATCGAGGGGACTTACAACACCCTCAGCGACGAGCTGGCACACGTCTCTGCTGGCGGACAATGGAAAGTGACGAGGGCGAACTGACGAGGACGAAGCGTCTGTAACGACGATCACTACTAGTAGGTGCAGACCCCAGTCTGTGATCCACCGCCACCGAGCATCGCGATGATACCGAGCAGAAAGCCGAGATCATAGTGCCACCCGGTGTTTTTCACTTCATACCCGCCACTGCCAGTTTATTTATCATTGTTCCCTCTCCGTCTAGCTCGCGTCGGAGTACTGCGGCATTCGTGTGGGTCGCTCAACCAGATACTCGGTGAACCATTCCCGTGCCAGATCGGAAACCTTCTCGAGCGCTCCGCTCTCCTCGAATAGATGGCCCGCGCGGGGAATGATCTCGAGCCGGCCTATGCAGCGGAGCCTTCGAAGCGCCTCGTGATTGAGATCCAGCACGACGGTGTCGAGTCCTCCCACGATCAGTAATGTCGGCGCGCGCAAATCCTCCAACGCACTTCCCGCCAGGTCAGCCCTTCCGCCTCGAGAAACAACTGCGCCCACGAGGTCGGGAAGCATGGCCGCTGCGACGATGGCGGCCGCGGCTCCAGTGCTCGCGCCAAAGTAACCGAGCGGCAGCCCGTCGAGGTCGTGCTGTGCGACTACCCAATTGGTGGCGGCCGCGAGACGCAGCGAAAGCATCTCGATGTCGAAGCGGTAATGCCCCGTGCGGACCTCGGCCTTTTCCTCCTCGGCCGTGAGAAGATCCAGAAGCAGGGTCGCAAAGCCGGAATCCTGGAGCTTGCGTGCTACTGCCCGATTTCTCCGACTGAACCGGCTGCTGCCGCTGCCATGGGCGAAGAGCACGACACCCGTGGCATTTGCGGGGAGAGCAAGGTCCGCTTCGAGGATTATCCCATCAACTGGTATCCGCACAGCGCGCTCTTCCACCCGTCTTTCCTCTTCAGTCTTCATCATATCCTCCTCTTGATCCCCGTCAAAGCGTCGAGGGATAGGTTTCGGGGAGCTCACCGCGCTCCCACAGGCCTGTCCGCTCCAGCGGCTCGACGGCGCGAGTCACGTCATAGTGAAGTATGGCGTCGAACTGGTGCGGCAATCGCGCGCGAAAGTAATGGCTCATTCGCTCCGTCTCCGGGCGATAGATCACGCCAATCGCCCGCTCCAGCCGCGGCTGCCTCAAGCCGAGGATGGCTTCACTGGTTCCACGAAGACCAAGGAAGAAGTTTCGGAGGCCGAGGTCGTGGAACAGAGCTTCGTAACTCCCTTCGAGAGCCGGACGGACGATTTTCCGCTCAGCCGGCATGTCCCAATCTGAAGCCGCTGTCACGGTGCCCGCGTACGTGGTGAACCCCACAAGGAGCGCACTGTGCCCCCATCGCTCCCGCACCAGCTGACCGACATTCAGCTCGCCCCGGCCCGCCATCTCGGTCGCGCTGGCATCCCCGAGGTGTGAGTTGTGTGCCCACACTACGATCTTCGGGGCCCGCCGGTCGAACTCCAGAAACGCGATCAGAGCATCCAGCGTCGCGGCCATGTGCCGGTCGCGCATATTCCACGATGCAGCCCGGTTTCCGAACATCGCTCGATAGTAGCGCTCGGCATTCAGAACTATTCTCGCATTCTGTTCAGCAAAGAAGAGATCGTCTGCCGCCAGTCTCCCATCGCGAGTCGCATAGTCGGCGGCCGACTTTTGCAGCTCCACGAGCTGAGCCACTACTTCATTCTCGCACGACGGAGCGAGGCCAACCGTCGCCGCGTAACCGTAGTCCTGTGGACTGTCCCCGAAATCCTCGAAGCAGGCGTACCTTTTCTGAGCTCTGAGAGCCGCTTCCGGGTCGACCACGCGAAGATACGACAGCACCGCTTCCATCGAGGCGTGCAGGCTGTAGAGGTCGAGCCCGTAAAAGCCGACTCGTCGTCCGATCTGCATCGCGTCGTTGTGGTCGCGAAGCCAGCCGATGAACTCGAGTACGTCCGCGTTTCGCCACATCCATTGCGGAAAGCGCTTGAAGCCACCGAGCGCCTGCGAGGCGTCCGTGTCGCCGCCCCTGCCTTGCACATAACGATTCACGCGATACGCGTCTGGCCAGTCCGCTTCCACCGCGACGGCCGAGAAGCCTTTCTCGCGAATGAGTCGCTTTGTGATCTCGGCGCGTATCCGGTAGAACTCGTGCGTTCCATGGGAGGCTTCGCCGATGAGGACGAAGCGGCTGTCGCCGACGAGCGCGAGCAGCGGATCGAAATCCTCTCGGTCGCCCGTCATTGGGCGTGTTTCCTTTCGCAGGTCGCGGTAAAGATCCCGGTCAATGGACAGTGACATGGAGTCTCCTCAGTACTGTTGGATGGCGAACGGAATCGGCTCGAGCGCATCCTGTGCCGAAGCGGCGAGCAGCGATCGAACTTCCCGGTCGGTGGTTTGGGAGAAGTCCTCGTACCAGAGCCCAACTCCGTAGAAGGGCTCGGGAGACTGCACATACTCGCACCCGTCCGCGACGGTCCGTAGATACTCGCACGTTTCGAGCGCGACGACCGGAGCTGCCACGATGATCGAGGCCGGGCCCTGTCTGCGCAGAGCGGTAATCGCGGCTTGCATTGTGGACCCGGTGGCGAGACCATCATCCACGACAATCACGGTGCGGCCCTTGATGTTCACCGGAGGACGGTCGTCACGATACATCTTCTCCCTGCGTTCCAGCTCCTGCTGTTCCAGCATCGTTATCCGCTCGATCGCGCTCGAAGTAATTCCGAGAGCGTGTATCGCTTCCTGGTTCAGCACGCGGATGCCCCCGGTAGCGATGGCGCCGATGGCCAACTCCTCGTGCCCGGGTGCGCCCAGCTTCCGCACGACGAACACGTCAAGCGGCACATGGAGGGCGCGCGCAACTTCGTACGCGACCGGAACTCCCCCGCGCGCCAGCCCGAGGACGACGACATCCTGTCTTCCGGCAAAGTGGTCGAGCTTCTCCGCCAATTCGATTCCCGCTTCGCGGCGGTTGAGAAAACGCTTCATAAGACCCCCTCCACAACTCGCGAGACCCGGCGCACACGCATCGACGGAGATTCCCGCCACAGCTGCGTGTGCGCCTGAACGCCGGTCAATAAGTGACCGCGATCATGTCATCGACATTCGTAACTCCGGGAGCTTGCCATGCAGCACGCTCCGCGTCCTGCCGCTCGGCGAACGAGCTGACGGTCCCCCGCAAGGTTACACGGCCGTCTTTCGCCTCGATCGTGATTCGGTCGGCATCACGCTCTGCATGCCGGCGCATTGAGTCCTTGATCTTCTGACCCACCTCGTGCGTAGAAGTCGTCCTTGGCTTCACCGCGATGAGGTTGGTTACGCCCTTGACTCCGGTCAGATTGCGCACAGCTCCTTCCGCTGCCCACTTCTGGTACTGCCACTCGACCTCGCCTTCAAGGGCGATCCAGCCCTCTTCGATAGTGGCCTTGATGCGGTCGTCCGGGACCTGGATGTCCCACCGTAGCGCGTTGACCACCGCGTGAGCGATGTCGGTATCCGAGCGCTGATGCATTCCGGGCAGCTTCACCTTGATCTCGTCGGCGACTGCCTTGACGCCGCGCACGCGCTCGGCGGTGCGCTCCGCGGAGAACTTTTCGGCGTAGCTGTCGACAAACCCGGTCAAGGTGACGACGCCTTCCTTGGCCGCGATTCCGACTTCTGCCTCGCGGATGCTGGGCTCGAACTTGAGCTCGTCGAGCACATCACGCTGCAGTTGTAGGTCCGTTTTCATGATGTTTCCCTCCATTGTGAGCGGTCCTGCCAGCCTTTGAAGGCAACTTCGCAGGTTGGCGCTGAATAGTCTGTCAGCGCGCACTGGAAGATGGGTCGGAGAAACCAGTACAGAGGTGTGCGAGCAATGACTAGGAGAGCGAGTATGAACCCCGACTGCACCGGCGTCGGACAACTCTGGGCCAACCTCGAGGAGGCGTAAACGCATGCGCACTGTCACCGCAGTGCTCTCGGGATGTCTCGTCGCAAGCGCGTTGATTCTTGCGGGGGAATGGGGATACGCCTTGCTCGCCGGGCCAGCGATCCGCGGAGAGTACTACGTCACGACGTTCGCCGCGGCGCTGCTCGCGCTCCTCCTCACGGGTGCGTCGGTGGTCGTGGGCGCGTACGTCGCCACCCGAATCCAGAATACATCCGAGACGATCAGCGGCTTTTGCAGTCTTCCAGGTTTTCTTCAGTTTCGGACTGGTTCGCGAGTTCTGGAGCACAGGCTTCTCGTGGTACAGAGTTATCGCGGTGCTTATCGTCATCCCCTGTGCGCTGATCGGGCGCATGCTCGCGCGCAGATTGGCGCACAACAAGATCGCTGGATCGGTTTAGTCGAGCGGCCTTCGTCACGCGATAACGGGCATTCCGTCGGGAAGTCGGGCCTCTTTAGCCGGCTCTTCTTCGGCGAGGGCGCTGACAGGCCGAAGCACAAGCATCGCTGTAGGCGAGGTCCTCGTTACGACGTCCGCGACACTCCCTCGCAGAGCGCGAGAAACGCCGCCGCGTCCGTGAGTCGCGATTGCGACGAGATCTGCTCTCACCTTGCGGGCGTAGTCAGCAATCGCCTGAGCGATGTTCTCACTGATAACAACCTCAGTGGTCGTGAGAAAACCATCCTCGCGCAGTTTTGTCGCGATGCTGAACAGATAGCCCTCCGCGGCGGCGATGTCCTTGTCCCACCAAGGAATCTTCTTATCGGCGATCCTCTTTTGTGAGGAAGTTGGGGGTACCAGAACGCGCAGAAGAGTGAGCTCCGACTCTTCGACCTTCGCCAGGGCAACGACTTCGGGGAGAATCTGCTCTGCCAGACTCGATCCGTCGAGAGGAACGACGATGCGCCTGAAGGGCTCTCCGGCCTCTGGATTCAGGTAGCTAGCGTGTGGTTTGACGACCAGAACTGGGATCGTCGTATGACGAATGAGCGAATCCGTCACGCTGCCGAGTGACAGGCGCGTTATGCCGCCGCGCCCGTGACTGCTTATGACAATGAGATCCACCTTGTTACGGCTGGCATATGCTTGCAAAGCGTCGGGCACGGGTCCGTCCTCGAGCGCCAACCCGATTTTCGCATCGCTCGTGTTCCTGCATTCTGCGGCGAGGGCGTAGAGCTCCCTCAGAATCCTGTCCCGCTCCTGCTGCAGCACCCCCACCGAAACCGTAGCCGCTTCCGGGGAAGACTCCATTCCAAAGAACGCTCCGGTGGAATGAACGCGAACGAGCCGGACCTTTGCTTGACTGCGCTCAGCGACTCGCAGCGCCACCCGAATCGCCTCGCGATCGAAGCCCGACCCATCGGTCGGGACCATGATCATCTTGTACATACAGGACCTCCGCGCGGTACGAACGGCTGAACATCGAGGCGCGATTCGCACCTCTCTCCCTTCAATGTTCGGGGTCAGGCCACAGCGAAACAGTCAGCCAATGGTTGATTTATTGTCGGAGTTTCCCCTGTGGTGGCTTGATGCTCGATTCAGGCGCTCATTCGTGTAGGGGTTTCCCCCAAAGATGGAGGGGATTCCGCGCCGAAAGTTCAGTCACATTCCCGCGAAAGTTGAGGTGAAGTCCGACAGTTCGGGTCGCCCACTATTCGTATCCTGAGTGCGTAACCGAAGCAACCGCATCTCATGAACTATGGGATTACGAAGATGAGAAAGACCTTACTGACTGTTTCAGCGCTCATGGCAGTTGCCGCTACGGCGGGAGCACAAAGCGCGAGCGCCATTCGACTCCGGCTCGATCCGGGCAGCGAGCTGACCATCGAAGGGACCTCTTCCCTTCACGCCTTTCACTGCAAGACCAACAAGACTGCGTGACGCCGCGGCTGAGGAACAGCGCGGCGTCACGCAGTTGCACCACTTTCGGAAATTGGTTCTTCGTTAGAGAGACTTACCATGTTGAATGACACCGCAGTTCTGAATCCTCCTCGCACCGCTGACGATGCACCTCTCTTCAGCGTGCTTGGCAGGAAGGCATGTGAAGCGATTCTCGCCCGCAACAGCGTGGGACGAATCGCTTTTTCGTTGCACGACAGCGTGAGGATCGTTCCGATCCACTACGCCTACGCGAGCGGCTGGATCTACGGGCGAACCGCCGCGGCGGGAAAGCTCGAGGAGATACTTCGGAACCGCCGCGTTGCGTTCGAAGTCGACGAGCACACTCAGCTCTTTGAATGGCGGAGCGTGGTCGCGAGCGGCCCACTATACCTGATCGAGCCCGGCACCACACCGTCGGATCGACGCACCCACACGAAGGCGGTGTCACTGATCCGCGAGCTCGTGCCGTCCGCGATGACCGACTCGGACCCGGTCCCATTCCGCGACCAGCTCTTTCGCATTCGGGTCGCTGAGATCTCTGGCCGGGCTTCGGGACCGACGGGCGGGAAGAGAGTCTTCTCCAGATCGGAGAGGAACACTGCCGACACCGGTAAGGCCGATTCGGATGCAATTCTCCGCCAACTGGTGGAAACCGCGTTGGCAAAGGTCTCTCTGTCTCCCGGATCAAAGATTCACATCGACGCTTTCGATGGCGTAATAGCGCTGACGGGAAGCGCGGAGGATGGCACCGAGCGAAGTGCGGTTGAAGCGGCTGTTTTGAGCGTGCCGGGCGTGCAAGCAGTGGTGCAGGAGCTGGAGACCGTCTTTCCTTCGCAGCAGCAGCCCACGCCCGTGGAGATCGCGCGCGAAGCTGTCAGACAGCTGCGGTTACCACCTCGCGTCGCCGATCCGGGGATCAAGGTCGTGGCCGAGCATGGATGGCTCCGCGTCGAGGGCGTCGCGAATTCGCGAAGGACTCGTGATGATCTCGTTCGCCGCCTCCGCAGCATCAAGGGCTCGCGCGGTGTGATAGACAAGCTCCGCGTGATAGGGCCCGACACGGCACACGCCGTAACCGACTAATCGAAAAAAAAGGAGGAGATCGTGTCCAATTCACTCGCAGAACCCACACTGAACGCCGAGCCGGAGCGTCCGGTCCACCGACGCCCGACGGCGCTGCTCATCGCGACCGACGGGACGCCTCAATCAGACGCGGCCATTGCGCTCGCCCGTCTGCTCTCCCCCGGCAACCAGCGCGAAGTCAAAGTTCTCACGGTGGTGGATCACGCTCCGATTCCCTGGGGAACGGTCGACCGCTCGCTGGTGATGGACTATGAGCGCGGCCTGCACCAGGAAGCGCAGAGCAAGGCAAAAGCGCAGCTTGATCGGCTCGGAGACAAGAACTGGAGCGTCGAAGTCCGATCTGGAGATCCGGCAACGACGATCGCGGCGCTGGCGAAGGAATCACGCGCTCGAATCGTGCTGGTCGGGCTCGGCGGCCACGGCGCGGCGGCGAGGTTTTTTGGAAACGAGACCGCGCTCCGCCTGATCCGGGTCAGCCATGTACCCGTGCTGGCTGTCGATAGCAAACTCCGGGCGCTTCCCAAGCGCATCATGGTCGCCATGGATTTCAGGGAGTCGAGTATTGAAGCGGCGCGGCTCGCGCTCGAGATCGCGGCCCCGGGCGCTACTGTAACGCTGGTGCACGTAGTTCCGTGGGAACGGAAGGACTACATCCCCGAACCTTGGTTCAGAGAGCACGAAGCAAACGTCGGCGCTCAACTGACGCGCGTCACGGGTTGGCTGGACCAGGGCAGCAAGTGCCGGATCCATCAGAAGGTTCTGTACGGGAAACCCGGTCCAGCCCTCCTCGCCTGCGCCGAGGAACTTGATGCCGATCTCATTGTCGCGGGGACGCACGGCCGGGGAATTCTCGGTCGAATGCTTGGAGGCGAAACGGTTGCGAAGCTGGTGCGAGGCGCCCGACGTTCCGTGCTTGTTCTTCCAGCGGCTGCCGCATTCCAGAAGTTTGACCAGCCGGAACCGGAGAGCGAGCGTCGTGAGGAGCACGTGGACTGGGCACAGAAGCTCGATGATTTCTCCCGCAGAAACGCAGGCCGTCGCGGACGTCTCGAGGTCGACGATCCCGCGCTCGGCGCACAGGTTGAAATGACGGGCTATCGCTTTCTCGGTGCCGTCTACGACTCTCCGAGCAAGCGCGCACAGCTGATGTTCGGAACGATGGGGCGGGATGGACCGCACCTCGTGCGTGGCATATCGAACATCAAATCGGTCGAGATACTTTCCGGTGGGCGCGATGACAGGGATGAGGCATTGTCTATCGTCAGCGACGACGGACAAACCCTGCTCGTGCTGGAAAGCGAGAGAAAGGAGCTCTAACAGTGTCGGCGCCTCCTCGCCAGCTCGTGCCGACCCAGCGGCGATCCCAACCCGGGGGGGACCCCCCAGGGGGAGCGCCAGGGAGCGGTGAATCGGAGAAGAAGCCGGCGATCCTTTCTCCCTCGACCCTGTTCGCGATCGTGGGAATCCTTCTCGGCAGCGTCGAGCAGTACATCTTCAACCTTCCCGACTTTGCCCGGGCACTCTGGACGATCGCCCTCATTGGCGCGGGTTTCCCGGTAGTATGGCGCACGCTTCGCGCGGCGCGTCAAGGCAATTACGCGACGGACCTCGTCGCATCACTCTCCATCGTCACCGCCGCGATCATCGGTCAGCCGCTGGCTGGACTTGTGATCGTCCTCATGCAAACCGGTGGCGAATCGCTTGAGAGATTCGCCGAGCGCCGGGCGTCCGCTGCTGTCCGGGAACTGGAGAAAGCCGCCCCTCGTATCGCACATCTGGTCACGGGAGATCGCGGGCTGATCGACGTCCCAGTCGGCGAGCTGAATGTTGGCGATGTCTTTCTCGTGCGCCCGGGCGAGATGGTGCCGTGCGATGGCCTCGTCCTCAGCGGGATCTCGGAGATAGACGCATCGCAGCTTACGGGAGAGGCGATTCCGGTTCCCGCGCACGAAGGAAGTCCGCTGATGAGCGGCTCGCTCAATGCGCACGGGGTACTGAGTGTCCGTGCCACGGCGCGGGCGGCAGAGAGTCAGTACTCGAAGATTGTGGAGCTCGTTCGCGAGGCGCAGGCGTCAAAGTCGCCGCTGCAGCGGCTCGCCAACCGCTACGCGGTCTGGTTCACGCCGGCGACGCTGGTGGTCTGTGTCGTGACATTCGCGCTGACACGGAGCTGGACCAACGTGCTATCGGTCCTGGTCGTGGCGACGCCGTGCCCGCTCATCCTTGCCACACCCGTCGCATTAATCGGGGGGATAAACCGCGCGGCACGCCTCAAGATCATCGTGCGGCATGGAGCAGCAATCGAGATGCTGAGTGACGCGACTCTGGCGGTATTCGACAAGACCGGCACGCTCACGATCGGCAAGCCCTCCGTGAGGAGCGTCGTCGCACTGCCCGGATTCACAGAGCGGGAAGTCCTTCGCGATGCCGCCGCGGTCGAGCAGGGATCGAGTCACCTCCTTGCGCGAGTGGTGGTGGAGGAGGGGGAGAAGAGATACGGACGCCTGCCACAGGCCACGCAGCACCGCGAGTCACCCGGCGAGGGGCTGACAGGCATGGTTGGAAATGCCGAGGTCGTGGTTGGAAGCCGCGCCTTCGTAGCCCGGCACGCCACCGCTTCACTCGATGTATTCGACACCGTCGAAGATGGTGAGGCCGGCTTGCGCGCGTACGTCCTTCTTTCCGGGAAACCGGCCGGGATGATAGAGTACGCCGATTCGCTTCGCCCGGAGCTGAAGAGCTTTCTTGCCACGCTCAGTGAGTTGGGATTGTCACGCACGGTCCTCCTTTCCGGCGATAGGGCCGCAAACGCGAGAGCTGTTGGGCTCGCTGCCGGAATAAAGGAAGCCTACGGGGAATTGCTGCCCGCTGACAAAGCGACGATGGTCTCTCGCTTCCGTGCCCACGGCGAGGTTGTGCTGATGGTGGGCGACGGTACCAACGATGCGCCAGCGCTCTCGGCGGCGGACGTCGGAGTTGCTCTGGCGGGACATGGGGGCGGCGTCACATCGGAGGCCGCCGATGTAGTCATCCTGGTCGATGATTTGTCAAAGGTAGGCGAGGCAGTAGCAATCAGTAGAAGAACGATGCGGCTGGCGCGACAGAGCATTGTGACGGGGCTCATGTTGAGCGGCGTCGCCATGATCTTCGCTGCCTACGGATTCATTCAGCCGACGGAGGGTGCGCTTCTTCAGGAGGCGATCGACGTCGCGGTAATATTGAACGCTTTGCGCGCGAGCTGGTCGTGACACCCACGAACGCGGGCGCAGAACAGGGAGGAACGATGTTCAAAGTCATTATGGCACCAACCGAGGGCTCGGACAGCGAGCGAGCGGCGATATCGGTGGCGGTAAAGCTGGCGCAGCGCCTTGAGGCCGATCTCCGTCTCGTTCGGGTAGGGGCAGAGCCGCTGGTCATCGAGACAATCGCCCAGACGCCGGTGCTGATGACGGAGCAGACGCTGCTGGATGAGCGCCTCGCCCGGCTGCACAAACTGGAGGCGCTCGGAACGGAGTGCCGTGCGCTCGGCGAGATCAAGGTCATGACCGCGCTCGAGGACGGACCCGTAGCGCCCACGCTTCGCGATTACGCCAAGAAGTTCAACGTCGACCTGATAGTGATGTCGAGCCACGCTCGCGGCGCAGTGAAGCGAGTCGCGCTCGGCAGCGTCACGGACTACCTGATTCGCCGTACGAACATTCCCGTGCTGGTGGTGAGGCCGCCCGCTTCCTTTATGGACGCGACTCCGGAGCAGATGTTCAGCCGGATCGTCGTTCCACTCGATGGCTCGGTGCTGGCGGAGCAGATCCTGCCCGAGGTGGCCGCGCTCGCTTTGCGGCTGAAGTCGACCGTGAGTCTGCTTCACGTCCTCACTCCGCTGACCTACTCGCAAAAGGAGATCATGCAGCCGGGTCTGCCATGGTGGGACACCGACATTGCCACGGCGGATGCGTATCTCACCCGCGCCGCAAGTTATCTGACCGAGGAAGGACTCACGGTGAGCACGGACGTCGTCCTGAGCGAAGACATAGCAACTGCCATTCTGGACTACTCGATACGCACGAGAGCTGATCTCATCGCCATCGCCACGAGTGGGAGTGGTGGAATGAGCCGGTTGGTGTTCGGGACAGTCGCCGACGAGGTCACGCGAAAATCGCTGACGTCTCTTCTCGTGTTTCACCCGAAACGCAGCGCAGCTACCGACAACACACCGGAGCGCTCCGAAGCCCAGACTCAGGCGGGCGCGTAAATGTCCGCGCTTTGCACGTCGGTCCGCTCGGGATCTCACATCTCTTCGAGTTGCTGAAGGGGTACTTCACAGAGTACGACGCGCGCGAAGCCTCGTTCGGTGAGGACGTTCCCTTGCAGGCAACGGCTGAGCGCTGCGAAGTGGGGAGCTTCTGATGTCCAGCGCACAAGGCGGGCCGCTCAAGGGCACGATCGGCGGTGCGCCACTCACGCCTCCGTGGCACGCGTTACCCGCGCACGAAGTGCTGTCGGCCGTAGATGGCGATGCCAGCGGACTCTCGGAAGCGGAAGCGGCTCGCCGACTCGCGCATTATGGGCCCAATGTCCTCTCCGTCACACCCGCGGAGGCGGCGTGGCGCATTCTCATCAGGCAGGCCCGGAGTGTCGTCGTCGGCCTTCTCGTCGTTGCGACCGTACTCGCCTGGTGGACATCCGATGTCGTAGACGCCGGGGCAATTCTCACCGTGCTTCTCTTGAACGTCGGGATCGGCTTCGCGACTGAGCTCCGGGCGCGCCGGGCGGTGGAGGCGCTGCTGCGGCTCGACACGCCGAGCGCCGTGGTGGTGAGAGAAGGCGGCGTACGCGCCGTGGATGCGGGTGAGCTCGTTACCGGCGACGTCATCGAGCTCGAGCCCGGACAGGCCGTTCCGGCCGACGCGCGTTTGCTCGTCGCGACTGCGCTCCAGACCGTCGAGGCGTCACTCACCGGCGAGTCGACGGCCGTCGCGAAGAGCGCCGAAGCGGAACTCGCAGCCGACACGTCCCTACCCGACCGGGTGACGATGGTCTACAAAGGTACGACCGTGGCCGACGGCGTCGCGCGGGCCGTGGTCGTCGCCACTGGGATGCGGACGGAGGTCGGGCGGATCGGCACACTCGTCGGCGCGATTCGCGAGGAGCCCACTCTCCTCGAGCGGCGGCTCGATTCGTTGGGCCGTCGACTTGCCGGAGTGGCTGTGGCGGTCGGGATCCTCGTGGCGCTCGTGGCGTTGTATCGGGGCGACTACCTGGCCGCTGTGCTTCAGACTGGCATCGCCGTCGCCATCGCGGCCGTCCCCGAGGGACTTCCCGCCGTGGTCACGATGACAATGGCCATCGCGACACGCCGTATGGCACGCCGTCATGCGCTGACGCGCAGACTCCCTGCGGTCGAGACCCTCGGATCCGTCACGGTCATCTGTACCGACAAGACGGGCACGCTCACCGCTGGTCAGCAGACGGTGACGACAATCTGGCTTCCAAAGGTCGAGGTCGAGGTGACTGACGACGGCACGGGCGGTGGTGGCGCCTTCATTGCGGGCGGCGAGCCCCTCGGGTCCGCCGACCAACGGCGGCTACGCGAGGCGCTGAGCATCGGCGCGCTGGCGAACCGCGCGGAGATTCGGCGGGCCAATGAACACTGGGAGGGCAGGGGCGACCCGTCGGAGGTGGCGCTCCTCCTTGCGGCACGGAAGGGCGGGCTGCTTCGTCCGGCACTTCTTCGGGATTGGCCAGAAGTAAGTGAGCTCCCGTTTTCCAGTGCGCGGATGATGATGGCGACCTTCCATCGTGACAGGAGCGGCGACCTCGTGGCCTTCGCCAAGGGCGCGCATGACCGCGTGCTCGCGCTGTGCGCATGGGTCGGCAGCGACGCCAGAGACGTGGCGCTCGATTCTGAGTGGCAGCGCGTCGTCGACGAGCAGGCATCGACGATGGCGTCGCGCGGACTGCGCGTCTTCGCTCTCGCCATGGGCAGCGTAGCGGAGGCTGATGAACCCGCCCTGCGCGATCTTCGGTTCGTTGGCCTCGCGGGGATGACCGACCCGCCTGCTCCGGGCGTCGTCGAGACGATCGCGACGTTGCGCGGCGCTGGCATCCGGACGGTGATGCTCACCGGTGACCATCGGGCGACTGCCCGCGCCGTGGCACAGAGTGTCGGCCTCGTGCCAGACGAGCACGAGACGCTCGACGGCCGCGACGTCGATCGCCTCTCCGACGACGAGCTGACGAGTCGTGCATCGGGCATCGGCGTGGTGAGCCGGGCCAGTCCCGAGGGCAAGCTGCGGATCATCACCGCATTGCAACGACGGGGCGATATCGTTGCGATGCTGGGCGACGGGATCAACGACGCCGCGGCACTGAAGAAGGCCGACATCGGCGTCGCGATGGGGCGTCGCGGCACCGACGCGGCGAAAGAAGTGGCGGGCGTGGTGCTCGAGGACGACCGTTTCCAGACAATCGCGGCCGCTGTCGAGGAGGGGCGTGTCGTCTTCGACAACATTCGCAAGTTCGTGTTCTATCTCTTCAGCTGCAATCTCGGTGAGATCCTCGCCCTGCTCGGTGCGGGTCTCACCGGCCTGCCGCTGCCGATGACGCCTCTCCAAATCCTTTGGCTGAACCTGGTGACGGACACCTTCCCAGCGCTGGCGCTGGCTCTCGAGCCCGCGGACCCGACGGTGATGCACCGGCCGCCGCGCGAGCCAAAAACACCATTGCTGTCGCGCGGCATGCTGCGGCTAACTGTTCTCTACGCGCTACTGATCGCCGCCCTGACGATAGTGGCGCTTGTCTGGGGATTGCGCGAGTGGCCCGGTGAGCCCGCGCGCGCAGTGACGCTCAGCTTCACGACGCTGGCGCTTGCGCAGATCTTCCATCTTGGCAACGCTCGAAGCACGCAACACGTCGTGAGCCGGCATCGCGCGTTGACCAATCGGTACGCGCTGGGCGCGGTGGTGCTGACCGTGGCGCTGCAGGTGCTTGCCGTCGTCGCTCCACCGGTGGGCCGGGCACTGGGGACGGCGCCCCTGAGCGCCAGAGGATGGATCATCGCCGTGGCACTTGGCGCGATTCCGGCCTTGCTGGGGCAAGGATGGAAGCTCTTGCGCCGTCGCCAGCGCGTGGCCTAAGGGAGGTTGCGGCCATCTCTTCATAACGACACGCGGCGAAGCAACTGTGCATTCAGAGCTACCGCCACAGTGCTTAACGACATGAGAATCGCGCTCCCGGCTGGATTCAGCACGATTCCCCAGGGCGCGAGTACGCCTGACGCAAGCGGAATGGCAACGATGTTATAGCCCGCTGCCCACCACAGATTCTGCATCATCATTCGATACGTCGCCTTGCTCAGCGTGATGATGCGGGCCACATCGCGCGGATCGCTTCGAATCAATACGACATCTCAGTGCGCATCGAGATTCGATGCCGACGCTGACGCTTATGCAGCAGCCGCGAAGCTCGGTCTGCCCGGCTGGGGGCAAACGCCGCATCCAGAGAGCGTCGTCAAGCAGTTTCGGCAGAGTTAGCCGGAGGACGCCCGAGACGGCCGCGCTGCAAGATACTACGGTCTCTTGCAGCGACTCTTTTGAGAATCAATCGTCAGTATCGCGGTTCCGACCACCGGCATCGTGCTCTCGATTCTCGCTGGCAGTCTGCAATCGTCATCGGTTAGGTGAATCCGGATGACGCCCTCCCCTTTGTAGTGTCGAGGATCATGCACGCGCATCTCGACCAGGATTACCGGCAGCTCTCCTATTGGAGTCGGAATGACTTCGCGGCGGACCACGGTCACCGTGATTGGGTTTCGGGAGGCATCGAAATAGCGATCGAAGCGGTACGTCGCTCCAGGGGTCATTGGAAGCGTGCGCAGAATCCGACGACCGTGAGAGCAAGAAGCGCGAGTCGCCCGGGTTGGATGGCCCAGCGTTCACCTCGGGGCAAGCGTGTCCCCGGTGCCTCGAGAAGAGAGCGCGGTATCATCCTTCAAGATGCGGGGGCTTTGTGCGGCTGACTGTCGGGGACCACGACTGACCTCTTGAGTGAATGGACCGCGCTGTGGGTGAGGGAAAGCCTTACACACTCCGCTGGTGATGGCTGTAAGCGCGGTCCTTACACGATTCCGGGACTTCGCCCGATACCTGATCCAACCTCGCGCTGACAACTTGCCGCTGTCTCCCGATCAGAGGTTTCATCCGTGACCGCGCCCACCATTCTCGTACCACGAAGCGCAGCGCGTGCGCGGGCTCTTTTC